>Ga0114898_1001733_pt1 | contig 12272 bp, 13 predicted proteins | sample Malvired_Geostar_FD_83496 | JGI IMG/M metagenome (GOLD analysis project Ga0114898, IMG submission 83496) | Marine viral communities from the Global Malaspina Expedition - Malaspina viral metaG DeepMed_Geostar | ecosystem: Environmental > Aquatic > Marine > Oceanic | place: Mediterranean Sea... | reverse complement strand
GGCGTGGATCGCGCCGGCGCCCTGGCGGCGCTGGAGGAAGTTGGCGCCGAGCAGGTGATCGACAGCCCGCTGCAGTCCGTATCGGGTGGCGAGATGCAGCGCGTGCTGCTGGCCCGCGCACTGCTGCGCAAGCCGGAGCTGCTGGTGCTGGACGAGCCGGTCCAGGGCGTCGATGTCGCCGGGCAGGCCGAGCTCTACCGATTGATTGGCCGACTGCGTGAACGCTACGGTTGCGGCGTGCTGATGGTGTCCCATGATCTGCACCTGGTGATGAGCGCCACCGATCAGGTGGTCTGCCTGAATCGCCACGTGTGCTGCTCAGGCCATCCGGAGCAGGTCAGCACCGATCCGGCCTTCGTCGAGCTGTTCGGCCAGGACGCACGCAGCCTCGCGGTCTATCACCACCAGCACGACCATAGCCATGACCTGCACGGCAGCGTGGTGACCGGCAAATCCCATGTTCACGGTCCCGGCTGCAAGCATTGACGGGCCGGTCGGTGTTTCGATGCGCCCTCGACGGGGCCGGCCTTGCCGTGTGGCCAGGGAAGAGGAAAAGACCGTTGTGGTCCAAGGAATGCGATGAACAATGCTGCGCTTCGTCCGAACCAGCCCATCCGGAACGGTTACGCGGCAGGCGACGCCAACCATCCCAGGCGCGGGGCCTGATATCAGGCCTTGCGCCCCACGCCTGACCGCGCCATTCGCTGCGTCTGCGCGGCACGTACCGAGGTATCGATAGGCTTCAGATATGCCCGACTTTCTTCTCAACGCGTTGCTTGCCGGCCTTGCGCTGGCGCTGGTGGCCGGCCCGCTCGGCTCATTCGTAGTGTGGCGGCGCATGGCCTATTTCGGCGATACCCTTTCGCACTCCGCGCTGCTTGGCGTGGCGCTCGGCCTGATGCTGGAGGTCAACCTGACCCTGACGGTCATCGTGTGCTGCGTGCTGCTGGCCGTTCTGCTGGTCACGCTGCAGCAACGCCAGCCGCTGGCTTCGGACACCCTGCTCGGCATCCTCGCGCACAGCACCCTGTCCCTCGGCCTGGTATCGCTGAGCTTCATGCAGGACGTCCGCATCGATCTGATGGGTTACCTGTTCGGTGACCTGCTGGCGGTCAGCCCGACCGATCTGGCCTGGATCGTCGGTGGCAGCGCGCTGGTGCTGCTGGCCCTGATACCGTTGTGGCGACCCTTGCTGGCGGTGACCGTGCACGAAGAGCTGGCGAGGGTGGAAGGGCTGCCGGTCGCGGCCATCCGGCTGGCGCTGATGCTGCTGATCGCCATGGTCATCGCCGTGGCGATGAAGATCGTCGGCGTTCTGCTGATCACTTCGTTGTTGATCATTCCGGCCGCGGCGGTCCAGCGCCACGCCCGCACGCCGGAGCAGATGGCCGCTGGCGCCAGCATGCTGGGCCTGCTGGCGGTCTGCATGGGGCTGACGCTGTCCTGGTTCAAGGATACGCCGGCAGGGCCTTCGATCGTGGTGTCGGCGGCCGCGCTGTTCCTGCTGAGCTTCGCCTGGCGCCGCCGCCCGGGCTGACACCGGGCGATCGCAGCCGGCTCGACCCCTTCAGCGACTCCAAGGCAGACAGACATGAACAGCGCCGCCTCCCTGCGTTATCTGCAAGGTTACCCGGACCCCTTGCTGCAACAGGTCCGTCAATTGATCGCCGATGGGCGGCTGGGCGACTACCTCCAGCGTCGCTACCCGCAGCGTCATCAGGTACAGAGCGACAAGGCACTGTACGGCTACGTCCAGCAGTTGCGACAGGCCCATCTGAAAAACGCACCCGGCATCGACAAGGTGCTGTATGACAACCGCCTGGACCTGACCCACCGCGCGCTCGGCCTGCACACTGCCGTATCGCGGGTCCAGGGCGGCAAGCTCAAGGCGAAGAAGGAGATCCGCGTCGCCGCCCTGTTCAAGGAAGCGGCGCCCGAATTCCTGCAGATGATCGTCGTCCACGAGCTGGCGCACCTGCGCGAAAGCGATCACAACCGCGCCTTCTACAAGCTCTGCGAGCACATGATGCCGGGCTATGCGCAAACCGAGTTCGACCTGCGCTGCTACCTGCATTGGCGTGAGCTGCAAAACGCCTGATACGTGCGAAACCCGTCGCGCCAGGATTCGACCGCGCAACGCTCGATAGCCGGGCCGCGCTGGGGCCACGCTCCGGTGGCGCGTCTCGAAACCTGCCAGCTTCGCTACGCCGACGGGCCGCAAACGCGTAGAATGCCTACCTTTGGCCGAATCATCCGGCTGTTTGACGACGCACCCACAAGGTTCGCCCGTGATCGAATTTCACCAAGTCCATAAGACCTACCGGAGCACCGACCGCCGCGATGCCGGCCGCGAGATTCCCGCGCTCAAGCCGACGCAGCTGGAGATCGGCGCCGGGGAAGTGTTTGGCCTGATCGGCCACTCCGGTGCTGGCAAGAGTACGCTGCTGCGCCTGATCAACCGCCTGGAAGAACCCTCGGGCGGACGCATCCTGGTCAACGGCGAGGATGTCACCGCACTGGACGCCGACGGCCTGCGGCGTTTTCGCCAACGTGTCGGGATGATCTTCCAGCACTTCAACCTGCTGATGTCCAAGACCGTGGCCGACAACGTCGCCATGCCGTTGCGCCTGGCCGGCAGCTATTCACGCAGCGAGATCGATAGCCGCGTGGCCGCCCTGCTCGAGCGCGTCGGCCTCAAGGAGCACGCCCGCAAATACCCGGCGCAGCTGTCGGGTGGGCAGAAGCAGCGCGTCGGCATCGCCCGGGCACTGGCCACCGAGCCGGACATTCTGCTCTGCGACGAAGCCACCAGCGCGCTCGACCCGCAGACCACCGCCTCGGTGCTGCAACTGCTGGCCGAAATCAATCGCGAGCTGAAGCTGACCATCGTCCTGATTACCCACGAAATGGACGTGATCCGCCGCGTCTGTGATCGCGTGGCGGTGATGGACGGCGGCGAAATCGTCGAGCAAGGGCCGGTGACCGAGGTCTTCCTGCACCCCCAGCATCCCACCACACAGCGCTTCGTTCTCGAAGACGAGGCCGTCGACGAAAGCGAACAGCGCGACGACTTCGCGCATGTACCGGGCCGTATTCTGCGCCTGACGTTCCAGGGCGAGGCCACCTACAAGCCGCTGCTGGGCACTGTCGCGCGCGAAACCGGGGTCGATTTCAGCATCCTTTCCGGGCGCATCGACCGAATCAAGGACACCCCCTACGGCCAGTTGACCCTGGCGCTGGTCGGCGGCGACATGGCCGCCGCGCTGGCCCGTCTGGATGCCGCTGACGTGCATGTGGAGGTACTGCGCTGATGGAAGCCCTGCTGGCAAACGTCGACTGGTACGAAATCTGGCTGGCGACCCTCGACACCCTGCTGATGCTCGGTGGCTCGCTGTTGTTCACCATCCTGTTGGGCCTGCCGCTGGGCGTGCTGCTGTTCCTCACCGGCCCGCGTCAGCTGTTCGAAAATGGCCCGCTGTACGCCTTCCTTTCGTTCGTGGTCAACGTGCTGCGTTCGTTGCCGTTCATCATTCTGCTGATCGTGATGATTCCCTTCACGGTGTTGATCACCGGCACCTCGCTGGGCGTCGCCGGAGCGATCCCGCCGCTGGTGGTGGGCGCCGCGCCGTTCTTCGCGCGGCTGGTGGAAACCGCCCTGCGCGAGGTCGATCGCGGCATCATCGAAGCGACCCAGGCGATGGGCGCCAGCACCCGGCAGATCATCTTCAATGCACTGCTGCCCGAGGCGCGCCCGGGCATCATTGCCGCGATTACCGTGACGGCCATTACGCTGGTGTCCTACACCGCGATGGCCGGGGTGGTCGGTGCGGGCGGTCTTGGCGATCTCGCGATCCGCTTCGGCTATCAGCGCTTCCAGACCGACGTTATGGTAGTCACCGTAATCCTGTTGCTGGTGCTGGTGCAGGTACTGCAGAGCGTCGGTGACAAACTGGTCACTCATTTTTCTCGTAAATAACGGCCTAACCGGCAGGAAACGAGCGGGTCTGGCGAGCCATCGCTCGCGATGTTTCCAATCACAGATGTTCGTCGAATCAGACAGGAGCTTTCCATGAAAAAACTGCTTGCCGCCTTTGCCGCTGTTGCGGCGTTCTCCGCCCAGGCCGCCGACGAGCTGAACGTCGCCGCCACCGCCGTTCCGCACGCGGAAATACTCGAGTTCGTCAAACCCCAGCTGGCCCAGCAGGGCGTCGACCTCAAGGTGAAAGTATTCACCGACTACGTGCAGCCCAACGTCCAGGTCGCCGAGAAGCGCCTGGATGCCAACTTCTTCCAGCATCAGCCCTACCTCGATGAATTCAACAAGGGCAAGGGCACCGAGCTGGTCAGCGTCGCCGGCGTGCACATCGAGCCTTTCGGCGCTTATTCGAGTGAACTGAAGTCGCTGGACGAGTTGCCAGACGGTGCCACCGTGGTCATCCCCAACGACGCCACCAACGGCGGCCGGGCGTTGTTGCTGCTGGCCAAGGCCGGCGTGATCACCCTCAAGGACGGTGCGGGCATCACCGCGACGCCGAAAGACATCGCCGAAAATCCAAAGCACATCAAGATCCGTGAGCTGGAAGCCGCCACCCTGCCGCGCGTACTGACCCAGGTCGACCTGGCGTTGATCAACACCAACTACGCGCTGGAAGCCAAGCTCAACCCCACCGAAGACGCGCTGTACATCGAAGGCAGCGACTCGCCCTACGTGAACATCCTTGTTGCCCGTCCGGACAACAAGGACAGCGATGCCATGCAGAAGCTCGCCCAGGCCCTGCACAGCGACGAAGTGAAGCAGTTCATCAGCGAGAAGTACCAGGGCGCCGTCGTCCCGGCGTTCTGATCGTCAGCCCGGCAACACCAAGGCCCGCCATGTGCGGGCCTTTTTCATGACGCAGCGCTCCGCGCTTCGGATCGGCCCCGCCATTGCCGCACGGGTTACTCCAGCGCCAGTACCGCCGGCAATTGCGTGGCAAGCTTCTCGGTGCGAAGCGGAGCGCGGATGAACCCGCGCAGACGGCCGTCCGGCCCGATCAGCGCCAGGTTGCCGCCGTGGTCGACGGTGTAGTTTTCTTTCGAGGTGTCGCCAGGGATGAACGGCACGCCGGCTGCGTTGGCCAGGGTCTGGATATCGTCCAGCGGCCCCGTCAGGCCGATGAACCCGGCACCGAAGTAATCCAGGTATTTCTTCAACTGCTCGGGCGTGTCGCGCTCCGGATCGACGCTGACCAGGATCGGCTGCACCCGCGGCAACGCCTCTTCAGGCAGCATGCCGCGCAGTTGCCGCAGCTCGGCGAGCGTGGCCGGGCAGATATCGGGGCAGAACGTATAGCCGAAGAACAGCAGGCTCCAGCGGCCTTCGAGCTGCTTCAGCGCCATCGCCTCGCCGTCCTGGTTGGTCAGTGTCAGCTCCGGCATGTCCCGCCCCTGGGGCAGCATGACGATGCCGGCATCGAGCAGCTCGGCCGTATCGAGCGGTTGCGCGCTATTGAGCACCTTGTAGACCGTCAGGCCAATGACCAGCGCAACCAGCGCCACGAGAATGAAGACGGTGTTCTGAATGCGGGTCATGGAATTCCTGTAATGACGGGGTCAGGCCGGCCAGACGCGCGGGCGCGGCCACTAGATATTCAACAGCAGATAATGATCAACCAGCAGCGCGATGAACAGCGCGAACAGATACCAGATGCTGAATTTGAATGTCTTGATGGCCGCATGGGGGCGGCTGTCCCGGTACAGCACGAGCGTCCAGTACAGGAAGCGCGCGCCCAGTAGCACAGCTGCCGCCAGGTACAGCGGGCCGCTCATGTGGATGGCGAACGGCATAAAGCTCACCGCCAGCAACACGCCGGTGTACAGCAGGATATGCACCTTAGTGTAGTGCTCGCCATGGGTCACCGGCAGCATGGGTACGTTGACCTTGGCGTACTCGGCCTTGCGATGAATCGCCAGCGCCCAGAAGTGTGGCGGCGTCCAGGCGAAGATGATCAATACCAGCAAGAGCGGCTCGGCGGTCACCTGCCCGGTCACCGCGACCCAACCGAGCAGCGGTGGCGCCGCCCCGGCCAGACCGCCGATGACGATGTTCTGCGGCGTTGCACGCTTGAGAAAACCGGTATAAATGACCGCATAGCCGATCAGCGACGCCAGCGTCAGCCAGGCGGCCAGCGCGTTGGTGAACACCAGCAGCAATCCCATGCCGGCAACGCTCAGCAGCAGCGCGAACAGCAAGGCCGAAGCCGGCGATACACGCCCTTCGGCCAACGGCCTCTTGTGGGTGCGCGCCATCACCGAGTCGATACGCCGATCCACCACGTGATTAACCGCCGCCGCGCCGCCAGCGCAAAGCGCGATGCCGAGGTTGCCGAACACCAGTACGGTCCAGGGAACCCCTGCGCGCGTTGCGAGAAACATGCCCACCAACGATGTGATGAGCATCAGCAGCACCACCTTCGGCTTGGTCAGTTCCAGGTAGTCGCGCCAGCTGACCCGGGCGCTGCGTTCGCTGAGTAGTGTGGCCATGGGGTTCTCCTTAGGGTCATGCGCGGGGCAGGTCGAGCCCGCCCATCGTGTTCGCGTTCGAGCGCGCCGGGTCGCCCGCCGTGGCAGCGTGCCGACGGCTCAGGTAAAGGCGATGGTTGATCAGCACGGTCACCAGCAGCAGCAACGCACCGCCGCCGTTGTGGGCGACGGCAACAGCCAGGGGCAGGTTCAGCAGGACGTTGCTGATGCCCAGCCCGACCTGCAGCGCCAACGCCGCCAGCAACAGCCCGGCGAGCCGCGACAGCCCGTTGCGCCAGAGCTGCCAGCTCAACGCCAGCAGCAATGCCGTGACGACCAGTGCGCCGAGGCGGTGAGTGACATGGATGGCGGTGCGCGCCTCGCCATAAAGCATGCCGCCCAGGTAGTTGGGGCCGATATCGTGGTGGGTCAGGTTGAATGCATTGGCGAAATCCATGTCCGGCCACCAGCGCCCGTGGCACGTCGGGAAATCGGTGCAGGCGACCGCCGCGTAATTGCTGCTGACCCAGCCGCCGAGGGTGATCTGCGCAATCACCGCCAAAAGCGCGACTGCCGCGAACCGTCTGACCCAAGCCGGTATCGGAGCCAGGGCAGGCTGGTGCCCCGACAAACGCAGGCAAAGCAGGAACAACAGGCTCAAGGTGGTGAATCCGCCCAGCAGATGCGCCGTCACCACCTGCGGCCAGAGTTGCAGGGTCACCGTCCACATGCCGAACGCCGCCTGAGTGACGACCACCGCCAGCAGCAACAGCGGCAGCCCGACCGGCTGATCCGGTTGCGCGCGCCGGCGCAGCGCCTGCACCGCAAGCGCGAGGATCACCACGCCCAGGGCACCGGCAAAGTAGCGGTGCACCATCTCGTTCCAACCCTTGTTCACTTCCAGCGGCGCATCGGGAAAGCGCAGCGCGGCCAGATGCTGCTTGTCTTCGCTCATCGGCACGCTGAGAAAACCGTAACAGCCGGGCCAATCCGGACAACCGAGACCGGCGTGGGTCAGCCGCGTATAGGCGCCCAGCAGCACGACCACAACGGTCAACAGCGTAGCGACGAGGGCGAGGCGGTATCCGGGTTTTGCCATCGGGTTCTCCTTGGGCAGCCTCGTTAGGACTCCAGCGAGACGGCCAAGTGCCTGGGATCAACCAATCTGGGAGATTTTCAGGAGGTATTTGAGATCATCGAGAATCGCCTTGCCGTTCGCCTTGGCGTCGTAGCGCAGCACCAGATTGCCGTGCGGGTCGACGATCCATAATTGGGCGCCACCGGGTGCCTCCGGGTTGCGCGCATAGGCCACCGGGTCCAGCTCATAGCGTTGTAGTTGTGGGTATTCGCGCTGGAGGCGTTGGTCGTAGTCAGCGCTCAGTGCCTGCCCGCTCGCCAGTGCATGGCTGGCACGGCCGGACTCACGGGCCAGGCCGATGTTGATCTGCCGCGCCAGATAGACCAGTTGCTGGCAGTCCTCGGCGCAGCCTTGCGGTGCGGTGACCAGCAGTTCCCAGCGCGGTTCGGCCGTGGCTGGCACCCCGATTCCCAGCGCTTCACGGCCCTGCCCGGTCGCCACCAGCACGCCATCGTAGCTGCGCGTCTCCGGTACCCAGAAGCCGAAGCGATACATCGCAGCGGCCAGCAGCATCGGGCCGATCACCACAGCCACGATCAGCAGCAGTTGCAGCCGACCACGGCGTCGTTGCGGTTGTGCGGGTTCGAAGGTTGGATTCATTGCGGTCACTGGGTGCTCCCTCGTGCCTGATGCACGCCGAAGTAGATGAACAGCGCCAGCAATGCCGCTGCCAGCGCAAACCATTGAACGGCATAGCCCAGATGCTGCTGCGGTCGCATGCTGGTGATCGGCCAGTCTGTCCGGTATGCCGCCGGGCCGGCTTCAAGGCGCAGTTCGTATTCGACCCCATCACGCCCGAGCAACTTCCAGAGCGCGTCGACCTCGACATGATTGAGCAGCCGCGGCCAGCCCTCGGCCATGCGACGGTTGAGCAGAAACGGTTTTCCGGACGGCGCATAGACCCACGCAGACAACTTCAACGGACGATCCGGGGTGTCGAACTTCGGCGGGATTCGCCGATCCGGCCAGGGAATCCAGCCACGGTTGAGCAGCACCCAACGACCGCTGGGCTGATCCTGAAAGGGCTGCAACAGCTCCACGCCGACCTGTCCGTCGCGGGTGCGGCTGTCGAGCAGAAAGCTGTGCTCGGCATCGAAACTGCCCTGCAGATGGATACGGCTGTAGGCGGGATCCTCGAGGCGCTCGATCTGGTCCGGGCCCACGGGCTCGGCCTGTTGTCGCGCTTCCTGGCGGGCCAGCATGTCGCGCTTCTGCTCGCCCCGTTCCAGCTGCCAGAAGCCCAGCCAGACGAGCAGCGGCAGCACTGTCAGGACCACCAGGGTCGGCAGCAGGCCGGGCTTGAATCGGTTCATGCCACGCCCCACGGCATATCGATACGGCTGGCTATACTGCACCCCCACTTCCCCTGCTACGGACTCGCTCATGCTCAAGGCGGCGATCGTTCTGTTATTAGTGGCCACGCTGGTCAGTCTGTTCAGTGGCCTGTTCTTCCTGGTCAAGGACGAGGGTCGTACCTCACGCCTGGTCACCGCCCTCTTCGTGCGCGTCACCCTGACCGCGCTGACCGTCGCCCTGATCGCCTGGGGCTTCCATACCGGGCAGCTACACCCGGGGTTCGGTGCCTGAGCGGTGCGCTAGAGTACGTAGACGAATACGAACAGGCCGATCCACACCACATCGACGAAGTGCCAGTACCAGGCTGCGGCCTCGAAACCGAAGTGCTGTTCGGGTGTGAAATGGCCGCGAAAGCTGCGCACCAGCATCACTGTCAGGATGATCGCGCCCATGGTCACGTGGGCACCGTGAAAGCCGGTCAGCATGAAGAATGTCGCGCCATAGATTCCCGAACCGAGGGTCAAGCCAAGCTCGGTGTAGGCGTGTACGTACTCTTCGATCTGCAGGATCAGGAAGATCACGCCCAGCAGCACGGTGACACCCAACCCCATCTTGAGCTGCTGGCGGTTTCCCTTGCGCAGGGCGTGATGCGCCCAGGTCAAGGTGAAGCTGGAGGAGACCAGCAGAATCGTGTTGATCAACGGCAATCCCCAGGGGCTGATGGTGCCCTCCGGCGCCGGGTACAGCTTGGGATCGGGATTGTTCAGCAGTGGCCATGTGTACTCGAAGTTCGGCCAGAGCATTCCGCTGACGCCCTTGGCGCCGTCACCATCGAGCCACGGACCGACCCAGTAGCGGATGTAGAACAGGACGCCGAAGAAGGCCAGGAAGAACATCACTTCCGAGAAAATGAACCAGCTCATGCCCCAGCGGAACGAGCGGTCCATCTGCGCGCTATACAGCCCGGCGCGGCCTTCACGCACCACCGAGCCGAACCAGCCGAACATCATGTAGGCGATCAGCAGACCGCCGATGAAAAAGATCAGCGGCCCATTGGACTCGGCACGATCAGCCTTGAGGTCGTTGAACCAGGTGCCCAAGCCATAGACGGTCGTGAGCAGCGCCACCGTCCCGACGATCGGCCATTTGCTCTGGGCAGGAACGTAGTAATTCTCATGCGGGGTGGTCTGTTGGCTCATTGCAGACTCTCCTTGGCCACCACCCGGGACGCCCGATCAACGACGGCGACGGGCGGTTGGCGAGACGTGATGTCGAACAGGGTGTACGCGAGCGTCAGGTGACGCACATCCGCAGGCAGATCACGGTCGACGATGAAGCGCACCGGCATCTCGATGCGTTCACCGGGTTGCAGAACCTGTTGGGTAAAGCAGAAGCACTCGGTCTTGTGGAAGTAGGCCGCTGCCTTGGCCGGCGACACGCTGGGCACCGCCTGCGCGGTCATCGGCTTGTCCGTGGGGTTATAGGCGACGAAGCGCATCTCGCGGCTGGCACCGGGATTCACGCTGAGCTGATCGGCCGCCGGCTTGAACTCCCAGACCATCCCGGCGGCATTCGTGGCGAGGAACTGGACCCGCACTTCGCGAGCCTCGTCCGCGATCTGCACGCCGTCATAGGCGCCGGCCGTCTTGCCGTTGATGCCAAAGGCCTTGCACATCACGTCATAGATCGGCACCAGCGCGAAGCCGAACGCGAACATCGCCACGACGACCAGCAGCAGTCGACGAACCAGGCGGCCCAGCGGCAACTCAGTGTTCATGGCGCCTCCTCGAATCCGACGGGCTAGTCATGCTTCGGTCCCGTCCGGTGCTCATGCAGGGTATGCATGTCCGGCGGAACGCTGAAGGTGTGGTACGGCGCGGGCGACGGCACGCTCCACTCCAGGCCTTCTGCACCGTCCCAGGGCTTGGCGGGCGCCGCGGGACCGCCACGGATGCACTTGATGACGATGAACAGGAACAACAGCTGGGTGGCACCGAACATGAAGGCGCCGATACTGGACACCATGTTGAAGTTGGCGAACATCATGTTGTAGTCCGGGATACGCCGCGGCATGCCCGCCAGGCCGACGAAATGCATCGGGAAGAACGCGAGGTTCATGCCGACGAAACTCATCCAGAAGTGCAGCTTGGCCAGGGTTTCGTCGTACATGTGCCCGGTCCACTTGGGCAACCAGTAATAGGCCGAGGCGAAGATGCCGAAGATCGCTCCCGGCACTAGCACATAGTGGAAGTGCGCCACCACGAAATAGGTGTCGTGGTATTGGAAATCGGCCGGCGCGATGGCCAGCATCAGGCCGGAAAATCCGCCGATGGTGAACAAAATGACGAAGGCCACCGCGAACAGCATGGGCGCTTCGAAGGTCAGCGAGCCGCGCCACATGGTCGACACCCAGTTGAACACCTTCACGCCGGTCGGCACCGCGATCAGCATGGTCGCGTACATGAAGAACAGCTCGCCCACCAGCGGGATGCCGACGGTGAACATGTGGTGCGACCAGACGATGAACGAGAGAAAGGCGATGGCTCCGGTGGCATAGACCATGGAGGTGTAGCCAAACAACGGCTTGCGGCTGAACGCCGGGATGATCGAACTGACCGCGCCGAACGCCGGCAGGATCATGATGTATACCTCCGGATGGCCGAAGAACCAGAACACATGCTGGAACAGCACCGGGTCACCGCCGCCCGCGGCGCTGAAGAAACTGGTGCCGAAGTGGATGTCCATCAGCATCATGGTCACCACACCGGCCAGCACGGGCATCACCGCGATCAGCAGGAAAGCGGTGATCAGCCAGGTCCAGACGAACAATGGCATCTTCATCAGGGTCATGCCCGGCGCGCGCAGGTTGAGCACGGTGGCGACCACGTTGATCGCGCCCATGATCGAGCTGATGCCCATCAGGTGGATGGCGAAGATGAAAAAGGTCACCGACTCCGGCGCGTAGGTGGTCGACAGCGGCGCATAGAACGTCCAGCCGAAGTTCGGCCCGCCGCCTTCCATGAACAAGGTCGAAACCAATAGCCCGAACGCGGCCGGCAGCAGCCAGAAGCTGAAGTTGTTCATACGCGGCAGCGCCATGTCCGGCGCGCCGATCATCAACGGAATCATCCAGTTGGCCAGGCCGACGAACGCCGGCATCACCGCACCGAAGACCATGATCAGGCCATGCATGGTGGTCATCTGGTTGAAGAATTCGGGCTGCACGATCTGCAATCCCGGCTGGAACAGCTCGGCGCGGATCACCATCGCCATCGAGCCGCCCAGCAGGAAGGCGCAGAAGCTGAACCACAGGTACATCGAGCCGATGTCCTTGTGG
>Ga0114898_1001724_pt1 | contig 12310 bp, 11 predicted proteins | sample Malvired_Geostar_FD_83496 | JGI IMG/M metagenome (GOLD analysis project Ga0114898, IMG submission 83496) | Marine viral communities from the Global Malaspina Expedition - Malaspina viral metaG DeepMed_Geostar | ecosystem: Environmental > Aquatic > Marine > Oceanic | place: Mediterranean Sea... | reverse complement strand
GGCTTGGAAACGATATAACCGATCAAAGAGTTCCGTTGAGCAAGCGAAGCTGGCAGATCAATTAAGTATTTTAGAGGTACCTAATAATCATCCACTTGCTGAACAGGCCCGGGCTATATTCCAAGATATTATAGAAGAAACACCTAGGACAGAACGCATCTCCGCATCATATCGGCAATCTCAAAATGCTGTTGATGCTTATGAAACAGAACTTATACGCAAATATGGTGAAGACGAATATTTTGAGGCTCTCACCGCACGGGCTGCTGATGTTCCTACCGCCCCCGCCGTGCGGGCTGCTGATGAAGCTGTGCCTGCCCCTGGTCCTGCTGAAGTACCAACTGCCGTGGAAGATATTTTTGGTACTGTACCTACAAGAAGTAGGGCCATTATGGATGATCTACCTGATTTTGAAGAGACTTCTAAGATTATGATAAATCCTAATGTATGGAGAACATTAGCTAATAAGCCTGTAATCAGAAATATTCAGGGACTATTCAATCCTAGTGCAGTTCCCAAAGATGAAATAGATATATCTTTTCGTACTAGGGATGTATTGCGAGATTTGGTAGATACCAGAACTAAGACTGCTATGAGGCAATTAAAGGCACTTGGAACACTAGAGGATATTTTTGGCAAGTTGAATCCAGAAGGATTAATTTCAAAAGGACCTCTACAAGGTCTTACGGTTAATACGATTCGTACATGGCCCCGAAGATATGCGGGGAAACTTACTCCTAAAATGAAAGAGTGGGTTCGTATTGCCAATGATTTAGAAAAGACAAAATTGGAATATCTTAAAAATAACGGTATCGATATAAAAGAACTTACCTTTGATGAGGGAGGCCAATATGCAGGGCGGAAAGTATGGGCATTAGTAACTTCAGATTCTGAGGTTTTGAATATAGGATATATTAGAAAGGGTTTTGGAGGAAAACTTTCTCAAGAAAAAGAAAGGATTTTTGAAACTGCTGAAGAAGCGATTGCAGCAGGGTATCGCTATCTTCCTGATGACGAAGTTCTTTTTCTAAATATTCAAGGTGCATATCACAGAGTAATAGATCAGCGTACATCTAACTGGTTACTAGACCGAGTTACTTGGAGAACAAAAGGTATACCAGAAGGACTAAAAGTAGATAAATTAGCCACAGAACAAAAACTGGCTCGTGCTAAACGGGCAGTAATGGCTCTTAATCGAGCTAAACGTGGCGAGAGTTTACCTACAGGAACTGTAAATTCTATTGAACGTCTATTCCCTCAATTGCAAGGTAGAATTCGTGAACCTACTAGGATTCGTGTTGAAGATGTATTGAAAGCAGCCAAGGTGGTATCTGAGCCTGAACGAGTTTTTGAAGTACCTAATCCTGGAGTTATTCGTAATGCAAAGAAAACAGTTGATGAAACAATAGAACGGCTTGGTCTAGATCCTAATGATTCAGCTTTAGAACAAAAACTGAGACAGCTTGCATTAGATCCTGATAATCAATCTCTGTTAGCAGATCTTTCAAAAAAGAGGCAGTATTGGGGATGGCTAAAGAGTCGATGGGCTATAGGAGAGCCTACTACACTACCTCATAATGTTCCCAAAGAACTTCGCCGTGAAGCGATTGGTGATTTGGATGAGCTACTAGATGCAATTAGAGGTACAAGGGTTATGCAGCCTGGAAAGGCACCTCGTTTTGAGGGTGGTCTAATTGCAGATATTCATAGAGAAGTTGCAGAGATAAATAAATTAGTGGCATTAGAACGGAGAAAAGCAGCTCGTGTTAAATTAGGGACGAAAGCAGAGGGAATCCGGCCTGAAGGCGAAGTACGACTGCCTCCTTTTGCAGGCAAGATTTTGACAGGCCCAAATGCCAAAGAAATAGCTGAACGTATTACATCAGAACTCTCTCCCGCGTTTAAAGAACATTGGTTTTCTTCTAACGTAACAAAGTCTTTGGCTGTTATGCGTTTCTATATGCTGGGCGGAGATATTTCTCCTATAATGATACAGTTACTCACTCTAGCAGGCCGACCTGGTGCTTGGGGAAAATCCATGTATGGATTTGCACGCACCCTAATAGATCGTCAATATATACAACGCTACTTTGACCGGGAAGAAAATCTGGAATTTCTGAGAAAGTATCCTGGGGTTAAATATACTTCCTATGAGGTAACAGAAGCAACAGCAAAAGGAGGTTTTCTTAGAAAGGATATTTCTATATTACCAGAAGGCGAATCTGCATTGAAGACGGCGGCTCTTATGGTTCCAAGAACATATGGCAAGGTAGCAGGAACAATTATCCGTCCATTTGCCCGTGGTTATGAGGGAGCTATGGACGTAGCTGGCGTAGAGTTATTAAAGGCTTTAGATAAGTATGGGACCACTCCAGCTAGAAGGTCAGAGATAGCACAGCATGTTAATAAAATCAGAGGAGTAACCTCAAGTTCTCGTTTAGGAGTTAGTAAATCAGTACGACAATCTGAGACAATTATTACTCTTGCGCCCATGTATAACCGAGCAATTGCGGCATATTTATTTGACATGGTTCATTTTGGAGATTCCTTATCTGGGAAATTAGCACGTGAAGGAATGGCTCGTATGATTGGTGCTATTTCGGTTTTAGCTGTGCCATTTTCATTAGCAAGAGGGGAAAGTCCAGAAGAAGCTGCTGAGCATCTTTTGCCTATCATATATAAGAATGGAAAGTGGAAGACGAATCCTAATTTCTTCACATGGGATATAGCAGGTCAAAAAGTAGGTCCTGGTACTAAGATACGTAGTGTTATAAGCCTTTTATCTAGATCTGCTACTAATCCAAAAGATCTTGTAAAATTACCTTGGCTTGACTTGGAATATATGAAGAATCCTATTATTAAATTTGCTCGTGGAACCTCTAGCCCAGGGGTTTCACTTTCATGGGATCTATTGACAGGTAAAGATTACATTGGCGATCCTACCACTGATGGGAAACTGCAATTTACAGAAACTGTTGCTAAAAGATTCATGCCTATATGGGTTTCTTCAGTAGCATTTGAGGGAGGAACTCCTATTGAACGGGTAACTAGGGGTGCATCAGAGTTTAGTGGATTTAGGGCTAATCCCGAATTTAGAAATATAACAATCAAAAACTCTATGGTAGTTAATACATTCGGCAAAGGGGAGCAAAAAGATTATCCAGGGGTAGTCCATACAGAATGGGACCAAATAAAGGATGATCCCTACAAAAAATTAATTATCGAGCAAGACCCTGCTAATAAGGAACTTCAGGAACAACTTGATTTAGTAACTCTTAGTAAACCAGATACCGTATGGGCTGAAAAATTAGAAAAACAATCCAAAATAACTGAGACGAGAATTGGTGAACAAACCCAACTATTAGACAATCATATGCCCAGGCTTAGTGATCCTAATTCTAAAAGTGCGAATGATCCACAGAAATTTAAAGAAGAATTAAAAATAATACAGGCAAAATACCGTCAGGCAAAAATGCAGGTAGAGAGCGATCTAATAAAGAAACATCCTGATTATGCCGAGGAACGTGATAAAGAACCAGATAGGGAGAAAGAACCAAAGAAATGGGTTGTTAGCCGTTATTATGCAATAAAGGATGAAGCCAAGGACGAGTATGGAAATCTAGACTATGATAAAGAAGAGCAGTTGTGGAAAGAAGAAAAAGCGAGTTGGGGAGACGAAGAGCTAGAGGAATATATTGATGATTATATAGATAGGTATTCATTCCCCGCTAATCCACTTATTACAGAATATTATGATGCTAAAGATTTAATGGAAAAAGCAGGCTGGTTCGACAAAGACCTACCCGAAGCTGTAAGCCAGTTACAGTCGGCATACAGTAATTTAGATGTAGCCGGGTTATGGAGTTTGTATAATAGGTCCGGTCAGTCTGATAAAGAAAATCTAGAGAGGTCTCCAGATGCCAGGGTTAGAAATTCTATAAGGATTTTGAAAGCACAGTTTAAAATACATAGGCATCAAATCAGAAGTAGCAGCCCTGAATTAGACCGTATTGGTGTAAAGTGGTTTAAGCTCAAACCCGTACATCGAGAAAACGCAGGTTTGTGGAATCGGCTATATGGAAGAACAAGTCAATAGGAGGAAGGTATGGTAAACGAAAATAGGGAACCAGCACAGGCAACATTGCCCGAGACGGAGAGTCCGGCACAGGACTGGAGTGTAGGTGAGGAGAGTACTCCTGCGCCTACAGATGAGCAAGCTCCGGTTGATTCTACTGTCGAGACTAGTGAGACTACTGAGGTTAGTGAGACTACAGGGACTACTGAAGCTGCACCTCCGGCTGCGCCTTCTGCTGAAACTGTTCCTACGGCTACACCTCCGTCTGCACCTGAACCTACACCCCAAAGCGGTCCGTCTCCTGCGGAGCTACAACAATTGCAGCGTCAGGCAGCAGAATATGAGCAGCTTCGTGTGAGAGCGGAACTACAGCAGGAAAGTGACAGGTATCAAAAGGGTCTGGAGGATCAGGGATATTTGCCTGAGCAGGCCCAACAGGCTGCCCAACAGTACGCACAAAGCCGTCAGGCCCAGGCAGACTTAATGAAAAAGGCCGACGAGTACGGAAAACACCTAGCGGGTAAAACTGCCGCTGCGGAGCATTTCGCCCAGAAATACAAATTAAACATGGTAGATTTGCCTACGCTTAGGCAGGCAGAAAGCCCGGAGATTATGGAAGCACTGGCTAAGAACATATCTGAACGCCGTAGCGTAGATGCTGAACTTGCCAAGCTACGTCAGGCTCAGGCTCCACCACAATCGTTTGACAATTCTCAAGGGTCGCCGGACGTTGCTCCAAATGACAATGGTTGGCTTGATAGGTATAATGGCGGAGATAGATCCACACAGGCTATTGCAGCGGCCAGGAAGGCGGCTGGACTAAGCTAAAGCAGAGGAGACAGCGATGGCTCAAACAGCAACGACTGGGAATCTTGAAAACGCGCAGCGTATTATTATTGCTGCTAGTCGCTATACGGAGGAACATAATGCTCCTGCTATGGCGTTGATTGAAGCCTTTAATTTGGAAAAGGGCGCAAAGCAGGTTACCGTTCCAAAGGTAGGCCAGATGACGATATCCGACCTCACGGATGGACAGGATATAGTGGATGAAGAAGATATCGGAATGTCTACGGTTGACCTTACGGCTTCTGAAGTTGGAGCCAAGGTAATCCTGACTGACAAACTTGTCAGACAGTCTTCCGAGAATGTCTTCTCTATTATAGGGCGACAGCTTGGAGACGGGATGGCTCGAAAGAAAGACACTGACGTACATGCGCTGTACTCTGGTCTTAACGGTGGCACGACTCTTGGTGCGGCTGGTGCTACGATGAGCCTTGCTAACGTAGCTGGGTCCATTGCGTATTCCAAGGCTAATAAATTTGGAACACAGACCTATATACTTCAGCATCCTAATGCGGTATTCGATATTGCTAATACTGCGGTCACAGCTTCTTCCACCTATCCAGTACCAAAGGGATGGTCTGAGGACTTGCTTGGCGATTTCTTTAGTGGACTTAGGCCTCTTAACGGAGTAGCGATATTTGAGGACGGCAATCTGTCTGTAGACAGTAGTGATGATGCTGTTGGTGTGATTGCTGACAAGTCAGCCCTCGCGGTTCTAAAGTCAGTTGATACTAATACTGAGCGTCAGCGTGATGCGTCTCTTAGAGCTACGGAAGTAGTTATGACTGCCGATTACGGAGTCTTTGAGCTTGACGATTCTCGCGGCGCACCTCTTACATTCGATGCTGCTGCACCTTCAACGTCTGCGTAGTGAGGTAATTAATGGTAACCACTACTGAACGAAAGCAACTTAGAGAAGAACTGGTATCGAATGGTTATTCATGGGACTATATAGACTCATGGCAGCCAAAGACTGTTCTGTATCGTCATGCCCCTGGGTTAGACGTTAACGGAAAAGTGTCGAGTCCAGTGGGAACTCCGATAAAAGGTATTCCGGGTAATCCCGACTATGTTGCCAGAAAATCCCGGTTGGGGATGCTACCCTACCCGCCTACCGACAGTTGCGAATGCAAGTGGTGTGTAGAGAGGGCTGGGGGAGCAGAGGTTATCAAGGCGGTTAAAGATATTGCAGACGGTTGGAAGGAAAAACAGGAAGACGGCGCAAGTGTTGTGGCTATAGATTGCCAGGAATGTGAGTACAAGGCCGAAGCACTTACGCAGCCCGGAGCCCTCTCGAAGCTTCGTATTCATGCAAAGATTCATGAGGGCACTGGTACCGTATAGCTGTAAAGATTGACCGTGGTTATTCGGTAAATATAAATAACGGTTGGTCGCAGGGTGTATAAGAAACCTGTAAATGACCTTTAAAGGAGGTTTAAAATGTCGTTTCCAACAACGATAAGCGGAAGTTACGGATGGGAAAAACAGCAAACATCTGACCAGCGACACAAGCTGGGAACAGAGATGCAGTTCGTGGATGGCAGGAAGTTTAGATATATCGAGAATGGTGGTAGTGCGATAACTGAGGGTTTGCTCGTAGCGAGTGAGGCTCCGGCAGGTAATCATGATGAGGATCTTGCTGTTGCAACTACTGCTGCTGGTTCGACTACCGTTGCGGTAACGCTTGGTGCCACTGCGGCAGCAAAGAATCTATATGCAGAGGGGTACTTGTTTATCAATGTTCCCATTCTTGGAACGTCTGCTAATCCACACGAGATGTACAAGATAAAGTCACACGCTGCTGTTTCTTCTAACGGTGCTTTAACTGCTACACTCGACGAGCCAGACGGCTTGGTCACAGCAGTTACTAACGGCACAGAGACTGTGGGGCTAATAAAGAGTCCTTACAAGGACGTAGTTGTAGCCCCTGCTGCTGTTGCTGGTAGGTTTGTAGGAGTTACATGCAGAAGTATGACAGCAGATTACTTTGGTTGGGTTCAGGTAGCTGGCATAGCTACGGTAGCTATGGACGGCACCCCGGCATTTGGCACGTTAGTAGGTGCGAGTTCTAACCACGCAGGTCAGTTTTTGGCGGTTGGAGCAGATACGACTCCTGCTGTTGCAAGGGTTCACGGCAAAGCTGGTGTGGACAATGAGTACCATACCGTTATGTTAATGAATCTGTACTAAATGGTAACTGAACTCTGGGTGCCTCGGGGCTCCACGTTGGTGGGGACTGACAGCATTGGTTATAATGCTGAGACTGGGGCATCCATTGTTGTTCATACGTTCAAGTTTCACGATAAGGAAACTGGTCGGTCTACGATAGTTAAGATCCCTGCGGATCGTTCTATATCTCAGGCGCATATCGAGGATATGGCGGCGCAGGCTCTTGAAAGGTGGTTGATAGAAGTCAGGGCTCAGGGGCGGATACGCAAGCCCACACCAGAGCAGAGGAAGGAAATAGGACGGGTTCTGGAAGACTTCCGGCAACACTCCAAACGTCGTAGGCAGAGTTCTACAGGAGTCTTATACTATAGGGGGGTGAACTAGAATGTCAGAGGATATACAGACCAACGGCAACAGGCGAACAGTCGAGTTGGAAGTTACTGGTGAAGACTTAAGCGCAGTCCTTCGGATTAAAGCGAACCAGGTATCTCAACTGGAACTACAGATAATGGCTTTGACCAGAATGCTGGCTGATAGGGACCAGAAGATATCGCTGCTTGAGGCTGATAAAAAGTCTGTTAGTATGGAAGAAGTAGTAACTGAGGTGTAATTATGCCTAAAGTTGGTAAGAAGAAATTTGCATACACTTCTAAGGGGAAGAAGGCTGCTCGTGCCTATGCCAAAAAGACTGGCAAAACAATGCGTAAGGCGAAAAAATATTAGGATGGGCACATGGCTGTACTTCACGGACGCACGAGGGCTGAACTTAGACAGTCCATAGGCTATAACCTGGGGGCTGTTTATGTTTCACAGGCTTCTGGGAACGGCTCGACCACTACCATAGTAGACAACACGCTTGTCGGAGCTGACGATAACCACAACGGTAAGTGGGTTATCTTCAACGACGCTAACGGTACTTCCGGGCAAACAACTCGTGTATCGGATTATACTTCCAGTACTAATACGCTCACGCTATCCCCTGCTATAAGTGCTAGTTCTGCTACAAGTGACACTTATGAATTGTGGGAAGATATTTATAATCCTGCGGCTATTAACGAGTTCATAAACCAGGCGATCTTAGACGCTACTGGTCTTACCTGGGACCCTGTAGAAAGCTTGGCCCTACACACAGACGGAAGCACCCTGCGTTACGATGTGCCTAGTGGCATGTCCATGATCAAGGATGTCTTATACCGAAACAGCGTAGACTTTACTCGTCTTCATCCGTGTGCTGTAGCCTTCGACGAGAGTATAGACTCAGACATTACGGTATCTCTGGATACGAAAGACAGGAAGCAGGGAACGCAAAGTTGTAAATTTGTGATAGCAGCAGGTGCTTCTGCTGGAGATATTGCTACTGACTCCATAACCAGTAAGAATATTTCGGGATATGACTATATAGAGTTTTGGGTCAAAAGCACGGTAGCTACATCGGCTGGCAACCTAAAGATATTACTGGATGACACTGCCAACTGTGCATCTCCGATTGAGACTCTTAATGTCCCGGCACTTAGTGCTGATACATGGACATTTTGTAGGGTGTCATTAAGTAATCCCGAAACTGATACAGCTATTATTTCCGTAGGTCTTGAATATGACGCAGACCTTGGTGCGTGTACTGTCTGGTTGGACGATATAAGCGCGGTTAATAACGATTCTGCTGAGTGGATCAAGGTACCTAGAAACCTCTGGCGTATAGATAAAGAGGCAAAGGATATCATCCTTGATAACTACGCTCACGGGGTTGCCAGATATAATCTTCTAAAGATAGTAGGTGGTGACAAGCCAGTCCTGCTCACATCGGACTCTGCTACTCCTGAGATAGACGAGCAGTACATAATTGCTATGGCTACAGGTTTAACCCTTGCTTCGGTGGCAGGTGGCCCTGGCACAGATCCTGATGCCAAGAACAACAAAGCTGGCTTTTGGATGAGGATGGCTGCTACCGCAAGGCGATCCTTCCCATTACAGACTAATGTTAGATTGGTGGAATAGTGGCTGCAAAGGTCGAGACTGCCAACGAGGTTAGCCTTAACGGGGTTTATTACCCCATAGCTCGGCCTGTACAAAGCGTTCTTGCCTCAATTTATCCGTCTAAGGTAGTTATCGGGGATACCACCAGAGACTCTCAGACCCGAACTTCTGTTATTGCGTGGTCTGACTGGCGTGGCGGTATAGGTGTCAACCGAATGGAGTCCGGCGGGGATGTTAACCGGGCGTGGTGGAGTACCTGCCAGCTAAGATATAAAAATCATCTGATACTCCCCGGGCTAGATAACGATGCGGCAGCTAATGCTTCTTCGACTAGCCTGACTGGTCCCTCAATAGGGGCTATTGGAGAGTTAAGCGGAGAGATTTATGTTGCGTGGAACGGAAGCACTTCAGAGGCTGCCAAGATATATAAGTATAACAACACCTCAGACGCATGGGGCTCGGTCCTAAATTCTCCTCCAGACCGTGTAACGGATACCGTAACATGGCGTACACTTGCAGCCGAGACGTTCCTTGTATTTGCCCACTACGACAGTAACGGATCGGGGTATACCCGCTTTGACGGAACTGATTGGAATGGCGGGGGTTCCGCAGATACCACCGATACCCAGTACGTTGCCGTGTGGGATGACCGTCTTTGGGGAATAAGTTATGCGGGTCAGTTATGGTACTCAATAGTAGCTGGCACTGAGGTAAATGACGCTAAGTTACCCTTGCCTCCCGGTTCCATAACTGCACTATTTGTGGCTCGTGACGCAGGCGGAGAGCCAATTCTTTATGCGGCTACGAAAAAGGGGTTATTTGCCCATGACGCAGCCAATGCGAGGTTTGTCCAGACTGAACTAACCCTCCCTAATCACCCGTTTGCTGGCAGGGGAACGATTAGGTGGAGGGACAGTATATATATGCCTGCTGGCCTTGGTGTGTATAGGTACATAAACCAGGCTGGAGGGGCAGTGTTAACCATTACAGGTCCTGACAGGGATGACGGCCTACCTACCGATAATAGGGGAACCATTAAGCACATGAGTGGCTCTCATAACGAGTTGTTTGTAGGCGTGGATGCAGCGACTGTTACGCCGCTTGAGTCTCAAAATGCAGTACCGTATCAATGGCAAAGTCATCACGGTTCTACGGTCATAGACACATCAGGATTCTCGTCTATTCTAGGCTATAACGATATGGGCTGGGAAGCCAAATGGGTTGCGGGAGAAAATAATCCAGGGGCAGGTATACAGCACATACTCGTGAGTGATGCATATGACGAGTATCGTTTATGGTGGGGATTTAACGGAGAGATTAAATTCATGAAGATCCCCTCAAATATCATAAATCCCAGCTTCGTATCAGACTTTGAGTACAAGGCTAGCGGCGTACACGAGACCCCCTGGTTCAATGCAGGGCAGTCAGAGGTCGACAAGCTAGCACTCAAACTAAAGACCGAGGTACAAGACGCATCATCTACCGAGACGGTCACGGTATCATATGCTACTGACTACAGCGATTCCTATACTTCGGCGGGATCAGCAATCACATCGGACGGCATAACAACCTACACATTCGGTTCATCTGCGGGTGTGACGTTTAGGGCGATTAAGTTTAAGATAACCCTTGCCCGTACTACTGACACCAATACAGATAATTACAAGAAGAAGACTCCTGATGTGGTAAGCCTGACCCTTGAGTGGAGAAAGAAACTCCCCAGTAAGTGGGGGCACCAGGTGCAGGTAGACTTGAATAATGAATACAAGGGCAAAAGTCCCAAAGACCTACGGGCTGCCTTACTGGCAGCAGTAGAGAGTACGACCTTAGTAGAGTTCACCTTCCGTGACGATACCGGGGGAACACGAAACTTCTATGTGGATGTGGGTTCTGCTACGGGTCTTGAATATACCGGGTATGACGAGAGAGGCGTAAGCACACTTAATTTGGTGGAGCCATGATACTTGATGCAGGTACGACTACAGTTAGTTCTGCTGGCACTGCTGTGCAACTGGCAAATGTTGCCAACAGGGTGCTTTGGATCAAGGCCAAGGCACTGGCTGCCAACTCAGGCATTGCTTACCTGGGCGTGAGTGATGTGTCTGCTACTAACGGCTATGAATTATCAGCAGGTAACGAGATAGAAATCAGCTTTAGAGAACTTGGTGGATCTATCGCATTCAGCAGTGTCTATGTTGATGCTGCTTCGAGCGGGGATAAGGTATCCTGGGCCGTGGTGCTGGAGGGTTAATGACTACCCAGCAACAGTCCAGAGTTCCAGCAGACTGGCCCGGAAGTGATGCGGCCTTTATTGCATTTGAATCTATTTTGAAACAAGGCAAGCGTCACGGTGTGGATTTTACCTATCAACCGCCCACTCAGGGCCGTAGGATGGACATGGATATGGAGATAGATTTTTTATTTTCCAATCCTCCAGATCTTGCTATGCAAGTACAAGAAGGGTTCTATGCTCATCCTAGTGGGATATCTACACACGCTCGTGATATCCTAAACAAGGCACAGCTTGCGGGATATGGCAAGACACTTATCGTGCTTGACCATGACAAGCTGATGCAAGATCCTGATTGGTTGATATCGGAAGCATTACAGTATCGGGATCATTCTAGGCTGGGGCGGAGAGGAATGTAATGGCAATTAATCTTGCAGGATTTTTATATTCAGACAATGGTACTGCTATTAATAATGCATCCATTACTCTTGTAGACAGTTCTGGTAGCACAGAAGACACCACTACTACTAACTCATCTGGATACTGGAGTTTTGCTGAAGCTGACGAAGACATATATGACATAAAGATTACGCAGGGATCACAGATCAGATACGTTAAGGGTCTGGATAAGATATCCCTGAAAGAGATTGATGTTAGAAATAATGCTGCTGCTGGTACACCAGCCTTCACCTTCACCAACTACACTAACAGTGCCTCTAATAAAGTAGGACAGTTCCGTAGTTTAAACACAACTCGTGCTGATGGAGATGAGATATACCTTAGCTTTAACCTAGTCAATGACAATGCAGAAGAGACAGAGTTTGCCCGTATAACAGCAGAAGCTAATGATGTATCTAATGGTACTGAAGACGGTGAGATACGTTTCAGTGTGATGAAAGCTGGGACACTGACTGATGTATGGACAATAGACTCCAGTACATCAGGTGCTACCTCATTAGACATCAATGCTGACTCTCTTACTATTGGAGCATCAGGGGATACGGATGTAACTCTTACCT
>Ga0114898_1001720_pt1 | contig 12347 bp, 14 predicted proteins | sample Malvired_Geostar_FD_83496 | JGI IMG/M metagenome (GOLD analysis project Ga0114898, IMG submission 83496) | Marine viral communities from the Global Malaspina Expedition - Malaspina viral metaG DeepMed_Geostar | ecosystem: Environmental > Aquatic > Marine > Oceanic | place: Mediterranean Sea... | reverse complement strand
CCAGATCGATCACCTGGCCGCCGTGGGCTTTGCGCGAAGTGGCCAACAGGTAGCGATAGTCCGGGGTGAAGGAAAAATCATCGAGAAAGTCCCTGGCGATGATCCGTCGCGGCTTGAAGTCCGGCTCGCCCGCGTAGGACAGTTCCCAGGCTTCCTGCACATCCTTGAGCGCGACCACGAAACTGCCGCGCGGGGGCGCGGTGTACACGGCACTGACGCGCGAAGGCGTGCCGTCGGCAGCGATGGCCGGGATGTGTTTGACCAGCGACAGGTCATGGGCGTCCAGCAGTACCAGGTTGCCCGGCAGATAGTTGCCCACAAGTACCCAGCGACCGTCGTTGCTCACCGCCAGGTTGCGAGTGTTCAGCCCTGCGCGAACGTGTGCGATCAGGGTCAGGTTGTGCAGGTCGTAGAGGCTGATCCAGCCGTCGCGCGAGGCGAAGTAGACAAAGCGGCCATCGGGGGAGAATTTCGGGCCGCCGTGCAGGGCGAAGTGCGACGGGAAGTTGGCCAGTTCCTCGAAACGGTCGCCGTCCAGTATCCGTACATGGTGGTTGCCGGCCTCGACTACCACGAACAGGTTGAGGGGGTCGGCCCCATGCTGTGGGGTGTCGGGCAGCGACCCGAGATCGGCAAACAGGCGGTGGCTGGCACGGATATCGGCGTCGGTCCAGATCGGCGGAGTTGCGGCTGGTCGATAGAGATAGCGGGCCAGTCCATCGATCTCGGCATCATCCAGGCGGTCGCCGAAGGCGGCCATCTGGCTCGCCGGGCGGCCGTCGCGAATGACCGCACGCGCCTCGTCCGGCTTGATTCGGCTGAGGCTTTCCGGCAGCAACGCAGGCCCGGCGCCACCCAGACGGTTCAAGCCATGGCAGCTTTGACAATGCTGCTCATAGAGCGCGCCAGCCTGCACCGGCGATATCGCTTCGGGCGTGGCCTGGGCCGCGCCGCAGAGCACCAGCAGTGCGAACGGAATCAGTCGCATAGCGCCTCCCTTGCGGCCGGACGGGCATCGATGTGGGCCCGCAGACGGGCCGGAAACTCGATGGTGCGGTCCGCGAAGAGCCCGACCACCTGGCCGATCACGGTCAAGGTCGGTGGCTTCAGCTGCTGTTGTTGGGCCATCGTCGGCAGTTGTTTCAAGGTGCAGCGCACCACTTGCTGGTCCTGCCGCGTACCGTTGCCGATCAGCGCAGCCGGCGTGTCGAACGGCAGACCGGCCGCGATCAGGTTGCGGGAGATTTCGCCGAGACTGGCCAGACCCATATAGAAGACCAGGGTCTGCTTGCCTTCGACCAGGCTCGCCCAGGGCAGCTGCAAGGCGCCGTCTTGCTGTAGATGGCCGGTGATGAACTGGCAGGAATGGGCCAGGTCCCGATGGGTCAGCGCGATGCCGGCGTAGGCACTGCAACCGGCCGCGGCCGTGACGCCCGGAACGACCTGGCCGTCGATGCCATGCCTGAGCAAGTATTCGAGTTCCTCGGCGCCCCGTCCGAAGATGAAAGGATCGCCACCCTTGAGGCGCACCACTCGCAGACGCTGCTTCGCCAGATCCACCAACAGCTGATTGATCCGGGGCTGCGGCAGGCTGTGGTAGCCGCTGGTCTTGCCAACGTAGTGCCGCGCACAGCGCGCGGGCAACAGTTGCAACAGGTCGTCGCTGACCAAACGGTCGTAGACCACCGCGTCGGCCTGTTGCAGCAGGCTCCATGCGCGCAGCGTGAGCAAGCCGGGGTCGCCGGGGCCGGCGCCGACAAGGGCGACTTCGCCGGGACCGAGTGTGGCAACGAGGGGCGCGGGGAAAGGGGTGGGCTGATCCATGCTGACTCCTGAAAACTCATCTGGCTGCGTTTGCGCCGTGGCGTGACCGGGCGTTTATGAGTGCTGTCGTGGTATTCAGATCGCCACGCAGGAAATGCGCTGCGCAGGCGACAGGCCGATCTCTTGGTCGCTGAGGTAGCAGCCGGGGTCTTCGCCCCAGAGGTTGCCCTGCGCCCAGGCGCGGGTGCGGGTATTGCCGTTGCAGATCGGCAGCCAGCGGCATGCGGCGCAGCGGCCGCCAAGGGCGCGTGGGTGTTGCCGCAACCTGACCAGTAACGGATCGGGCTGCTCCAGCCACAGCTGGCGAAACGGCAGCCGTCGGACATTGCCTACGGTGTGTTGCCACCAGTAGGTATCCGGATGGACATCGCCGATGTTGTCGATATTGGCGATGCCGTTTCCCGATGCATTACCACCCCAGGCCCGCAGCATGATTTCCAGGTGCTCGCGATGGCGCGGCAGCCGTGCTTGCGCCCACTGCAGCATGAGCACCGCATCGGCGTCGTTGTTGCCGCTGACGAAATCGGTTTCGCGACCGCTCTGCACATCGTCCCAGGCTCGCTCGAACAGCTGGTACATGGCGTCGCGTGTCATCTGGTGATGCGCGTCGGCCTTGCGGCTGCGCCTGCCGCGACCGCTGTAATTGAGGTGCGAGAGATAGAACTTCTGTACGTCGTGTTCGCGCATCAGTGCCAGCAGCGCGGGCAGCTGCGCATGGTTGGCTTGGGTCAGGGTGGTGCGCAGGCCGACGCGGATGTGCCAGCGGCGGCACAGGTCGATGGCCTGCATCGAGGCGCGGAAGCTGCCCTTGAGCTGGCGCCAGTCGTCGTGCACGGCTTCCAGTCCGTCGATGCTGATGCCGACATAATCGAACTGTGCGGCAGCGATACGCTCGATGTTGTGTGCGTCGATCAGCGTGCCGTTGCTCGACAATGCGACGAAAAAGCCACGCCGACGGGCGTATCCAGCCAGCTCGAAAAGGTCTTCGCGCAGCAACGGCTCACCACCCGACAGGATCAGCACGCGAACGCCGGCGTCGTGTAGATCATCGATGACCTTCAAGGCTTCGACGGTGGTCAACTCATCGCGGAACGCACTGTCAGCGGAGGTTGCGTAGCAGTGTCGGCAGGTCAGGTTGCAGCGCCGCAGCAGATTCCAGATCACCACCGGTGGGCGCGTGCCGCCTGGGCTGCGCGCACCGGGCACCGGCTGTGTCGGTTGCACCAGGGCGCGCAGATAGTGGCTGATTCTCAACATGAGCGTCTCTCCTCGTGGCGACACGGCCTCGTCGGCCCGCATGCGTATCGCGTGCGTCGATGGGCGGAGCATCTCCGAGCGGCACGGGGAAATCCTTGATTGGAAACAATTAAAGGCGCGCCAGGCCTGGTTCGGCTCAAGCGCCTCAGACCGGCCGGATGGGGTTACCGACCGCGTAGTGGACGAAGGCGTCGACCGGGCAGCAGTGCGGCGATGACCGATGGACGGGCCCGCCTCACAGTCGCCCCAGGCTCAGCGGGACACGGCCATGCGCAGGCCGGTTTTTTTCAGAATGCGGCTGCTGACCAGCATGTCCTCGGCGCGACAGGCGTCGCCGAGCAACTGACGGATCGCCGTGCGGTAGGTGTCGATTTCCTCGGCGCTCCGGCCATGCACCATGGCGAACAGGTTGTAGCGCCAGTCGTCCCTGCGAGGCCGTCGATAGCAGTGGCTGACGAAGGGTTGGTTGCCGACCCGCGCGCCAAGACGGGCCATCTCGCTGTCCTCGACATCCCAGACGGTCATGCCGTTGTGGCGATATCCCAGACGATAGTGGTTCGGCACGGCGGCGATGCGACGGATGGCGCCTTCGGCCTGCATTTGCTGAAGCAGCTCGAGCGTCGCGTCCACGCTCAGCCCCAGCCGTTCGGCCAGCCAGGCCCAGGGATCGTCCACCAGCGGCAGGCCGGCTTCGGTGAGGCGGACCAGGCGCCTGGACAGCGCATCTGGATCAAAGCGGGAAGTGCAGTCCGACATGGTAGGTTTCCTCCTTCGGCAGGTCGAGCACCGTCAGACCGGTCTGCGATTCGATACGGGCGAGGCTGTCGGCAATGCCCTGCGGGGTTGCGCAAGCGAGCACGAACCACATGTTCCAGGTATGCGCGCGGCGATAGTTGTGCGCGACTTCGGGCATGTCGGCGAGCTGGGCGGCGACTGCGTCGAAACGTTCTTCAGGAACCGCCAGTGCCGCGAGTGTGAAGGCGCCACCGAGACGTTCGATATCGAACATCGGCCCGAAGCGCGTCAGCGTGCCGTCGTCCAGCATGGCCTGCACCCGCTCGCGCAGGTGTTGCGGGTCGGCGTCGAGTTCTTGCGCGACGGTCTTCCAGGGGTGACGGACCAACGGCAGGCCGTGTTGCAGGCGGTCGATGAGGCGGCGATCGAACTCATCCATGGACAGCCTCACTGTGGGCAGGCGGGGCGTAGCGGCCCCCGCACTGTTTGAACGCGTGGGTGCTGAACAATAGTCGATGGGGGACGGCGCTCAATCCGTGGTCGGCCAGCAGGCGCTCGATCAGGCTGCATACCTGCTCGCGCTCCCGGCCGTGCACCATGCAGAACAGGTTGTAGCGCCAGTCCGGCAGACGACGCGGGCGCTGGTAACAAAGGTTGATACCTGCCGCCTGTCCCAGCCGATGGCCGACCTCGTCGACCTGATCGTCGGCAACGTCCATCACCAGCATGGCGTTTGCGCGGAATCCGAGGGCACGATGTTTGAGAACCAGTCCGACACGGCGGAACAGGCCGTTCTCGTTCCAGCATCGGACCTGCGCGAGCACCGCTTCTTCGCTGGCGCCAAGGCGTTCGGCCAGTTCACGATACGGGCGTGCGGCCAGCGGCAGGCCCGCTTCGAGCAGCCGACGCAACTGCAGAGCCTGCGTCTCGTTGAGGGCGAGGGTCATGGTGCTTCTCCAATGGGAAAGCCAAGGTCGATGCGGTAGGCACACCGCATCGGCAGGTCCAGCGGCCTGAGGCCGGTTTGCGCTTCGATCTCCGCCAGCAGATGGTCCAGGTGCGCGCGATCGGGCCCGGTGAGTACGAACCAGAGGTTATAGGGATGCTCGCGATGGTAGTTGTGGTTCACCTCGGGGTAGCGGCTGATCTGTGTCGCCACGGATTCCAGACGATGCAGCGGCACGGCCAGCGCCACCAACGTGCTGGCGCCGGCGCGGCTGTGTTCGAACACCGGGCCGATGCGCGACAGGCCGCCGATTCGGTCCAGGTGACGAAGCCTGGCGAGAATGTCTTCTTCGCTGCAGTCCAGCGCCTCGGCCATCGCACGGTAGGGCTCGCTGCACAGCGGCATGCCGTGCTGAAAACGGTCGATCAGGCGGCGGCTGAGTGCGTCGATCTGCATATCAAAGCCCCGTCTCGTGCGCGCGGCTGCTGAAGAATATCCCGCTGGGGCTTTCGGCTGGCAGGCGCTTGAGCAGTTGGAGGCTGTACGGGTCCCAGACCTGGATTTCATTCCCGTCGCGCACCGAAAGCCAGAGCTGATCGCCGCGAGCGGTGAACTCCATGTGCAGCACGGCGGGGCCGGGCTTCAGCTCGGCGATGATTTCATGCGTCTCGCTGTCGATCACCTGCACCTTACCGTTGTCGGGGTGAGCGAAGTTGACCCAGACCTGCCGCGCATCCGGGCGCGCCATGACGAACACAGGCTGGCCGGCGACATCGATGGCATCGGTCTGCTTCCAGCTCTGCGAATCCATCACCAACACCCGGTGCTGGCCCACGGCCGGGACGAAGGTCTGGTTGCCCGCGACGGCCCAGCCTTCGAGATGCGGCATCTTGTATACAGGCAGCTTCTGCTGACCCCTGCCATAGCCGTCGAGAATGCGCTCGACCCCGCGCCGCGTGTGCCAGAGGTCTATCTTGGCCATGCCATCCTCGCCGAACAGGCCGGCTACGTAATAGCGGCCATCGGGCGTCAGCAGCGCGTCGTAGGGTTGCTTGCCGATATTTTCGAAGCGGGTGACCTTGGGCGTACGGCTTGCGCTGAAGTCCAGCAGCCAGGTTTCGTTGGTGTCGAACAGGCTGTAGATGAACCGCTGCCCCGGTGCGTCGATGACGCCCACGACGCGCGAGTTGCGGCTGCCGTCGGGCAGCGCGGTGGCGGGAATATCGGCGACTGGCTCGAGCGTGCGAGCATCGAAGACCTTGACCCCGCCCGGCTCGTAGTTGCCAACGGCGATCAGGCTGCCGTCCTGGCTGATCGCGCCGCCGATGCTGTTGCCGGCCTGGATCACGCGCCGATCGATGCGCTGTTCGAGCAGGTCGATCTTGCTCAGCCCGCCGTCGCGACCGAACACGTAGGCGTAACGCTGATCGCGGGAGAACACCACCGAGGCATGAGACAGATCGCCTAGCCCATCGACACGCCCCAGGCGCGTCATTGTGCTGCTCTCGATGATCTGCAGACTGCCGCTGGTGCGCTCGACCACCACGCCCAGATCACCCGTGCCGCGCAGTGGTTGCTGCGCGCAGGCAGCGAGAATGCTGGCTGCGGCGAGTATCAGCAGAGGACGAATCATGGTTTTGGATATCCTTCCAGGAGTAGATCGACGAGCCAGGCGACGTCCTGTTCGTCGAGCAGGGCATTCCAGCCAGGCATGGCGGTGCCGGGCCTGCCGTGGGTCACGGTGGCAATCAGGTTGTCACGGGGTTTGTTGGCGAGGGCGTCCTGTGTCAGCGCGGGGCCGAGGCCGCCGGTCATGCGCAGGCCGTGGCAGGAGCCGCAATCCTGCGCCAGCAGATGTTCGAGTTGAGCCTGGCGTTCGGCTGTAGGGACGTCGGCCAGGGCTGAGAAACCGGGGAGGAGGGACACCAGGGCGAGCCCCAAACCGAATACTGCCTGTCGGGACTGGATCACGATGTCCTCCTGGTTGTTATTTCTGGCTCAGAACCCACTCGGCGAGGATCTTGGCTTCTTCCTCGGTGACCGGGTTTGGTGGCATCGGGATCGGCCCCCAGACGCCCTGGCTGCCGTTCTTGATATGGCCGGCCAGCAGCTCGGCGGCGCCGTCCTGATCGGCGTACTTGGCGGCGACTTCCTTGAATGCCGGGCCAACCAGCTTGGCGTCGATGCTATGGCAGGCCGCGCAGGGCTTGCTCTTGAACAGCGTTTCACCATCCTGTGCCACGGCGGGCTGCAGGACCATCGCGCCGCCAAGGGCGAGCAGAGGGATCAGAACTTTCTTCATGAGTTACTTCCTCAAGGCTAAGTGGAGGAGTCTGCGCTCCCCCGATAGGGCACTCAGTACACGTCGTGCTGAGTGTTGTAGACGTTAAATTTACCGGTTGGGGTAATCAATCTTTTGTCTTTGATCACCTTTTTCAGCTTTAGCGTTTTGTCATCGACCACGACGATCGCGGACGCTTCATCCTGACCGTTCCACACCGAAAACCACACCTCGTCCCCGGCCTGGTTGTACTCCGGCTGCACGACGCGTTTGGCGCCACCGTCCAGGCCGGACCACTCACCGATCGGCAGTACCTTGTAGCCGCCGGCCAGGTTTTGTATATCGAACACGGCCACCGACTGGCTGATCGCTGCGTCCGGATGGAAGGTGGTGTCCAGGTACAGATGCCTGGATTTCGGGTGGGTCTTGATGAACAGCGAGCCACCTCCTTGCCCTTTCAGGGTCTCGACCACTTTCCAGGCGCTATCGGGATGTTTGTCCGGATCGGTGCCGATCAGCGAGATGGTTTCGTCGCCCAGGTGGCTGGTTGCCCACACCGGGCCGTAGGTCGGATGGATGAAGTTGGCGCCACGGCCCGGATGGGGCGTCTTGCCGACGTCCACCAGCGCGGCCATCCTGCGTTGTTTGGAGTCGATTACCGCCACTTTGTTCGAGTTGTTCGCCGCCGTCATGAAGTAGCGATGGCTGACGTCCCAGCCACCGTCATGGAGAAAAGGCGCCGTGCCGATGACGGTGGTGGTCAGGTTCTCGATGTCTTCATAGTTGACCAGCATGACCTTGCCGGTTTCCTTGACGTTGACGATGAACTCGGGGTGTTCGTGGGAGGCGATGATCGCCGCCACGCGCGGCTCGGGATGGTATTGCTGGGTATCGACGGTCATGCCCCGGGTGGAGACGATCTGCAGCGGCTCGAGCGTCTCGCCGTCCATGATGGTGAACTGCGGCGGCCAGTAATCGCCGGCGATGACGTACTTGTCCTCGTAGCCTTTGAACTTCGAGGTTTCCACCGACCGGGCTTCGATGCCGACTTTGATTTCAGCGACTTTGGTCGGCTCCTTGCCCCAGAGATCGATCATATCGATCTTGGCGTCGCGACCGATCACCAGCAGGTAGCGACCCGAGGCGGACATGCGCGATATGTGCACCGCATAACCGGTGTCGATGGTCTTGACGATTTTCTTGGTGGTGCCGTCGATCAACGCGATCTTGCCGTCGTCACGCAGGGTGACGGAGAACAGGTTCGGCAAGTCCAGCGCGTTCATCTGCTTGCTGGGGCGATCCTGTGGCGGGACCAGCACCTTCCAGGAATCCTTCATCTCGGCCATCCCCCATTCAGGCGGTGTCGGCGGGGTGTGCTGGATGAACTTGGCCATCAGGGTGATCTGCTCCGGCGTCAGCGCATTGGAGGTGCCCCAGTTGGGCATGCCGGCGGGCGAACCGTAGGTGATCAGTGCCTCGAGGTAGGCCTGCCCGCGTTCCTGGGTGATATCGGAGGTCAACGGCTTACCGGTTGCGCCTTTGCGCAGGACGCCGTGGCAGCCGGCGCAACGCTGGAAGTAGATCTCCTTGGCGTGCTCGAACTCTGCGGCGCTCAGGTCCGGTGCGCCAGGGGTATGGACGACCTGGGCGCTCGCCGGGTCGATCGCGGAGGCCTGGCCCTTGTACGCGGCATCGGCGTTTTCCGGGTTCACGGCCGCCTGGGCAACGGCCAGGCCGAGCAGCGAAAAGCCGGCGATGAAGCCCGCCAATAGTGGTTTGCTCATACTCTTTTCTCCTCTGACCGCTTCGTGCGGTTCCTGCTGATGACGGCGATGTGGCAGTTCCCGGGTCTTGCTGTATGCGATTCGCATCCTAGATAGGCCTTTGGCGAACGCGCTTGATGGCAATCAAGAGTCCCCTTGGCGTGACGCCGTGTCGCGGGGCGGTATGCGCCAAGGGAAGCGAAGCGGTGCCCGGCGAGGCGGGCGCAGGGGGGCGCGGAACGCTTATGGCGGCTTCAGAACGACCTGGATTCGAGCGGGCTTGACCGTAATCAAGCTTCGCTGGCGGACGGCTTGAGGGGCCGCGAAGTGACGGTTAGTTTGTTGGCCAATATTTAACCAACCGCCGCAGTGAGGTATTGCCATGAACGCGCCTGAGACCCTTGCCGGCATGACGGATGCACCGTTCTATCAACCGCAAGCCAACGAGCACGCGCTTTTCGAGCAGGCCTGGCGCCACGGTATGCCGGTGCTGATCAAGGGCCCGACCGGCTGTGGCAAGACCCGCTTCGTGCAGCACATGGCGCACCGGCTCGGCCTGCCGCTGTATACCGTGGCCTGCCACGACGATCTCAGTGCAGCGGACCTGGTTGGCCGTCACCTGATCGGTGCGCAGGGCACCTGGTGGCAGGACGGGCCGCTGACCCGTGCGGTTCGCGAAGGCGGCATCTGTTATCTCGATGAGGTGGTGGAAGCGCGCCAGGACACCGCCGTCGTGCTGCATCCGCTGGCTGATGATCGTCGCGAGCTGTTTATCGAGCGCACCGGCGAATCGCTCAAGGCGCCGCCGGGATTCATGCTGGTGGTGAGCTACAACCCGGGATACCAGAACCTGCTCAAAGGCATGAAGCCCAGCACGCGGCAGCGCTTCGTCGCCATGCGTTTCGACTATCCGTCAGCGGCTGAGGAGCAGCGTATCGTTGTCAACGAGGCTCGGGTGGATGCCGCACTGGCGGCGCAGGTGGTCAAGCTCGGGCAGGCGCTGCGGCGCCTCGAGCAGCATGATCTGGAGGAAGTCGCCTCGACGCGATTGCTGATTTTCACGGCGCGCATGATCGGCTCCGGCATGAACCCACGCGAGGCCTGCATGGCGTGTCTCGCCGAGCCGCTTTCGGATGATCCGCAAACCGTCGCCGCCCTGATGGACGTGGTCGATGTCCACTTCGCATGAGCGCCTGGAGCCGGCGGGCCGGCGTTTGCCGGGCGACCTGGCGATGTGGTTCTTCATCCTGGCCGAGCTGACTGTCTTCGCGCTCCTGATCCTGGCGTTCGCCGTCACCCAGAGGCTCGAACCCGAGTCGTTTCGCGAAAGCCGCGCGGCACTGGACCGCTCCATTGGCCTGGCGTTGACCCTGAGCCTGCTGACCTCCGGGTTGCTCGCCGCCCTGGCGGTGGAGCAGGTGCGCAACGCGCAACCACGACGCGGGGCCGCCCTGTTGTTGGCCGCGCTGGTGACATCATGCGTCTACGTGGTGCTCAAACTGAATGAGTACAGCCACCTTGCCGAACGGGGGCTGGGGCTCGAGTACAACACCTTTTATACGCTGTACTGGATTCTCACCGGCTTTCATTTCCTTCACGTTCTGCTAGGCATGGTCATCCTGGGCTGGATGGCCGAGCGCTGCCGGCGTTGCGCCTATCGCGCGGGCGACTGCGCCGGCCTCGAGTCCGGGGTCCTCTACTGGCACATGGTCGATATGGTCTGGGTGCTGTTGTTCCCGCTGGTCTACGTAATCGATTGACGAGGTCCGGGATGTCCGCTTCGAATGTGCTGATTCTCTGCTGGCTCGGGCTGGCCGCGCTGAGCACCCTAACCGTGGTGCTGGGCAGCGCCGGCTCGACGTTGCGGATCGCCGCTGGGGTATTGGCGGTTGCGCTGGTCAAGGCGTGGTTGATCTCCGATGGATTCATGGAGCTGCGCCATGCGCCGCCGGCGTGGCGCCTGCTGCTGCTCGGCTGGCCGTTGGCGATGGCCAGCGGCATCCTGCTGGCGCTGCTGGGGTAACCGCTGGACCGCGCGGTCCCTAGCCCTTCTGGCGCAGGCAAGCCGGCACCGGCGACACGCAGCGCCCTGCCATTCCCGGGCGCCCGCCCGAGACCGAACAGCTCCCGATCGATCCCGCTAAAGACCGAGTGTTTCGTTCAGGTTTTTCTTGATTGCTATCAAGCAGGTTTCGATAGCTGCCTTCTTAAACTGGCCACGCCAACGCCATGAGGAGGCGACCATGTCCGACACCTTTACCAAGGGGATGGCCAGGAACATTTACTTCGGGGGAAGCGTTTTCTTCTTCCTGGTATTCCTGGGCCTGACCTACCACACAGAACAGACCTTTCCAGAACGATCCAACGAATCGGAACTGACCGAATCGGTGGTGCGAGGCAAAGCGGTCTGGGAAAACAACAACTGCATCGGCTGCCACAGCCTGCTCGGGGAGGGCGCCTACTTCGCGCCGGAACTGGGCAACGTCTTCCTTCGCCGTGGCGAGGATGCAGCCTTCAAGCCCTTCCTGCAGGCATGGATGAAAGCACAGCCGCTCGGCGTTCCAGGCCGCCGCGCGATGCCGCAATTCAACCTGAGCGAGCAGCAAGTCGACGATCTTGCGCAGTTCCTCAAGTGGACCTCGAAGATCGACACCAACAACTGGCCGCCAAACAAGGAGGGCTGAGCGATGAGCATTCTGAATCCGCATCTCAAATTCCAATCGCAGGCTGTCGCAAAACCCTACTTCGTGTTTGCGCTGATGCTGTTCGTCGGGCAGATCCTGTTCGGCCTGATCATGGGCCTGCAGTATGTCATCGGTGATTTCCTGTTCCCGTTGCTGCCATTCAACGTGGCGCGAATGGTCCACACCAACCTGCTGATCGTCTGGCTGCTGTTCGGCTTCATGGGCGCGGCTTATTACCTCATTCCCGAGGAAGCGGACCGCGAACTGCACAGCCCCAAGCTCGCCATCGTCCTGTTCTGGGTGTTCGCCGCCGCGGGCGTGCTGACCATCCTCGGCTACCTGTTCATCCCTTACGCCGGGCTGGCCGCGATGACCGGCAACGACCTGCTGCCGACCATGGGCCGGGAGTTCCTCGAACAGCCTACGATTACCAAGATCGGTATCGTGGTGGTCGCCCTGGGCTTCCTCTACAACATCGGCATGACGCTGCTCAAAGGCCGCAAGACCGCTATCAGCATGGTGATGATGACCGGCCTGATCGGCTTGGCCGTGTTCTTCCTGTTCTCGTTCTACAACCCGGAGAACCTGGCGCGCGACAAGTATTACTGGTGGTTCGTGGTGCACTTGTGGGTGGAAGGTGTGTGGGAACTGATCATGGGCTCGATGCTGGCCTTCGTCCTGATCAAGATCACCGGCGTCGACCGTGAGGTGATCGAGAAATGGTTGTACGTGATCATCGCCATGGCGCTGATCACCGGCATCATCGGTACCGGTCACCACTTTTTCTGGATTGGTGCTCCCGAGGTCTGGTTGTGGCTGGGCTCGATTTTCTCGGCCCTCGAACCGCTGCCGTTCTT
>Ga0114898_1001719_pt1 | contig 12358 bp, 22 predicted proteins | sample Malvired_Geostar_FD_83496 | JGI IMG/M metagenome (GOLD analysis project Ga0114898, IMG submission 83496) | Marine viral communities from the Global Malaspina Expedition - Malaspina viral metaG DeepMed_Geostar | ecosystem: Environmental > Aquatic > Marine > Oceanic | place: Mediterranean Sea... | reverse complement strand
GTCGAGATCGCCTTCGTCGCCGACAATCCCGGCGATTGGGTGTTCCACTGCCACATCCTCGAACACCAGGCGGGCGGGATGATGGGTGTCATCCGCGTTGCCTGATCCACGGAATCAAGGAGAGCCACCATGCGTAACCCTATTGCCGCCGCCCTCGCGACCGTTGTGCTGGGTGTAGGTGTTTATTTCACGAACATATCTTTTGCGATCGCCGAGGAGGTGACCCTCTACAAGAACCCGCAATGCGGCTGCTGCGAAGCCTATGCCGACTATCTGCGCGACAACGGCTTCACTGTCACCGTCAAGCCGACCCACGAGCTCGTCACCATGAGTCGCGAAGCCGGCATTCCGGATGACTTCCAGGGCTGCCACCTCGCCTTGATCGACGGCTATGTGGTGAGTGGCCATGTGCCCGTCACGATGGTCAACCGGCTGTTGAGCGAGCAGCCCAACATCAAAGGTGTAACCCTGCCCGGCATGCCGATGGGCTCGCCCGGCATGAGTGGTACCAAGACCGAGGCCTTCATGATCTACACCGTGGGCGAAGACAAGCCTTCCATCTACGCGGTCGAATAAGGAGAGTTTCCAATGAATAACGCACCGACCGGCATGGGTATGGGCATGATGGAAGGCATGGGCGGCATGATGATGTGGGGCATGGGCCTCATATGGCTGCTCGTGATCGTCCTGCTCATCCTCGGAATCGCGGCGCTGGTAAAATATCTTTTCGGAGGTAGCCGTCGATGAAGCGCGCCGGTCTCGGCGCCGCGATACTGCTCGGCGGATGCGTCGTGGCCGGGCTGCTCTGGGTCGGACTTGGCCAGAGCGGCTCGGTCGTGCGGACTGCCGAACAGCTCGAACGCGGAGCGGATATCTACGCCACCAACTGCGCCTCCTGCCATGGCGCGAAGCTCGAAGGCCAGCCGGACTGGAAGCGTCGCCTGCCGTCCGGTCGCTTACCCGCACCGCCTCATGACGCGTCCGGGCACACCTGGCATCACCCCGATGACGTGCTGTTCCGCATCACCAAAGAAGGGCCTGCCGTCGTCGTCGGTGGCAGCTACGAGAGCGACATGCCTGGCTTCAACGAGGTGCTCTCCGACGACGACATCCGTGCGGTCCTGGACTTCATCAAGAGCACCTGGCCCGAGCGCGAGCGGCAGCACCAGGCCACGATGAGCCGCGAAAAGGAGGCAAGCTGATGAATTCCTTGCCCGCGTTCGGGTTCGTGCTGGGGCTGGTATTCTCGACCGCCGCGATGGCGGAAGGGCCGAATGCCGTCCCGCAGCACGACACGCCGGTGCCGCTCCCCGCGATCTCGTTTGCAGACGAACACGGCACCCCCCTCACGCTCGACCGCTGGCGCGGCAAGGTCGTCCTTCTTAACGTCTGGGCCACCTGGTGCGCCCCCTGCCGTCATGAAATGCCGACACTGGACCGGCTTCAGGCAACGCTCGGCAGCGAGCGCTTCCAGGTCGTGACGCTGTCGATAGACCGTGCTGGCGCCGGTGTCGTCCGCCGGTTCTTCGATGAGATCCGCATCCGGCATCTAGGCATCTTCATCGACGAGACAATGAAGGTATCGCGTGACCTCAAAATATTCGGCCTCCCGGCGACACTGCTCATCGGGCCGGACGGTCGGGAACTCGGCCGGCTGATCGGACCGGCCGTATGGGACACGGCGGAGATGGTCGCCTACTTCGAGAGCGTCATTGCCGAACATACAGGAAAGGAACCAAGACAATGATTGGTGAACAGAAAGCCATGGAAGATTCCCGTCCGATACCGTCATCGGCAAGGCCGCCCTGGATGACGCCTCGCCGGATCGTCTTGGTTGCAGGCACCGGAGTCCTGGGCGCCGGGCTTGCCCTCAACTGGGGCTGGCTGACGGCTGTGGGCGTCGCGCCGATCCTGCTCAGCCTCGCCCCCTGCGCCGCCATGTGCGCGCTAGGCCTCTGCATGCGCGGCGGCGGAACAAAGTCATGCTCAACCCACGGCAAGGCAGGCGTCGGGCCTCAGTCACACAGCCGCCGGGAATGACAGCGCAGACAGCCAGCGCCGAACGGGCGGATATTTCAGGGAGACGACATGCATTTTGCACGACTGACCGCATTGCTGATTGCCATGCTTGCCTATGCTATGCCGGCTGCGGCGCATCATCCCGGCGCCGACCTCGACAAGGTCATGGGCAGCAAGGAACAGTTCTTTCAGGCGATTGACAGCCCGGCGCCGCCGTTCGAACTGGCCGATGCTGATGGGAAAGTGGTTCGCTTGTCAGACTTCACCGACAGGATCGTCGTGCTCAACTTCATCTTCGCCGGCTGCACTGATGTCTGCCCGCTGCACTCCGCCCTGATCGCAGACGTTCAGTCAAAGATCAACGTCACCCCGATGAAGGACATGGTCCAGTTCATCACGGTGACGACCGATCCCGAGGTCGATACGCCCGATGTCATGAGGAGCTATGGCGAGGCGCATGGCCTCGACCCGCACAACTGGATGTTTCTCACCCGACGCCCAGGCGATACCGAGGACGCGACGCGAACCCTCTCGGAGACCTATAACGTCAAGTTCGAGCCGCTTGATGACGGCCAGCAGATGCACGGCGTCGTCACGCATGTGATCGACCGTGACGGGCGGTTCGCCGCCAAGTTCCATGGCCTGCGCTTCGAGCCCCTGAACCTGGTGCTTTACATCAACGGCCTGACCAACGCCCCCTCTCGCCCGTCGAGGCCGGCGGAGACGGGCTGGTGGGACAGCGTCAAGGAGCTATTCCGATGACGGCAGCGCATTCAAGCGAAGAGCCTGTTCGCGCCGCAGGTCCCGTCGAATGGCTTTCGGCGCTGCGGCGATACATCATCTTTGTCGCCGCCGCGAACCTCGTCTGGGAGTTCGCTCACATGCCGCTCTATACGCTGTGGGAAACAGGGTCGGCGAGTGAGATCGTGTTCGCCGCCGTGCATTGCACGGGCGGCGACATCTTGATCGCGCTGAGCGCGGTCATGCTGGCACTGTTTTCCGTCGGCACTCCGGCCTGGCCAACCGTACGAACAGGCCGGGTCGTCGTGCTGACGGTGGCGCTCGGGCTTGGCTACACGGTGTTCAGCGAATGGCTCAATATCGAGGTGCGGCAGGCATGGGCCTATCGGGATTTGATGCCGGTTATCCCTGGCATCGATGCCGGGCTCAGTCCGATGCTGCAATGGATCATCATTCCCCTGGCGGCATTCTGGTTCGCGACCAAAAGACGTCCCGGACAGAGCCGAATGGCGGCTAGTACCAATGTTTGAGCTGTCGGGCATCGGTATTGCCGCCGCTTTCGTAGCCGGCACAATCTCTTTCGTTTCCCCCTGTGTCCTCCCGCTGGTGCCGGGTTATGTCTCTTACGTCGCAGGACAAACAGCCAGCGGAAACGACCGCGATGCCAACGGCCGCCGCCAAGCCATCGTCATGAGCCTGTATTTTGTGCTGGGTTTCTCGACCATCTTTATGATCCTGGGAGCAAGCGCGACGGCGCTCGGTCAGATGCTTCTGAGCTATCGCTACGAACTGAACCTCGTCGGTGGTGGTATCATCATCCTGTTCGGCCTGTTCATGATCGGTATGGTACGGATCGCCATGATGCAGCGCGAGGCCCGCTTTCATTTGTCCATCACCGCAGGCCAGCCGCTATCAGCCTATGTCATAGGGCTCGCCTTTGGCTTCGGCTGGACGCCCTGTATCGGGCCAATCCTTGGCGCCATTCTCACGGCGAGCGCGGCCACGGCAACGGTTGGTGAGGGGGTTGTGCTGCTTGCCATTTACTCGGCCGGGCTTGGTGTGCCGTTCGTGCTCGCTGCCGCCTTCACCGACCGTCTGATCTGGCGCCTGCGGGCGATCGGACGCATTGGACGCCGGCTGCATCAGATCGCCGGGCTGCTCATGGTGGCAATGGGCGTCGCCATGGTTACTGGGCAGCTTTCGGCGCTGTCCTACTGGCTGCTGGATGCTTTTCCGATACTGGCGACGGTCGGGTGACTCCAAGGGCTTGTGCCGGAACCCACAACCGCCCGCGTTCCACGTCCCGGTAGGCGGCTCCGAAGGCTTTGCCCCCCACAAGCTTTGAAGCGCTAATGTTCCTCCCTGTAAGCCGATGGAGACAATACACTAAGGACTCATGCTGGCTCTCGGACGAATTCGCGCGGACACGGGAATATCCCTGCATGATCGTTAGCGATAATGGCAATGAGCTGACCGCCAACGCCATGCTCCGATGGCAGCAGGATCGCACCGTCGCATGGACTATATTGCACCGAGTAAGCCAAAGCAGAACGGCTCCGTCGAAAGCTCCAATGGCCGGCTGCGCGACGAGTGCCTCAACGAGCATCTGTTCGTCAGCTATCGGCACGCACGCGCGATCATCGAAGACAGGCGGGTCGACTATAACCTCAACCGACCCCATACGAGCCTCCAAGGGCTCACACCCCACGAATTTGCAACCCGGTCCCGAGAGGATCACAACATGAACGGAGCTAACTTATAAACGCGGACATAACGGGGAGAAGGTCAGCGCCGTTACTCTAACTTCTGGATCGTCTGAACCTTACCGCTCAACGTTTCAAAATCGGTCGCCTGGGGCTGCATGACTTTCCGCCGCGCACTGTGAGTGATCGCTTAACACCTCAATGATCCGACACTCGGAAATACTGCCGCCTCGGCATTGGGCGATCATACGGGATAGTTCCTGTTTCAGTGCTTGAAGCTGTCTTAGACGCTGTTCGACTTGGTCGAGTTGTTCGACGGCGATAGCGTCAGCTGCTTCGCAGGGACGATCAGGTTGATCCGACAGGCTCAGCAGGTCACGGATCGCGGGCAAGGAGAAACCTAATTGCCGGGCATGTCGTATAAAAGCCAGGCGTTCAACGGTTCGGAGCGGGTAAAGCCGCTGTCGGCCAGCGCTTCTATGCGGTTCGGGAAGCAAGCCGATCTGCTCGTAATAGCGGATGGTTGGAACTTTCACCCCAGTCTCCAAGGCGACCTGGCCGATGGAATACATGTAAACACCCTCTTGTAACTCTAGTGACTAGAGATACTAACCTCCTCCTCGGATTACCTCAAGACAGCCCGCAACCAGAACCGGAGGGGAAGAATGCTCAAGCGGGTAAGCATCGTCGCGACCATCGCGGCCTTTGCGCTGTTGGTCGACCAGGCAACGAAATGGCTGGTGTTGACCAAGCTCGCTGGACAAGCGCGCGTTATTGAGATCACCAATTTCCTTAATATTGTCGTCGGCTTCAATACAGGGGTCAGCTTCGGCATGTTCGGCGGCATCTTCGAGGGGCGCCCATTGCTTCTCGTTCTTTTGACGCTCGGCATCACCCTAAGCATCCTCATTTGGGCGCTGAAAACCCACACGGCAGGTGAGCGCTCGGCGCTGGCGCTGATTGTCGGTGGTTCCCTCGGCAACGTCATTGACCGATGGCGCCAGGGCGCGGTGACTGACTTCATTGATTTCCATTGGGGCGATTGGCATTGGCCGACGTTCAACGGTGCTGACGTCTTCATCGTTGCGGGCGCATTGATGATGTTTGCCCAGGCATTGCGTTCCGAAAGGACTGAGGGACAATGACGACGCCCAAAGACAGACCAATAGGCAGTATCGGTTGGTCGTGTCTGTTCGGCGCATGGCTAATCGCGCTGGCGGCAACACTGGGCGCCGTTTACATCGGCGAGATTTTCGGTCTGACCCCTTGCCAGCTTTGCTGGTACCAGCGGATCGCTATGTTTCCCTTAGCATTGATTTTGGGTGTCGCCTGCCTGCGGAATGACGCTGGTGTTGGTTGTTATGCCTTGCCGCTTGCGCTCGCAGGCGGCGGCGTGGCGCTCTGGCACAGCCTGCTTTATGTCGGTTGGCCGCCGACCAGTATAGAGCCTTGCCAGGCGGGCGTTTCCTGCACTGGAGCGGGAATGACCTTTATGGAACTGCCCTTGCCCATGTTGTCGTTGGGAGCTTTTCTCGCCATCTCTGTGTTGCTCCTTGCTGGAAAGAGGAAAAGCCAATGATCACTCGCCGCACTTTGGTACTTGGCGTCGCCGCCGCTTCGCTGGGCGGCTTCGCCGCGGCCGCGCTGCTCGCGAGGCGGCAGCAGGAGCAGAAATCGACGCCTCTTTCTTTGCCGCCCGGCAGCTCTCTTGTCCGCGATTATTCGCCAGTGCTGGGTCGAAAGGATACACCAGTCACCGTTGTCGAATTTTTCGATCCAGCCTGCGAAGCGTGCCGGGCGTTCCACCCTATCGTTAAGCGCATACTCGGCACCTACCCACAGCAAGTTCGCGTCATATTGCGATATGCGACCTTCCACCAAGGTTCTGACGAAGTGGTGAGCATGCTAGAAGCCGCGCGCCTGCAGGATATGTTTGAAGCGGTGCTCGAAGCGGTGCTTGAAGCGCAGCCAGCCTGGGCGGCGCATGACCAACCTCGCCTGAATATCGCCTGGGATGCCGCCGCACGAGCCGGTCTGGATGTTGACCGTGCGCGGCGGGAGCGAATGCTGCCAGGGCTGGTTGCGCGGCTTAATCAGGATGCGGCCGACGTCGCAGCGCTTGGAATTAGGCAAACGCCCACTTTCTTCATCAATGGCAAGCCACTTCCTTCTTTCGGCTCGGAACAATTGTTAGAAGCAGTGGCCTCGGAGGTTCAGGCTCTTGGCTAGGTTGCGTATCTTTCTGTGGATCATGGTAGCGCTTGCCGGAATGGGTTTTATTGGGCTCTACGCCTGGAGGGGGGCTTTTCAAGAAGAGGCCAGCCAACCTGCATTGGATACCATTCGTGCAGACTACTCTCTAACCAGCCACACGGGCGAGACGGTAACGGAAGACCGTTATCTGGGGAAATGGCAACTCGTTTTCTTCGGTTTCACCCATTGTCCTGATATCTGCCCGACCACCCTGGCCGAGGTGGCAACGGTGATCGACGGGCTGGGCGATGTCGCGCGCAACGTTCAACCGCTCTTTATCTCCGTCGATCCGGAACGTGATTCTCCGTCGGCAATGGCCGAGTATGTCACGGCGTTCCATCCGGCGCTGGTTGGTCTTACCGGAGAACCGGGGGCCGTCGCCAAAGCGGCCCGGGCCTTTTCTGCCTATTACGAGATGCAGCCCGAGAGAGGGGCTCACGATGGCTACACCATGTCGCACAGCTCGGCCCTGTATCTATTGGACCCGAAAGGCAGGTTCGTCCGCCTGTTTGCCTATGGGACACCGGCGGCGGAAATCATTGAAGACCTAAAGGAAAGATTATGAAGATTGTAGCGAAAGGGCTGTTTATTGCCCTCGCCCTAATTGTTGGCCTCCTTTACGCCAGGCCCGGCACGGCGGAAACCGCGCAAGCCGGCGATATTACGGTGGAGACTCCATGGGCGCGCGCCTCTATCGGCACCTCTCGACCAGCAGCGGCTTATATGATGATACGTAACGAAGGAAGCGCAGCGGATCAGCTGATCGGTGTGGAATCGCCTCTCTCCGGCATGGCCGAAGTCCACAAGGTCGAGATGAAAGATGGTGTAGTTTCCATGTCATCCGTCAGTCCGCTGCCCATTGGACCAGGCGAAACCGTGACGCTGGCGCCAGGTGGGCTGCATGTCATGCTAATGAAGCTGCGGCAGCCGCTTGAGAAGGGCGCCGACTTCCCGCTCACACTGACTTTCGAAAGGGCTGGAAAGCTAACGCTCGACGTACCTATCCATAGCGTCGGCGCAATGGCACCGGAGAAGTGAACAAGCGCAGGTTGCTGCTAGGCCTGGCCGGTCTTGCCGCGCTGCTGGCCGTGACCCTGTTCGCTGGCTGGTGGCAGGTCGATGGCCCTGGGGCCATTACACCCCGGCTTCCCAAGGCCGCCGGTCCGCCACCTCTCGCGCAGGCCGCAATGACGCTAACCGACCATGAGGGCCGGCGTATTAGTCCGGCAAACTGGGTGGGGCGTCCGACCCTTCTGTTCTTCGGCTTCACCTACTGTCCAGATGTTTGCCCTACCACACTTTCTGACATTACTGGCTGGCTCGAAGTCTTGGGTGAGGACGCACAGGATATGAATGTCGCCTTCGTCACTGTAGACCCTGAACGTGATACCGTGGAGACCATGTCTGAATACCTAGACATGTTCCACCCGTCCATTGTCGGCTATACGGGCACACCCGACGACATCAAGAAGACGGCCGATTTCTTTGGGGTCTTCTACGACAAGGTTAAGACCGAGGGAGGTTATACAATGAATCATACCGCCACGGTCCTCCTGTTCGATGCGGCGGGCAATTTCCAGTCGACTATCGATTATCACGAAGCACGTGAAATCGCCGTCCCAAAGATCAAGAAGGTTCTTTGAGCTGTGAATTCTATCCCGGTATCGGGGCAGATTGGCCGCCCCATCTTCCAGGCGATGACTTTTGTTGGATTGCTAGCCATGTGGGGGATGGGCTTTCCATCCTTGTCTTGGTCCCAACCCCATACCAAATCACCCGCCGCCGAAGCGGAGGAACGATCAATCATTGCCAAGCCGGGTGATACGCTGGGAACAATGTTGGGTCGCAGTGGTGTTGATAGGGCCGTTCAACGAGAAGCAGTTCTAGCCATTGTCGCCGAGTTCGACCCGACTGAACTGCGCCCTGGCGATATATTGACTGTGCGATCTCCTTGGAATGACAAGAGTGCAGTGAAGAGAATTTCGTTGACGACGCGCCTCGGCGTGCGCCTAGACGTTGTCTTCTCTAAGGGTGCACAAACCATCCTGGTCGAGCCCGAACTGAGCAGCATCGAACACGTAGCTAAAGCGAAAATTGAGAATAGCCTCTCTGAAACGCTGAACAGGATAGATGCGCCGGAACGCTTTGCAGTGGAATTGGCTGCCTTTTTTTCAAATCTCTATGACTTCCGCCGCGATCTGCGAAGCGGTAACGAAATCGCCATCATCTGGAGCGAGAGCATCGATGAGAAGGGAATCGCTGTCGGCGAGCCGAAACTGTCCTATGCGAGATTAGCAACAAAACAGAGTGTGCTGGAACTCCTCATACTGGACGAGGATAGCACCGCAGCACTTTATCGTGACGGCGATCTCGTGCAGAGAATCCGGGCGCCGGTCGAAGGAGCGAGACTGTCCTCGGTCTTCGGACGAAGAAAGCATCCAGTTTACGGAAGCGTACGCCTGCATACCGGGGTGGACTATGAGGCGCCGGCAGGCACACCGATTTCCAGCACGGCTGCTGGCCGGATATCATTCCTTGGTCGGTTGCGGGGCTATGGCCGTGTCATCGACATAGATCACGGAAATGGCGTTACGACCCGTTATGCCCATTTATCGAGCTTTGCCAAAGGCCTCTCGAAACAGGCATGGGTTCAAGCCGACCAGGTCATCGGGACTGTCGGAGCCAGCGGCACGGCGACTGGGCCAAATCTTCACTATGAGGTGCGGCTCGACGGGCGTCCAATCGACCCGCTTGCCGCGCTGGTACGAGCGCAACCAATAGCCTCAGCCAACAACCCCAGAGAAGTCAAACACTTGACCGCCTCACGAATAATTGTCGGTCCAGCAAACGGAGCATAAAGTATGAGTAGAAAATCGAAAGGGCTGTCCCAACGCAATTGGGCGATATTTTTTGCCTTAATTCTGCTGGTGATCATTTTTTACGCTGTAAGCGTTATTAAGATATCGGACAATCTCGCGCAGTAGGCATGGTGCAGAGTTGGTCAATTTTATATGATTGACGCATATACCCGGCAAGAATGTCGCTGCGCATCACCCGTCCGTAATGCGCAGCTTCCGGACTGTCTTCACGTAATCGGCGGAGATCAAGAGGCGGCCCCAACCTGACTTCATTCTTCTCAGGCTTGCGGCTTCTCGGAAAGGGGGCAGGACCGGGATCCAGCGTTCTCCAATTGATAGACGTCCGGTAATCTCGCGCTTGCATACCCCGGTTATGGTTCTTCTGGCGTCTCGGATATGCCAGAGTACGTTCAGTTCCTGCAGTCATTGTGGCGCCGCCACATTTCAGTGTCGTGGCCCTCAGGCACTGCATCGCAGGAGTCGGCGCCGTCTTAGCCACGTAATTCGTTGTAGCGGGCGATTTGCTCAACCGTCAGCAGCAGCGGCGTCTCGAGATGGCGCGACACGTAAATGAAGCGCAAGTCGGCCCAGGCTTCGGCGGTAGCGTCGGTCAGGGCTCGCAGCGCATCGGGCGTCGGATCGTCCGCGCGGAAGGCCGCCTCAATGGCCGCCTCGGCCGCGATGAGGCGCTCGCCCGCTGCCTGTGCTTCGGCCTGCATGGCGGCGAAGATCGCCTCGATCGTCAAGACCTGGTCTGGCGAAAGACCGATCCCGTCCTTCAGTTCCAGAAGATGCGCCGGGCCCGGCACGCCGTTCAACTCGGCCGCTAGGGCAAGGCTCCAGCCGCGGCCTGCGCGCAAATCCTTGATGTCCTCGGCAGATAGGCTCTTGATCTCGCGGCCTTCCATCCCAGCATAGAGGGAATGGCCCTGATGCTGGGCAACCGCACTGACGGGAATGGCCAGAACGATACAAGGAGCGCGAGACGGATCATCGGGAAACTCCTATGGTTTTCTTTTGGTTTTCTTTCCTCTCTCGCATCTGGCGGCAGCGTTGCATATGATTGCGATCATGTTCGACCTGTTCGAGCCTCTCTTCGCTGACGCGGTCGCGCGCGAATTCGCCGCTGGAGACCTGCTGTTCCGCGCCGGCGACCCGGTGGTGTCGATGATCCTGCTCCGGGCCCGGCAGGCCGAGCTGGTCCGTCACACGGGCCATGGGCTGAAGATGATCCTGCAGCGCGCCGGGCCCGGGCATATCCTCGCGGAGGCGTCCGCCTGGTCGGACTCCTACCATTGCGATGCGGTGGTGCCGGAGCCCCGCCTAGCGGCGCTCCTACCGCGCACGGTGTTCCTCTGGTGCGACTGAGATCGGACCCCGACCTTGCTGAACTCTGGACTAGAAACCTAGCGCGGCTCAGGCGGCGCGCCTCAGAGCCGAGATCCGATTACAGCCGCGAGTCGAGGATCGTCTCGATGCCTGGCTCACCGAAGGCCCCAGCCTGCCGGAAAAGGGCCGCTGGCAAGAGGTGGTCGCCGAACTCGGCGTCTGGCGCGAAGCCCTCTATCGCGAATTGTCGCGTCGCCGCACGGAGAACCGCGCATGACTTTCGTCTGGTATCTGATCGCGGCGTTCGCGGAGATCGCAGGGTGCTTCGCATTCTAGGCTTGGGCGCGGCTGGACAAGTCAGCACTCTGGCTGATCCCGGGCCTTGCCAGCCTCGCGCTGTTCGCCTGGATCCTGACGCGGGCCGACAGCACGCTAGCGGGGGGCGCCTATGCCGCCTACGGCGGGGTCTATATCGCGAGCTCCATGCTGTGGATGTGGCTGGTCGAGCCCCCCTCCCCGCCTGACCGATGGGATGTCGCCGGGGCGGCTATCTGCGTCTTCGGTGCAGCAGTAATCCTCCTGCCGCAAAGAACCTGAGCGCATGGACCATCATGACCTGCTGTCCGGTCTGGTGCGGCTGCACATTCTGCACCATGCAGCGCAGCACCCGGTCTGTGGCCAATGGATGATCGACGACCTGGCGCGGCACGGCCGGCCCTGTTCGCCGCGCAGTTCGCCCTGTCGCATGCCTGCTGGCTGCTGACCTATCCGCTGGCCGGCTGGCTTGGTGCGATGCTCGGGCTGGAGGCTACCTTCTATGTTCTGGCAGCGATCGCGGCGGTGGGAACAATGATCGCCGCGCTGGTCTGGCCGGCGGGCGATCCCGGCGTGCTGCCGCACGATCATCCCGAACAGGCGCACACCCATCCGCATACCCATGACGCGCACCACCAGCATGAGCATGAAGACTGGGAAGGGCCGGAGCCGTACAGCCACCCGCACCGGCACGCACCGCTGCAGCACAGCCACGAACTGGTGATCGACGATCATCACCCAGTCTGGCCACAGTGATTTGTGGGAAACAGACAGGCCCGTGACCCAAGTGAAACCGCCTGGGCCACGGGCCGTCGCTTGTCGTCACGGAGCGGTCAGGACAGATCGGCTTTTCGCTGCAGATAATCGTCGCGGTCGATCTCCCCGCGCGCATAGCGTGCCTTGAGGATGTCTAGCGCACTACCGCCGGACTGCGTCGTTGCGTGCGTCTGGTGCCCTGCCCCCAGCCATCGAAACAGCGGGGAGAGGACCACCGCCAGCACGGCGATGAACAGGATGGCCGAGAAGCCGTGGAAGGCCATTCCCCAGAACCATCCGCCACCGTCATAGCCCATCATCGCACCGGGCTGATGCCAGTTCTGCCACATTATATCCTCCCTTCAATCGACCTGGCGCAGGGCG
>Ga0114898_1001718_pt1 | contig 12374 bp, 9 predicted proteins | sample Malvired_Geostar_FD_83496 | JGI IMG/M metagenome (GOLD analysis project Ga0114898, IMG submission 83496) | Marine viral communities from the Global Malaspina Expedition - Malaspina viral metaG DeepMed_Geostar | ecosystem: Environmental > Aquatic > Marine > Oceanic | place: Mediterranean Sea... | reverse complement strand
TGGGTGATCCAGCAACTGACCTGCCTCGGATGTTGCGCGGCATGTCGCAGGAACGACATGGGTGGGATGGGTGTATCGCCCGGCTGCTCGGTCATCACCGAGAAATCCACGCTGCGCCCGTCGATACGCGGCGGCGTGCCGGTTTTCAACCGCCCGACACGAAGCGGACGTTCACGCAGTCGCTTGGCCAGTGCGATGGACGGAGGGTCTCCCGCTCGGCCGCCTGAATAGTTTTCGAGGCCGATGTGGATAAGTCCGCCCAGGAACGTGCCGGTCGTCAACACCACCGAATCCGCGAAAAAACGCAGCCCCATCTGCGTCACTACGCCTTTGACCTGATCCGCTTCGACGATCAGATCATCCGCTGCCTGCTGGAATATCCACAGATTCGGTTGGTTTTCCAGAATCTCACGCACAGCGGCTTTGTAGAGCACACGGTCAGCCTGGGCGCGGGTCGCACGCACGGCCGGTCCTTTGCGGCTGTTCAGCACACGGAATTGAATACCGCTCTGGTCAGTCGCAATCGCCATGGCACCGCCTAGCGCATCGATCTCCTTGACCAGATGGCTTTTCCCTATACCGCCGATGGCCGGATTGCAGCTCATCTGGCCGAGGGTCTCGACGTTATGCGTGAGCAGCAATGTCTTCACGCCGATCCGAGCGGCTGCCAACGCAGCTTCGGTACCGGCATGGCCACCGCCGATCACGATGACATCAAAACGGGAAGGGAAATCCACCACGCACCTCGTGCCTGTTCAGATGAGTTCTGGGAAACGGGCAAGTATAGGGCCAGGTGGCCCGTGAAAGAAGGGCTTTGCACAAAAAATGACCAGCTGGGCATACGAAGCGCTGGACTCAAGATAGATAGATAAGAGAAAAGTTATTTAAAGCTTATTTTTATGTTTATAAATAGGAAAAAGATTCCTGTGGATAGAGCGCTGTGTACCTTGTCTTCTGCGGGCTACAGCGTTTCGAAACCCTGTGTCGATCCTGGGCCGCGCCGGTGTGTTACCCGTTCATACCCTGTGGATGGAAACAGGTGTTATCCACAGGGGGATTATAAGCACGCTTGGTCCACCGCTTATCGACCGTCCTCAGGATGGGTTGTCCACAGGGCTTAGGTGGCCGGACTATGGCAATAACGTCAGGCAATCAGGCTGAAGCGGTCGCATGGAGTCAGATGGGGCAGCGAAACAGGAACGCTTCCGGGCTGTAAATCGGCGTGAGCACGCCCTGCGTGCCAGGGCGACACGTTTGTCGGGCGACCATCGGTCCGTTTCGTCACACGGGTGCCGGCAGGCGCGCTGGGCTATTTTCCGATGCAGAAGCTGGAGAAGATGCGGCCTAGCAGGTCATCGGAGCTGAAGGCCCCGGTGATTTCACCGAGCGCCTGCTGTGCCTGACGGAGATCTTCGGCGAGGAGTTCGCCGGCTCCGGCGAGCGTGAGCTGGGCATGGCCATGATCCAGGTGTTCGGCCGCCTGCCGTAGGGCATCCAGATGCCTGCGGCGTGCACTGAATCCACTCTCCGCGGTCTGGTCATATCCCATGCAGCTTTTCAGGTGCTCACGAAGCGCCTCCAGACCATCCCCCGATCGCGCTGACAGGCTCAAGGTGGTGTAGCCGTCGGGATCGATCGAGATCGTGACGTGCTCGCCTGTCAGGTCGGCCTTGTTGCGAATGAGCGTGGTCTTGCTTCGGTCGGGCCTGACCGCGAGGAACTCCGGCCAGTCGGAGCTGCCGGCGTCGGTGGAGGCCGTGCTGGCGTCCACCACCAGCAAGATGCGATCGGCATCCTCGATCGCCTTGATTGCCCGCTCGACGCCGATACGCTCGACCTGATCGTCGGTGTCGCGCAAGCCTGCAGTGTCGATGACATGCAGGGGCATGCCGTCGATATGGATGTGTTCGCGCAGCACGTCGCGCGTAGTGCCGGCGATGTCCGTGACGATGGCGGCTTCGCGCCCGGCCAAGGCATTGAGCAGGCTGGATTTGCCGGCATTTGGGCGGCCGGCGATCACCACGTTCATCCCCTCACGCAGCAAGGCGCCCTGCCCGGCTTCGCGAATCACTTCGCCCAGGTCCTGTCTGACCGCTTGCAGCAAGGCCAACACGCGGCCGTCCGCCAGGAAGTCGATCTCTTCTTCGGGAAAATCGATCGCGGCTTCGACATAGATGCGAAGCTGGATCAGTGCCTCGGTCAGCTGATGAACACGGCGAGAGAATTCGCCCTGCAACGAACGAACGGCGTTGCGGGCGGCCTGGGCCGAACTTGCTTCGATCAGATCGGCAATCGCCTCGGCCTGTGCCAGATCCAGCTTGTCGTTGAGGAAGGCACGTTCGCTGAATTCCCCCGGTCGCGCCAGGCGTGCGCCGAGTTCAACGCAGCGGCGCAACAGCATATCCATCACCACGGGGCCGCCGTGGCCCTGCAATTCGAGCACATCTTCGCCGGTGAACGAGTTCGGCCCCGGGAAGAACAGCATGATTCCCTCGTCGATGACCTCGCCGTCATCGGCATGGAACGGCCCGTAGTGAGCATGACGCGCCGCTGGCTCACGCCCGCTGAGGGTAATGGCGACCGCTTTGGCTCGGGGCCCGGAAACCCGCACGACACCGATCCCGCCTCTTCCCGGAGCGGTGGCGACTGCGGCGATGGTCTCGCGATCTGGGCTCATGCGTCTTACCTCCAGGCGGATCAATAAAGCAAAACGCCCCAATCAAGGGGCGTTCTGTTCACTCGGCAGATCAGGCGGCGCTCTGTTTCTCGATCTTGCGGGTAATGTACCACTGCTGTGCGATCGACAAGACGTTGTTGACCACCCAGTACAGCACCAGGCCAGCGGGGAACCAGAGGAAGAAGAAGGTGAAGATGACCGGCAGCAGCTTCATCACCTTGGCTTGCATCGGATCCGGCGGCGTCGGGTTGAGCTGCTGCTGGATGAACATGGTCACGCCCATGATGATCGGCAGGATGAAGAACGGATCCTTGATCGACAGGTCGGTGATCCAGAACATCCACGGTGCCTGGCGCATTTCCACGCTTTCCAGCAACACCCAGTAGAGCGCGAGGAACACGGGCATCTGGACCAGGATCGGCAGGCAGCCTCCGAGCGGGTTGATCTTTTCCTTTTTGTACAGCTCCATCATCGCCTGGGACATCTTTTGGCGGTCATCGCCAAACTGTTCCTTGAGCGCCTGCATCTTTGGCGAAACCGCTCGCATGCGCGCCATCGATTTGTAGCTGGCAGCCGATAGCGGGAAGAACGCCAGCTTGATCACGATGGTCAGAACGATGATCGACCAGCCCCAGTTGCCCAGCAGCGCATGGATGTTCTGCAGCAACCAGAAAATCGGCTGCGCGATGAACCAAAGAATTCCGTAGTCGACCGTCAGACGCAGGCCGGGCGACAATTCTTCCAGTTCGTCCTGGCTTTTCGGGCCGGCATACAGGGTGGCGGTCGCCTCGCCCTGCGCACCCGGCGCGACGGTGATCGCCGGACCGGTAAAGCCGATGATGTAATTGCCCTGGCTGTCCTTGCGGGTCTGCACCTGATTGGTCTGATCCGGAGAGGGAATCCACGCCGTCACGAAATAGTGCTGCAACCAGGCGATCCAGCCGCCCTCGACGGTTTTCTTCAGGTTCTTGTCGTCCATGTCACCCATGGACACCTTGGTATAGGGCTCGTCCTTGGTCCAGAGCGCAGCGCCCAGATACGTCGCGGTGCCCGTTGCCGTGCTCGACGAGGGATCGCCGCTGTCGTCGCGCTTGAGCTGGCCGAACATATAACCGGTCCACGGCTTGCCGCTCTGGTTGTCGATCAGGTAACTGACCGACATGTCGTAGTCGCCCCGGTCGAAAGTGAAACGCTTGATGTAGTTGACGCCGTTATCACTGTATTTCAGATCGACGACCAGCTGGTCCTGGCCCTCCGACAGTTGGTACTGCTGCTGCTCACTGCTGTACAGCGGCCGACCTGTCGCCTTGTCGGGACCGTCTCCAATCAAGCCGCTCTGGGCCTCATAGGTGCGCTCGCCACTGCGTTCGAACAGTTGGAAGGGAACGTCCGGTCGATCCTGGCGGCGCGGGAATTCAGGCAAGCGCAGGTCAACGATGTCGCCGCCGCGCGGGTCGATCGCGATGTCGAGCACGTCGGTGCGTACGCGGATCAGTTGCGAGCTTGCCTGCGTTTCGGGAAGTGCACTGGCCGGTTGTTCGCCGGCAACCGAAGGAATGTCTTGCTGTGCTCCATCGGCGGTGGCGGCAGGCGACGTATCGGGTAGCTGGGCGGCCGAAGGGTGTTGCTGAGTGGTCTCGGCAGGCAAGGCGGCTTGGCCGTAGTCCTGGTTCCATTGAAGGACCATCAGGTAGGCAACGACTGCCAGGGCGACAAGCAGGATCGAGCGTTTGATATCCATGGTTACTCGGTCATCGAAGATGAATTGGAGGTGTGGTTGGAAGGCACGGGATCATAGCCGCCCGGATTCCATGGATGGCAACGGCCGAGCCTGCGCAGGCTCAGCCAGCCACCGCGCAGCAGGCCATGGTTTTCTATGGCCTCTTGTGCGTAGCAGGAGCAACTTGGGTAGAAACGACAGTGGCTTGCCATCATGGGACTGATGGCATACCGGTAGATCCGAATGGGGATCAGAGCCAGTTTACGCATGGGCGGGTTTGCCCTGTTCCGGATCGCTGGCGTGCTGTGAAGGGGTGCGAGACAACCGCCTCCAGAGCTTGGCGAATTGCCGTGCCAGTTCTGGATTATCCAGATCAGCCAATCCTTTGCGCGCAATAACCACGATGTCCCACCCCGTCAGTTCCATCTGGTGGAGACGAAAGGTTTCACGCAGTTGCCGCTTGATGCGATTGCGCTCGACCGCGAGCTTGACGCTCTTCTTGCCGATCACCAGCCCGATACGGGGGTGTGGCAGTCCGTTCTCGCGCACCAGGATCAGAACATTTCTGCCCGGCAACTTGCCGGAAGGGGAGTCGAAGACCGCTTTGAACTGGCGCGGGGTCAGCAGTCGCTTTTCCCGAGCGAAGTCTCGACTCACTACCTGTTCCGACGTGTTCAGACCGCCAGGCGCTTACGACCTTTGGCGCGACGACGCGACAGTACGGCGCGGCCGTTCTTGGTGGCCATGCGAGCACGGAAACCGTGGGTACGAGCGCGCTTGAGGGTGCTGGGTTGGAAAGTGCGTTTCATGATGCGTTACCTGGTGATCCGTTGCGGGCCGGAATGGCCCCCTTTTAAGAGACCGGCGATTGTAGAGAAGCTGCGCGGTGAGGTCAATTTCCAGCCAGCGATGAACAGAGAAAATAATAGATAAGAGAAAAGGTATTAAAGCTTTCTAGATACAGTGCTTATAGATGGTAAACGAGGTTTCTGTGGATAACCCGCTGAAGCCCCCGACGTCCGGGCACTACGCCGATCCTGAACGTTCTGCGCAAACGGTGCGCCGGCGGTGGGAATGCGCTGGATGACCTGTGGATGATTTCTGAAGTTATCAACAGGCCGCGGTATCAGCAGGCTATGCACAGGCTTATCCGGAGCTCTCATCCTCGGTTATCAACAGCCTTTATTCACGCGGCGGGTGACGGTCATTGCGCTATTTGACTTCGAATCGCCGGGCGCACTGTGGATAACCGCGTAGCCGAGGGCTACAATGGCTGCCGTTTAAATGCTCGACAGCGTCTAGGAGATTCCGTGTCGGTGGAACTTTGGCAGCAGTGCGTTGACCTCTTGAGGGATGAACTGCCGGCCCAGCAATTCAACACGTGGATCCGTCCGCTGCAGGTCGAAGCCGAGGGAGAGGAGTTGCGTGTCTACGCGCCCAACCGGTTCGTGCTCGATTGGGTCAATGAAAAGTACCTGTCTCGATTGCTCGAGCTGCTGTCCGAGCGCGCGACTGGCTTGGCGCCCTCGCTGTCGTTGCTGATTGGCAGCAAGCGGACCGCTGCCGCGGCGCTTCCCTCGGCATCCATGGCGCGTGCCCAGCAACCCCAGCAGGCGGCGGTGCCTTTGTCGGTACCCTCTTCATCTGAACCCGTGGTTGCCGCAGAACCGGCAATCGCACCGCCGACGGTCCGGGCGGAACGCAACGTTCAGGTAGAAGGTGGGCTCAAGCACACCAGTTACCTCAACCGGACCTTTACCTTCGAGAATTTCGTCGAGGGCAAGTCGAACCAGCTTGCCCGTGCGGCCGCCTGGCAGGTTGCCGACAACCCCAAGCACGGCTACAACCCGCTGTTCCTGTATGGCGGCGTTGGTCTCGGCAAGACCCACCTGATGCACGCGGTCGGCAATCATCTACTGAAGAAAAACCCCAACGCTAAAGTGGTCTATCTTCACTCCGAGCGTTTCGTCGCCGACATGGTCAAGGCGCTGCAACTCAACGCCATCAATGAATTCAAGCGTTTCTACCGTTCGGTGGATGCGCTGCTGATCGATGACATCCAGTTCTTTGCCAAGAAGGAACGGTCCCAGGAAGAGTTCTTCCACACCTTCAATGCGCTGCTTGAAGGTGGGCAACAGGTGATCCTGACGAGTGACCGCTACCCGAAGGAGATCGACGGGCTGGAAGAAAGGTTGAAGTCGCGCTTTGGCTGGGGCCTGACCGTTGCGGTCGAGCCGCCGGAGCTCGAGACGCGTGTGGCGATTCTCATGAAAAAGGCGGACCAGGCCAGTGTCGACCTGCCACATGACGCGGCGTTTTTCATTGCGCAACGGATTCGATCGAATGTCCGCGAACTTGAAGGCGCATTGAAGCGTGTGATCGCCCATGCCCATTTCATGGGCCGTGATATCACCATCGAACTGATCCGCGAGTCGCTCAAGGACCTGCTGGCCCTGCAAGATAAGCTGGTGAGTGTCGATAATATCCAGCGGACCGTCGCCGAATACTACAAAATCAAGATATCCGATCTGCTATCGAAGCGACGTTCTCGCTCGGTGGCAAGACCGCGCCAGGTCGCGATGGCCTTGTCCAAGGAGTTGACCAATCACAGCCTGCCCGAGATCGGCGACGCGTTTGGTGGGCGTGATCACACGACGGTGCTGCATGCCTGTCGTAAAATCGCTGAACTTCGCGAATTGGATGCGGATATCCGCGAAGATTACAAAAATCTGCTGCGTACTTTGACAACTTAACAGACTGCGGCCAATTAATAGGCAAGGGACCAGACCATGCATTTCACTATTCAGCGCGAAGCCCTGTTGAAACCTCTGCAGTTGGTGGCTGGCGTCGTCGAGCGACGCCAGACCTTGCCGGTGTTGTCCAACGTGTTGCTCGTTGTGCAGGATCATCAGCTTTCGCTTACCGGAACGGATCTGGAAGTCGAACTGGTGGGCCGTGTCGCACTGGAAGATTCATTCGAACCCGGCGAGATCACGGTGCCGGCTAGAAAGCTGATGGACATCTGCAAGAGTCTGCAGCCTGATGCGCTGATCGACATACGTCTGGATGAGCAGAAAGTCGTGATCAAGTCGGGGCGCAGTCGCTTCACGCTCTCGACCTTGCCGGCCAATGATTTTCCCACTGTCGAAGAAGGCCCCGGCTCGCTGAATTTCAGCGTCAACCAGGGAAAGATGCGCCGCATGATCGAGCGCAGCAGCTTCGCAATGGCGCAGCAAGACGTTCGCTATTACCTGAACGGGATGCTGATCGAAGTCTCGAGCGGCATGTTGCGCGCCGTTGCGACCGATGGTCACCGTCTGGCGATGTGTTCGATGCAGGCAGGTATCGAGCAGCCGGATCGCCATCAGGTGATCGTGCCGCGCAAGGGCATCCTTGAACTGGCACGTTTGCTGACCGACCAGGACGGAGAGGTCAGTATCGTGTTGGGCCAACATCATATTCGAGCCACGACGGGCGAGTTCACCTTTACGTCGAAACTCGTCGACGGCAAGTTTCCCGACTATGAGCGCGTTCTTCCTCGTGGAGGCGACAAGCTGGTCGTGGGCGAACGGCAGACGCTGCGTGAAGCGTTCAGCCGCACGGCGATTCTCTCCAATGAGAAATACCGTGGCATTCGCCTTCAACTCGAAAGCGGGCTGTTGAAAATCCAGGCGAACAACCCGGAGCAGGAAGAGGCGGAAGAAGAAGTTGCCGTCGACTACAACGGCGGTTCGCTCGAGATCGGATTCAACGTCAGCTATCTTCTCGACGTGCTGGGCGTCATGACCACGGACAAGGTTCGGTTGATCCTGTCGGATGCGAACAGCAGCGCGCTCGTGCAAGAGTTCGATAATGATGACTCGGCTTACGTCGTCATGCCGATGCGCCTGTAATGTCCTGCTGAATGTCCCTTAGCCGCATCTCCGTCACCGGCATCCGCAATTTGCAGCCGGTGACGCTGCACCCCTCCCCTCGGATCAATATCCTCCACGGCGACAACGGCAGCGGAAAGACGAGCTTTCTCGAAGCCATCCATCTTCTCGGGATGGCGCGCTCGTTCCGTAGCACACGCCTGAACCCGGTCATCAGCCACGAACAGACCAGTTGCACCGTCTTCGGCCAGGTCGAGCTGGGCGATCAACAGGCCAGTGCCTTGGGAATCTCTCGTGATCGGGGGGGCGAGGTGCGTATCCGCATCAATGGGCAGAGCGTGCGCAGCGCTGCGGAATTGGCCGATGCCCTGCCGCTTCAGCTCATCAATCCGGACAGTTTCCGCTTGCTGGAAGGTGCACCCAAACTTCGCAGGCAGTTTCTCGACTGGGGCGTGTTCCACGTGGAACCTCGCTTTCTTCAGGCCTGGCAGCGGCTGCAGCAGGCGCTGCGGCAACGAAACTCCTGGCTGCGGCATGGTACACTGGACGCTGCTTCGCAGGCCGCCTGGAGCCGTGAGCTGAGTGCCGCGAGCGACGAAATCGATAGCTACCGGCGCGCCTATATCCAGGCGTTGAAACCCGTGTTCGAACGCACGCTGGCCGCGCTTCTGGAACTCGAAGGTTTTCAGTTGAGCTATTACCGCGGCTGGGACAAGGACCGTTCCCTCGCGGATGTGCTAGCGGCGTCGATCGAGCGCGACAGGTTGATGGGCCATACCCAGGCGGGGCCTCAACGGGCTGATCTTCGCTTACGGATCGCTAGCCACAACGCGGCGGAAACGCTGTCTCGCGGTCAGCAGAAGCTTGTTGTATGTGCGCTGCGCATCGCTCAGGGACATCTGGTCAGCGAGGCCAAGCGAGGCCAGTGTATCTATCTGGTCGATGACCTACCGTCCGAACTGGACGATCAGCACCGGCTTGCGCTGTGCCGGTTGCTGGAACAACTGAATTGCCAGGTTTTCATCACCTGTGTCGATTCGAATGTATTGCGAGAAGGCTGGCGTGACGATACGCCGGTCTCAATGTTTCACGTGGAACATGGTGCGATAGCCCAGACCACGGCCCCTCGGGAGTGAAGGCATGAGCGAAAACCACACGTACGATTCGTCCAGCATCAAGGTGTTGAAGGGCCTCGATGCAGTACGTAAACGTCCCGGCATGTATATCGGCGACACGGACGATGGTACCGGTCTGCACCACATGGTCTTCGAAGTGGTGGATAACTCGATCGACGAGGCTCTGGCCGGCCACTGCAGCGATATTAGCATCACTATTCATGTGGACGAGTCCATCAGCGTTCGCGACAACGGTCGCGGAATTCCGGTGGACACTCACGAAGAGGGCGTATCGGCGGCCGAAGTCATCATGACCGTGCTGCATGCCGGCGGTAAGTTCGACGACAATTCCTACAAGGTTTCCGGCGGCCTGCATGGCGTGGGTGTGTCGGTGGTCAATGCCCTTTCCGAGGAGCTGGTACTGACAATCCGTCGTGAAGGAAAGGTCTGGGAGCAAACCTACCGTCACGGCGTGCCGCAGGCCCCGTTGGCCGCTGTCGGCGAAACCGAGGACTCCGGTACTGAGATCCATTTCAAGCCTTCTGCCGATACGTTCCAGAATATTCATTTCAGCTGGGATATCCTGGCCAAGCGTTTGCGTGAATTGTCCTTCCTGAATTCTGGTGTGGGTATCGTGCTGCGCGACGAGCGCAATGCGAAGGAAGAGTTGTTCAAGTACGAGGGCGGCCTCAGCGCGTTCGTGACCTACCTCAACACCAACAAGACGCCCGTGAACGAAGTGTTTCACTTCAATGTTCAACGCGACGACGGCGTGGGTGTCGAAGTGGCGCTGCAGTGGAACGACAGCTTCAACGAGAACCTGCTCTGCTTTACCAACAATATCCCGCAGCGCGACGGAGGCACGCATCTGGCTGGCTTTCGTTCGGCGTTGACCCGCAACCTGAACAATTACATCGAGCAGGAAGGCCTGGCGAAGAAACACAAGGTTTCTACCACGGGCGACGATGCCCGCGAAGGACTGACTGCCATCATTTCGGTGAAGGTGCCCGATCCCAAGTTCAGCTCGCAGACCAAGGACAAGCTCGTGTCGTCCGAAGTCAAGACGGCCGTGGAACAGGAGATGGGCAAGCATTTCGCGGATTTCCTGCTAGAGCATCCCAATGAGGCGAAAGCCGTCGTTGGAAAGATGATCGACGCGGCCCGCGCGCGCGAGGCAGCACGCAAGGCGCGTGAGATGACGCGTCGAAAGGGTGCGCTGGATATCGCGGGTTTGCCCGGCAAGCTCGCCGACTGCCAGGAAAAGGACCCTGCCCTGTCTGAACTCTACATCGTGGAGGGTGACTCCGCAGGCGGGTCTGCCAAGCAGGGACGCAATCGCCGGACGCAAGCGATCCTGCCGCTCAAGGGCAAGATTCTCAACGTCGAGAAGGCTCGCTTCGACAAGATGATTTCTTCGCAGGAAGTCGGCACGCTGATTACCGCGCTCGGCTGCGGGATAGGACGCGACGAATACAACATCGACAAGCTGCGCTATCACAACATCATCATCATGACCGACGCCGACGTGGACGGTTCGCACATCCGCACGCTTCTGTTGACGTTCTTCTTCCGGCAGCTTCCTGAGTTGATCGAACGCGGTTATGTGTATATCGCCCAGCCGCCGCTCTATAAGGTCAAGCGGGGCAAGCAGGAGCAGTACATCAAGGATGACGAGGCCATGGACGAGTACCTGACTCAGTCCGCGCTCGAGGACGCCAGCCTGCATGTGAATGAAGGCGCACCCGGCCTGTCAGGCGAAGCATTGGAGCGCCTGGTCAATGACTACCGTACCGTGATGAAGACGCTGCAACGGTTGTCCCGCCTGTATCCACAGGAATTGACCGAGCATTTCATCTACCTGCCGCGAGTGAGCGTCGAGCAGCTCGGCGATCAGGCTGCGATGCAGGCCTGGCTGGAACCCTACGCCGCGTTGCTGAAAGGCGTCGAGCGCTCTGGCCTGACGTACAAGGCGAGCTTGCGTGAAGACAAGGAGCGCAATCTTTGGCTTCCGGAAGTGGAGATCATTTCCCATGGGCTGGCCAGCTACATCACCTTCAACCGTGATTTCTTCGGCAGTAACGATTACAAAACGGTAACCGTGCTGGGCGACAAGTTGAATAGCCTTCTGGAAGAAGGCGCTTATGTTCAACGGGGCGAACGCAAGAAGCCGGTGACGACCTTCAAGCAGGCGCTCGACTGGTTGATGACCGAGGGAACGCGTCGCCACAGCGTGCAGCGTTATAAGGGATTGGGCGAAATGAACCCTGATCAGCTGTGGGAAACCACGATGGATCCTGCGGTTCGCCGCATGCTCAAGGTCACCATTGAGGATGCGATCGCAGCGGATCAGATTTTCAACACGCTGATGGGCGATGCGGTGGAGCCCCGCCGCGATTTCATCGAGTCCAATGCATTGGCGGTATCCAACCTCGATTTCTGATTTGACCGTACCTTGACCTCAAAACCCGGCTTTGGCCGGGTTTTTTGTTCCACGTGGAACATCAGATGGCGGCTGATAGCTTCGGTCAATGCGGGCGCTATGTTTAATCAATTTTCGAAATGTCCCTGTGCGTCGTAAGCTTTTCCCATCGAATCTTTCGGCTTCAGCTCCTTGAAGGGGCTTACTGACTAATGGGGTATCCAACATGCTCGACAGCAACCTGAAATCGCAACTGAAGTCCTACCTGGAAAAGGTCACCCAGCCGTTCGAGATCGTTGCGTCCCTCGGTGAGGGCGCCAAATCCCAGGAAATGCTCGGCCTGCTGGAAGACATCGCCAGCCTGAGCGACAAGATCACATTGCGTACCGATGGTGACGATGCACGTCGCCCGTCGTTCGCGCTCAACCGCATCGGTGGCGACATCAGCCTGCGTTTCGCCGGCATCCCGATGGGGCATGAATTCACTTCGCTGGTCCTCGCCCTGCTACAGGTCGGCGGGCATCCCTCGAAGACCGCGCCGGAAGTCATCGAGCAGATCAAGAACCTCGAC
>Ga0114898_1001717_pt1 | contig 12379 bp, 23 predicted proteins | sample Malvired_Geostar_FD_83496 | JGI IMG/M metagenome (GOLD analysis project Ga0114898, IMG submission 83496) | Marine viral communities from the Global Malaspina Expedition - Malaspina viral metaG DeepMed_Geostar | ecosystem: Environmental > Aquatic > Marine > Oceanic | place: Mediterranean Sea... | reverse complement strand
TGGCATTATCTGATGTGGATTGGGCTAAACATAGCATAAAAAAGGCAGCAGAGAAGAAAACTCTTTCAGGATTCTGGAATGAGAATAAAGGAGCAATTATGTTTACTACTGCAGCAGTTCTAACTTTAATACTTGTTTATTGGACAATAGGGTTCGCAACAGATGCTGCGAATAGTATAACCTCTGCAGCAGGTCAACAAGCTACACAACTGAATGAGATAGCGACAGCATTACAAAATGTAGCGAATCAACTAGGGGGGACACCAGGAGGTAGTGCAGAAGTTACACCTCCTCCTGGATTTTAATAAAAATGGACAAAAAAGCAAAAGAATGGAAAGAAAAGATGCTAAAGAAAGCAGAGAGATATAAACCATTTCCTGAAACCTCTTTCTTTGTGATTTGTGATAAATGTAATAAACAAATATTCATGCATGAGGGATGGAGTGAATATCCTGAAGGTAAAATTACATTCAATGTTAAGTGTGGTTGTGGTTTTGAGTTCCAGCATGTGTTTGTAACTGCTACATTTAGGAGAGAGGAACAAGCAAGGTTAATGACTAAATCTCTTAGCCCAAAACATATTAAAAATATATTTCAGGCTGTTAAAGAAAAGATAGAGGGTAAAAATTCCTAAATGGCAGATGATTTTGAAATTATGGACCCAACTGAGAGTAGAAAACTCACAAGGGTTGATACTGAACATCTGTTCAAATTAGCCCAATGGAAAGCTATGGAATATGGTATGGTGAAATACCAAAACTTAGACCCTTACAAAAATGCAGTAGAGCAAATGGAAATACTGGCAGAAGGTTCTGCATTACTAAAACAAAAATATTGGGAAGAAAAGAAGAATATTAGAAAAGAAATTCAAAAAGGAATTAACAAAATTTCAGAGAGTTATAAACCTGGATTAAGAAGGTCAGTAAAGAACGACCAGATAACAGGCCAAGTAAACAATGCAGAAGTTCAGTTTGTTACAATGTGGCATAGATTATTGATTAGAACATTAGCACCATTATTTTACACAACTTATAGGGTAACGAAGATATAATGGAACATCCGTTAATAAAACATATAAAAAAGGAAATTAGAAAGAATCGTAACTTTGTGGGCATCTTTGTTGGCAGAGTGGGAACTGGTAAATCTTATTCTGCCTTGAAGATTTGTTCTGAAGTTGACCCAAGTTTTAATGAGGGTAGAGTTCTATTCAGGATTCCAGATTTATTAGAGTTAGTTCACGAAGGGAAGATAGAACCTGGCCAATGTATTATATTTGATGAGGCAGGTATTTCTGCTTCCAATAGAGAATCATATATGAACAAGTTTAACAAAGCTATGAGTTATTTATTACAAACTTGGAGGCATAGAAATATAGTTCTCTTTGTAACTGTGCCTTCTATTTCTTTTATTGATAAAGGTATAAGAAGTATGTTTGATATTATGATTGAAACACAGAAAGTTATCAAGAAGAGAAGAGTAGTCCAAGCTTCTGCAAAGATAATCCAACACAACTATCAGATGGGCAAGACATACTATCATAATCTTAAATCCTATGGTGGAGAGATTATGAAGTTAGAGATAAGCAAACCAGCCATTAAATTAATTAATAGATATGAAAAGAAAAAAACAACATTCACATCAGAGTTATACAAGCAACAGATGGAGGAATTAACTGAAACTCCTGAACAGAGTGGAGTTGATGATATGAGGAAGTGTCCAGATTGTAAGAATAAGGGAAGATGGTTTCCTTCAAAGAACAAGATGGGCTGCATCTTATGTGGTGCAGAGTGGAAACGCACACCATATACAGCGCTTGGTGCTTAGATAATTTTTATGGAGGAAAACAAAAATGAATAAATTAGATAACAGAATGGGTATAAAGGAGTATTTAGATAGGGAAAGTTGCTATAGAGTATTAAATACATTATCCAAAGAAGAATTAATGGATAGGTATTATAGTAAACATGATAATTTTCGTTCAATAATTATTATCATAATTGCTTTAGCATTTTTAGGTGGATATATGATAGGATGAGTAAACCAACTACAATTAGATTAGATGACATTAGGGAAGATTTAGATCTAATTAAAAGGAAGTTTCACTTTGAAGATGTCTATGGAGAGGACAAAGCCACCATAAAAGTGGCAGTTAAATTCCTATCAAGTGTATTACAAAGCCCTTTTCACACTTATTTGGATGTATTAATTAGTAATATAACTAAAGAAATCTGGAAAAAAAGCAGGATTAAATCAAAGAAATAGGGTAATTGGTTCAAAGTGTATTACTTGACCCCCTGTTAAACTACCATTTTGTATTACAGAATAGAAAAAAGTATGTGTTTTTATTCATTAACCCAAGTTAAACAAAAAATGAGGGTTATTATCTTCTCCTATTGTTTTTTTTTAATCTCCAAGTTTTCCATCCTGAAATGTGTGCGATTTGTTTCTTTGCTAAAATGGGAGTTTTTCCATTGTAATAACTTTCTTTTTTTGCAAGTTTTTTTATTCTTGCTATTGCTGTTTTTTTGCTTTTACTAAAAAATACCATTATCTTCTCCTATTGTTTTCTTTTTCATTTTATCTTTTTCTCCTTTTCTTAAACGCCTTTCTTGTGGCTGCTGTTGAAGGAACTACATTTATATTTTTAGCTATTTTTTTGTGAGATTCATAATCACGACTAAATAAGTAAGCCCTAAACTTTCTTTCATAAGCTAAATTTCTTTTCTTCTTAGCCATTATCTTTTTCTCCTTTTTTTCTTATCAAAAATATAATAATATGCTTTTCCCCTATTGCCATATCTATTATCTAAATTTTTTGCCCTTTGGATAATAGTTAATTTATGAGTATTTTTTTTAATTCTCATTAACTTCTTTCTTGCTATTTTTTGACTTCTTGCCCATACATAATCTCCTGCCATTTTTATCTTTTTCTCCTATTGTTTTTTTGTATAATAATAAGGTGAGGTTATTAGCCTCACATAAGTTCAGTTCTATTCGCTGCTTCTTCTAAAGAATGCAACTAATCCGAGAACAACAACTGCAGCTAAAATAACCATCCAAGTCGTCTGCCAACTGCTTAAATCAGTTAGACCTTGTAGACCATCTTGAGTAGCATTATATGCATAACTATCTGTAGTTTGTGTGTCTTGAATACCATCAAGGATAGTAGCTCCAACACCTAAAACAATTGCAATAGTTACAGCAACAATTATCAATCCAGGAACCGAACCATAATTCATACCGTGTTTATTTAAAAACTTTTTTTCTTTCAAATGTTTCATTAGTGGTTCCATTGTTCTATTACTTCCCATTAACTACTAAAGAATTAACTGAACACTCCGACTTTAAAGTCGGTTGTCCACGCCCTGCAGGGCATTTCAAACCAATGCCACAGGTTAACTTTGCATTGATCCTCTAATTATTTAACTTTATAAATTTTTATATCCAAGAAAACCATAATCATTATTATTGCAATTGAGAATAATGTAGCCCACATTAGACCAACCATCATAGGAGATAAATCAACTTCCCCAATCATAGTCATAACATTAAATAATGCCATTGAGATAAATGCAGCAAGTAAAGTAAATAATATTTGAATTGATTTATGTTCACTCTTTCTTGCCCAAGCAACTAAAAATATTATAACTCCTAATAATCCAAGTATCAATGCAATCATCCAAACTAAATCTCCAACAAAATAATCTTTAGAATACCAAAATCCCAACTCAGTTATGTAGTTAGAACTATTAGTTGTTCCTGCTATATCTCCAACTAATAAATTATTCTGGTAATTAGAGGAAGAAGTATTAGTCCCACCACCAGATATGACCAAAGAATTAACAGCATAATTCTCACTACTTGCTCCTGACGCAAAAGGTAGTATTAATATTAATAGTATTATCCATTTCATAATTCATCCTGCAGGTCCTTAAAATATTGAAATTCTGATTCTTGTATATCTGCTAATTCTGAATAGTAGAACTCTGCACAATCAAGTTCTTCATAACATTGAATATATAGTGTTGTCCTTGTCGGAATTACCCAAGTAAAATCATCTTCATCTATATGAACAAAGTAAGTATTCATGTAGAAGTAATAAACTATATCCTGAGATTCACCTTCTGTTCCTCTAAACTCTACATTCCAAAAAGATAATTCTTCATCTGTTAATAGCTTAAATTCTGCAATAGTTAATGGTTCATAATAATAGCTATCTGGTTGTTCCCAATCTACTTCAGCAACAACAAATACTGCCATTATAAGTAAAAATCCCAACACAATACCAATCATAATGCCAAATTGGAGTGGTTGTTTTGTAGTTAATGTATCCCAATATGTTAATGGTTTAATTTTATTAGTTTTTTTCATTTTACATGTTCTCCTTTATTTTTTACATATAAAATTGGATGATTACATATTATTCTTACCTTATTTTGTTTATTTCTAATTCTAAAATTATAAATTGTTTCCGATAAAGAAGACATACCAAGTTTAAGGATTATATATATTGAGAGTATTTCTTTAAATTTCATTTTAATTATCACTCCTTGAAATTTCTACCCATTTTAAAACACGGTCATTATAAATTAAATGTAAAGTATCACCAACACCACAAGTAAAATCTCCTGCTAATTGAAGATTTCCACCTATAGAACTATCTCTTAAAACACCACCATTAGCATTACACACAACCCAAAGAGGTTGACCATTAACATAATGATTAATTGTAGTTATTATACAAGTAGTGCAAGTAATTGTAAACTGATTATTATATCTTGAAGATGGTGATGAAGAAGTCCATAATGTGCTTCTATCAAAATATAATCTACCAGACCCCATTTCTAAGCCATCTGAAGTTAAACTCATTATATCTGTTGAAGAACAGGAAGAACCACCCCTAACAAAATCTAATTCATCACTAATAGAATCATCAACACAAATTTGCCATTCTAAAGCTCCTGAATTTCTAAACTCTATACTACTATCATAAGTCCCCAAAGGACTATCAATTACCAATTCTGTATGTGTTGAAGTAGCCATTAAATCAAGGATACCATCTGGAGTTGAATCACCTATCCCAACATCACCGTCGTTATAATATAAATCAGTTCCTGATTGAGTCCAGAAACTACTCACACCACCTCCACTTCCTGCTAATGCCGAAGGAACTGAAGTTAGATTTATTCTTGGGGTCATTTCAGAATCAGATTCAACTTGAATACCCAAATAAGTATCCTGTTCAAAATCAACTCCACTTAATCCAGAAAGGATTAATGTATAAATTCCATCATTATCTGTTGTTACATTTTGAGATTGAGAATACAAAGCAGTTCCCCCTGAACTGAGATTATAAATACTAAAATTCATTTCAAAAGTTCCAACACTTGCAGAACCAGAAGGGGTAGTTAATTTACCATGAATATTAAATGTATCTGGAACATCTGCTAAAACTATTGTTACTCCTAGCAATATAAAGATTCCAAAAACTAACTTTTTATCCATACTGCAACCATTCCTCCAATGGCAAGGGCTAATGAAATATATAATACTGGAGTTAAGATTACTCCCATTGTCCATAATAAGATGCATAGTATCAAATTAATGAAGGCAGATGCTGCATAAGACTTAGGGAAATCTCCAGTTTTAGATAACATTGAAAGCATAGAAACTATAAATATTCCAAATAATATTATGGTTCCAAAATATCCACCTGTTAAATCATTATTAACATAAGTTACCAATTCATAAGGTCTTGTAATATTTGGTTCTGCAAACATTATACATCCCTCCCTGTCATTAATCTTGTAATTGTAAATATAACTGCCATTCCTATTATAGTTCCTAATATTGCAACTATTGCTGCACCATTATTACTATCTCCTTGACCTTGAGCAGACAGGCCAGTTGCATCTGCTGTTTCAGATAACATTTCCCTTGCAACTGGTTCTACATTAAAGAAAGCACTAAATACTGCTGCAAAGGTTTTTAACATATGTCCTGGCCAGGACAATGCCCAACCAAGTAATCCTCCTTCTGCACTATTGGAATTATCCCATTGAGCTTCTGCTGTATCTGCATTAGCCTGAATATCGTCTGCAAAACTTGTATCTTCAAACGCTGCAGTTATATTTGCAAATTGGCTTCCTGTATCCATATTATAATTAGTTTCAAATTCTCCAATAAATCCAGATATTCCTATAAAAAATAGAGAAACCATTAGTAAACCTATAACCCATTTACTTGCTTGACCCATTACATACTCCTCCTTTTATACATAACTGTCAATAGTGCCATGCCTGTAACAATTAGTAACATTACAATTCCCCATGCAACATCAATAAATCCTAAAACAGACATTACTGAAACTGAAAATAAAGATAAAACTATTGCTGCTGCTGGTGACCAGATTGCTGCAAATGCAGAAACACCGATCAATAAAAATGCATAGAAAGTTCCATCCTTTCCAATTGTATCAGCTATCTTTCCTGATAAATCCTGAGTTAATGAACCTAAAACTCTCCAAGTGTTATTTGTATATCCTATAAATTGAGCAGTATAATATGCATCAATATCTGTGATTGCACAACTAATTGAAACGGATGCACTATTTACACATTGATAACAGACATTACTTGTTCCATTTAACATATCATGTTTATCAACTTTCAAACACATTGAAGTAGAAGCACCAGAACTATCATCAGCAACTAATTGAAATGATTGAGAAGAATTACTATAATTCAAGTTAAAGTTAATACTTCCTAATTCTAACCATTCTCCAAATTCATTAAGTGCATCTTCTCCTGTAGCTCCACTTGATAGATACATAATGTAGCTTGTTGAGGTTATATGTTCTGGTCCAGAAGTAAATGCTAATTCTCCCTCGTCATACGCTAGTATCCTATACCATGCATCTGTTAATCTTAAATAAATAATATCTGTTCCTGAAGATGAAGTTTGTCCCATTGCCACCAATCTAAATGCATTAGTTGCAGGGTCATATTTCTGTAAGTGAATGAGTATATCTGAAGCCAATGCTCCAGCTTTTGAAGCAGTAAATGTTACTGCACTACTTAAAGAATCTAATAAACTGTATAAACTAATGTCCTGAGTATTATCTCCACTTATCTGATTATTATCAAAGTAATATTGTCTTGGGTAAGTATATCCTGAACCATCTGGTAAATACTCCATGAATCCTGAAACATTTACATTTATATTTGAAGGATCTAGGCACAATCCGAAGTTAGAGTTATCGTTTAAATCAAATGAGTAAGCTTTACTATCTTGTTGACTATCTAAAGTTAATGTTCCATCCATATCTCCAATCAAGGCAGACTCATTTTCTTCATCTCTAATTGTAAAGTTTAAAGCCCTATTACCACTTGTGCAATTATTAAAACTCATTTTGGATATGGTTCTTGTTTCAGTATTATCTGAACATTCAGAATTATTATCACAGGCATTACAATACCAATAACCAAGTCCAACAGGAGAATCCCATTCATAAGTTGTTAAAGAAGAATTTTGCAATACTTGAAATCCAGCAGAGGTTGAGTTTATATCATCCCAATAAAATCTAAACGTTTGCTGATCATTATCCCAATCAGTATTAAGAAGAAAACTAATAATATGAGATGAACCATCATTATAACTACTTACATCTATAGTCCTATTAATAGCGCTAGTTGTAGTAGTAAGAGTTAAAACAGTATTACCATCTATTTGAATAAGTGCAGAATCCAACGCTCCATCATACTCAATAGTTTGAGTTTCCAAAACCCAATAATCTCCAGTAAATTTATAACTCCTATAAACACCAATATCACTTTCAAAATTAGCACCAAGATAATTAGTAGACAAAGAATTACCCTCAGTAAATGTGCAAGTAGTTGCACAAGGCAAACCTATTTTATTCCACTCATCTTCAACCTTATAAGTAACATTTAAAGCAGTTCCATAAAATGTATAATTAATATCGTCTCCTTCTGCATCTGTAGAACCTGAACAAGTTAAAGTTGGGTCATTGAAATAGACTGAATTATTAACAGGACTAATAGTTGTTGGTGTTGTTGGTTCAGTAGCTAAAACTAAACTAGAAAATAATAAAAGTGCAAATAATCCAGCAAAAATACTCTTCTTCATCCCATCTCCTCCATGAATTTATCTTTTGCATAGAAGATTACCATAATTACGACCCCTATGAACGCTATAAATAAGGGTAAATGAGCAAAAAGGAAGTTCATAGCCGTGTAGTTGGATGCAGTAGTAGCAATGCTTGATGTTGTATTTGTAGTAAATTGTTCATAAACATTACTCATAGTTCCTGCAAGTATTGTTACTATTATTAATAATATCAAAGATATGAAAAAGAATACAGGATGTGTTCGTATTTGAAATCCTAAAACTATCGTTGAAATTATTAAGCCTATAAAGAAAAATATGAAAATATAATCCAATGCAGCTAACATAGTTTCTGCATCTGCTTCAACTGCAGTATTTACTGGGTTATTGAATGCTGGATTATCTGCAATACTCTCTGTGTATTGGCCATAAAAATTGGCAGCAATTATTATAGTTACACCTAATGAAAACAAGATTACAATAATATAAATTAAATCTGGGACATTTCCTTTTCGATTCATACTCTAAAATTAAACCCCCATTCCAGTTTCTTTTTCTTTTTTTTCAATCTCATTCCAAGTGCCTTCATATATTCCATTTCTGATTTTCCATTTCTTTTTGATTCTCTTTTTATGGCTTCGTCAAGTTCCTTGTGAACTCTTCTTCTTTTGGCTTTATTTCCCATCACTCATACCTGTAGCAATTTGTCTGAAAAAATAAATCATGAAATATGCAATTACAAATAAGGTGGACCATAATAATCCGTAATAAGTGGTATTAATAGAAGATTCCAACTTGTCTGCAGTAGCTGCTCCTATCGTGGCACTATTAGCTTGAATGATTGTTGGCAAGATTCCAAGATTTGCCAGTAATAAAAATAATCCTAAAAATAAAAATAGGAGTTTCAGAGCATAGTGGTCATTCTGTAAATTACTTCCCATATAAAATAGGGCAAAGGCAACACCCACCAAACTCAACACAATAGCAATCTCCCAGGCCATTATACTCTCATGCCTCCATCAAAGCCAGATACCTTTTTCTTGAACCAGCCCTGTTTTTCATTCTCTTGTTTTACTGTCTGCTCTGAAACATGATATTGTATCAATAACTTACTTAATGTTTCTCCCTTGAAAGCCTTGTATATGGTTGCTACAAAAGCATGAACCATTAATGATTTTACATAATCTCTGTTCTTTCTTTCAACTCCTAAATTTTCTGGAAACATTAATTCTAAACTTAATTCAGATTCAAATTCATAAATCATAGTTTTGATTGTTATTTCATCTAAAACAGATAAGGAAAATATTTTAGAAACATAAGGGACGAAGCGACCAACAAGCCAAGTTACAGCTTCTTCGGACACAAGTGGCTTTCCAGTTTGCTTAATCTCATTGGTCACTACGTCTACGATTCCCCCCCTTAAGGTTCGTATTAATTCGTCAATTATGTAATTATTATCTAAGATAACTGAATCTATTTTTTCATCCCTTTGTTCTGGCAAAGGAATACTCATTGGTTCTATTTCATAATCACTCATCTTCTTCTCCTTCTAATTTCTAATCCCGTGAAAAGTCCTTTAGTTTTGAAAGAAGTCTTTTTAGGTAAATCTAATCCAATCAAGGAAGGTCTGTAAGCTGCTCTCCTCTTTCCTTTCTTTTTCTTTCTTTTCTTCTTTGTTGATTCTCCTCTAGGGAATTTTGGTAAGCTTGGCCAAGTAAATCCACCTGAGAGTATTTGAGGAGTGGGTTGGACAAATGGAGTTTGTTTAAACATGTTCTTCGTTTTTAGTTTCTGTTTTGACCTTAACATTTGTTTTTGTTTGAATTTTAATCCTGTTTTAAAATTAAGTTTAAACTCTTGTTTAGGTTGTAATCCTTGTGCAAGTTTTGCTTTGGTTGCAGTTCTAAACTTTTGAGTTTGTTTTGCTTTTTGTTTTGATACAGGTTTTAAACCTAACTTCATCTTTTGTTTTTGTTTTAACTTTGTTGTAAATATTTGATAAATAGGTTTAGTTTCTGATTTTGGTATTAGACTAGTAGAAACAGGAATTGTTTTTGGCTTTGATACTTTTAATGCTTTATCAACTTGTTGTTGTAAAAAACTTTCAGTTAACTGTTTTGCCTTTCTTTCTCCTGTTTTAGTTACTTGAATTAATCCTCCAGAACTTCTAGCAGGTGTTAGAGATTTAAAAAATCCTGCTGCAGGGATTTCATAAGACCTTAAAAATCTTGTTGGTTTTGTAGCTAATTTACTTTCAACAACAGTTAATCCTCTTGCCTGTCCTGACCTTGTAGCAAATCCTAAATAACTTTGTCTGCCTTTTCTAGTTGCCTGTATAAGACCTAAAGATTTTCCTCCACCTGTAAGTCCTAATTGTTTTGAAGTTTCAGCTATTCTTCCCTTACCAAATAAAGGACTCATTCCTGTTTTATATCCTGTTCCTGCAGAAACTGACTTTCCTGCAATTATTCTACCTTTTCTAACAGAAACACTTGCAAACTCTGTTTTTTTCAGAGGTATTTGAAGTTTTTTAGGTAGTTTAAAACCTATACCTAATGCCTTAGAAGTAGTCTTTCCAGTTTTAACATATCCTAACGCTGCTAGTCCTCTTTTTTCTAATCCTTTTAATCTAGCTGCTCCTGTAGCTAATCTTCCTCCAGGGATTCCAATATTTAATGCTAAGAATGCAGATTCTAATTTTCTTTCTTTTAATTGTTTTTTAGGATTTATGAATAATCTTTGAGAAACTCCAATCCCTTCTTCTACCATCCCATATCCAGCTAAACCAATTTCTCTACTTGCAGTTCTTGTAGTTTTTCCACCAGACAAAATCCCTAAAAGAGGATACTTCTCAATAACCCTTTCTGTTTTTTCTGCAGCCTGTCTTGTTCTATAAATATTATATTCCTGTTCAGCTACTGATCTATCAAATTTATTTCCTGTCTTTATTCTATCTTTTAACTCTTGAACTGCTTGAGTTTTAGCATAGGCTTTTTGAAAATCATATTTAGAAGCAATACTCTCAGCTGTTTCATAGTATCTTTCATAATCTTTGAACTCTCGTTGGTATTGTTGATATAATAAAGAAGTTTGTCTTGGGTCATATTCTCCTTTCCGATTATAAACTGCAAATCCTTTTGGAGTGAAATATTGACCATACTTTTGTTCAATTTGTTTTGCTTTTTGTTCTGCTTTCTGTTTGGATTCCTCAAAGAGTTTAGCTTTTTCCTCTTGGGTCATAGGTCTTCTAGAAATAGAACTCCTGCCATAACTTCCACGAACAACAGGTCTTCCTGCACTACGACCCTGACTAAGAAAATCTCCAAATGTAACTGTTGCTGTTTGTTCTTGTTGTTGTGAATGTGGCATTTTTGGGAACAACTACCATCTACCACGAGAGTTTCATAATTTTTTTATTTTTTAAGAGTTTATATTTTAGAGTTTATACTTCCACTGGAGGCCATTTTACACAACTGGTAGTTTTTCTACCTCTTCAACTAAATGTCTGGTTGCACAATAAGTGTAAACCATAGTAGAACTTAATTCTTTATGATTTAAAAGTTGTGCTATTTTTCTTATATCTGTTCCTCTATTTAATAATCCAACTGCAAAGCTATGCCTCATACTATGTGGATGAAAATATCTTGGTAGTTCACTACTTCTTAACATTTTTGTAAAATACTGTCTTGCACTTGAATGACTAATTGTAAATAATCTATCATCATCAGAATAATATGATTTATACTTAATCCACCTAATTAATTCTTCTTTTATATGGTTTGGGAAAACTGCTAAGTGTTGTCTTTTGTTTTTAGTATTTTCTATTAGAATTTGATTAGTTTCCCACAAAACATTTGAGATTTTTATAGTAGTTGCTTCGCTTATTCTTAATCCTGAAAAGAACATAAGTCTAAATAACTGATAATATTGTTCACTTGGATATGAATTTCTATCAAACGAATCAAAGAATATTTTAACTTGTTTGATGCTCATGAATTTTGGCAAGTTTAACATATATTGTAGAATAACTAAACCTTTATAAATGTATGTATATCTACATTCAATATGGTTAAACAAATAAGGGTATTTTTGGAAGAAGAAAATTACAACTTGATAAAAAAATCAAAAGGTGATTTAACTTGGGAAAAATTTATGCTTAAATGTGCAAAAAAAGGTGATTGTAATGAGAAACATTCTTAAAGAAGACATAATGAAGCAGAATTGCCGACTTTATAAAATTAACTGTGAGAGG
>Ga0114898_1001716_pt1 | contig 12380 bp, 15 predicted proteins | sample Malvired_Geostar_FD_83496 | JGI IMG/M metagenome (GOLD analysis project Ga0114898, IMG submission 83496) | Marine viral communities from the Global Malaspina Expedition - Malaspina viral metaG DeepMed_Geostar | ecosystem: Environmental > Aquatic > Marine > Oceanic | place: Mediterranean Sea... | reverse complement strand
GGAATGTGGAGATGCCGTCCGGTCCTCAGACTACCAAGACCAAGCGCGAGGCGGTCGCTCTGGTAGAGCAGGCCCAGCAACGCCTCCACGCAGCGGCGCGGGAATACTGGGACCGCCAGACCCGCAACACTCACCCGGATGGCACGACCGACAAGGGTGGTCGGTGGCATCCTACGCCGGCAGAGGCCCAGCCGTGTTGCCGGGGGATCAGGACTCCATCGAGAGCGTGGCCCTGGTCTTACATGACCCACTGCCGGACGATTGCCCATCTCGCCAATCTGTACGATGTGGACATCACCGACCTCCGGCGAGCGAGCCGCTAATGAGCAGTGAGAACCACTCTCACCAGTGGGGAAACTACCTCCACACCGCTTCGGTGCTGGTCCGAAAATCTGAACAGCACCATTGCAAGTTATGCGAAGTTTGCGGCCATCTTATGTGTGAGGAGACCAAGCAGCCGATGCTTAGACCAGGGTATCATTTCGATAATCACAAGCTCTTAGTTGACCAGCTCTATACGATATTGGACAAGGCGGCGGTGGAGTACGACTTTGACCTGGATGTGGTGGACGACTTCGGCCAGTACACGAAGGACTGGGCCAACCGGCGTCTGGATGCTAGACAAAACGAACCCGGTAGTATATAATCTATACTCACTCTGTATACAAGGAGGGGCAATGAAGACGCCCATACAACGGCTGCTGGAGGCCCAGCGGCATAAGGACATCCGGGACGTTGTCCTGGACACCCTGGAGAAGCACCGGGCGACCCGCACAATGGTAGTGGATTGCTGCGCCGACCTCTCCATATCGTGGGGGACGTTCTACAAATGGTGCAGCGACCTCGACATCGAGGTCGGCGATTACCATTTCGCTCGGCGGATATAATGACGATCACCCGGTGCCTCGATTGCGGGGCGGTCGCCAGCCGGACCATTCCGAAAGACCTCCCGATCTATTGTAGGAAATGCGGCTCGGATAAACTCAGTTGGTAGGGCCGGCGTGGGCGCATCAGACCGAGGCGCTGGAGTTCATTTCCGACAAACCCGGCGCGATGCTGGCAATGGATATGGGGACCGGCAAGAGCCGGGTCATTGTGGACCTTATCGCCCGGAAGGACTACCAGAAGGTCTTGATATTGGCGCCGCTGAGTGTGGTGGGTAACGTATGGCCCGGAGAGTTTGCCAAGCACGCTCCGGGGCTTCTTTGCGTCCTGCCGCTTGTGGGACAAAACACAAAAAAGAGGCAAGAAGCCGCCGCCAAAGCTCTCGACTCCGGAAGGCCCACGGCGATCGTGATGAACTATGACGCCGTTTGGCGGCAGTCCTTCGGCGACTGGGCGATGAAGCAAAACTGGGACTTGCTGGTGATGGACGAGTCGCACCGGATCAAGGCTCCCGGAGGAGTAGCCAGCCGGTATTGTTCCAGACTGTCCGACCGGGTCCGCCACCGCGTGGCTTTGACCGGGACGCCAATGTCCCACTCCCCGCTGGACATCTACGCCCAGTATCGGGCGTTGGACAAGTCCATCTACGGCACATCATTCACCCGGTTCCGGTCCCGCTACGCCGTGATGGGCGGATACAACCGGATGCAAGTCGTCGGGTATCAGAGGGAGGCGGAACTGCGGGACCTCTTTTATTCCAGGGCATACCGGGTCGAGTCCGATGATGTCCTGGATTTGCCCTCGACCCTGTCGGTCAACCTGATGTGTGAGTTGGGCCGGGAGGGTCAGCGGTTATACTCGGAGATGGCCGACGAGTTCATCGCCGACGTGGCCGGCGGACAGATCACCGCATCGAATGCGCTGTCCCGACTCCTGCGCCTCCAGCAAATCACCAGCGGATACGGGCGTCTGGAGGATGGGACTGATGTGGAGGTGGACACCTCCAAGGCCAAAGTCCTGGAGGACACATTAACTGACATCGGCAGGGAGCCGGTGGTCGTATTTACGAGGTTTGTCCACGATCTCGACGTAGTCCACCGTATAGCGGCCAAGGTCGGCATCCCGAGCTATGAGGTCTCGGGGCGCCGCAAGGATTTGTCAGAGTGGACAAGCGGCGTGTTGGCCGTCCAGATTCAAGCCGGAGGGCTTGGGCTTGACCTTACGCTGGCCCGGTATGCCATCTACTATAGTTTAGGCTTCAGCCTGGGGGATTACAGTCAGAGCATGGCGAGACTACACCGGCCAGGCCAAACCCATCCCGTGGAGTACATCCACATCCTGGCGTCCGGCACGGTCGATGAGACCGTCATGGATGCCCTGGCCCGAAGGGAGGAGGTAATCGACCATATATTAGAGGAGGTAGCACATGATCCATACCCAACCACGGTTGAGCGACATTGTCGCGGAATACGCGGATAAGATGGCGGAGCGGCGCAAGTTGGACGCGGAGGTCAATGCGCTGAAGACCGAGCTGGCAATCCTGGAGGAGAGGCTGGTGGAGGAGTTCGGCCAGGCCGGCATCCAGAACATCAAGACCTCAGCGGGTCAGACGGTCTACCTCAACCGGGAGGTATTCGCCAAGTTGGTCGGGGACCAAAAGAAAGCCTACACCGCCCTGCGGAGGGCGGGGCTTGGGGATTTTATAAAGGATACGGTGAACGCGCAAACACTGAGAGCCTGGGTCAAAGAGATGGACGAGGTCCTCCCCAAGGGCTTGCAACCCTACATCGACATTACCGAGGTATTTAGAATGAGAATGAGGAGCAATTAACAAATGGCACTGAAAAAAGCAGAGACCTTCCTGGCGCTACAATCGAACGCAACTACCACGCTTGACGCGATCCGCGAGAACATCGGCAACGACCGGATCACCGACCGAGACCTCGACCGTATCACGGTGCCGTTGGGCGGTGGGCTTAATTGGACCGTCCCGACCCTGGAGGGGGAGGATTCAGCCAAGACCCTGGACGGGATCATCGTCCACTGGACCGCGCCGAGGGCATACTGGGCGACCGGCATGGAGGTCGGCGGGAATACACCTCCCGATTGCTCCAGCCGCGACGGGGATGTGGGCTATGGTCAACCGGGCGGGGCTTGCCACCTCTGCCCCTTGAATGAGTGGGGCAGCGCCGAGGGCGGCAGCGGCAAGGCCTGCAAGGAGAAGCGTATGTTGTTCCTCCTCCGCACGACCGACCTCCTCCCGATAGTCATCCAGGCCCCCTCGACCTCGATCCAGCCGGTGAAAAAATACCTGTTGCGGCTGGCCTCTCAGGGGATGCCGTATTGGTCGGTAGTGACGAGGCTCACGCTGGAGAAGGGCAGCAACGCCAACGGCATAGCTTTCTCCCGCATATCGCCGAGGTCCGGTGGGCCGGTCCCGGAGGAGCAGCGGGAGATGCTGGCCGAGTACCTCCACGCGATCAAGCCCATCATCGGGTACATGGAAAATGCCGACATAGAACGCGACGAGGCATAGTCTATGGAAGCGGGAGAGTTTCTAAAAACGCTGTGGGGCAACCCACCGCCGGGACAAGTCCTGATCTGGACTCTCCCGCAAAAGCGCTCGATCTGGTACAACCGGCTGGACGATGTCCAGGTGGGCGGCTTTGCCCACCTGGACGTTTACACCGGGGTCGGGGTCGCTCCGTCTGGCGTCCTACTACGGGCCGGCCAACGGGCGACCGCCGACGGGATTGAGGGGATTGCGGGGTTGTGGTCCGATGTGGACTATGCCGGCAAAGATCATGCCAAGCCGAATCTGCCGCCGACCGAGGAGGACGCCTGGGAGCTTATCCATGCGATGCAGTATCCACCAACTATTGTAGTCCACACCGGGCATGGGCTTCAGGCGTGGTGGCTATTCGACAAGCCGTGGATATTCAAGGATGGGGAGGAGAGGGAACGCGCCCAGGTTATGATCCGCGGTTGGCAGGGCATTATGGCCGAGCTGGCCGCGAAGCGGGGGTGGGTAGTGGATGCGACCCATGACCTCTCCAGGCTGATGAGGTTGCCGGGGACATTCAACAACAAATCCGACCGGGTGCCGGTCAAAGTCCTTTCCTCCGATGGGCCGAGGATTAACTGGGAGTCGTTCCCATTTGTTACGCCAGCTTATACCGCTGGCTGGATTACGCCGCCATTGCCGGACGCCACAATCGGCACCCTGACCCTCGACCCGGACGCCGAGCCGCCACTGGGAAAACTACTGGCCCTCCAGGATAACGATGCGAAGTTCAAGCGGTCGCTGAGAAGGGACCGACCGGACCTGGCCGACCAGTCGCCATCGTCCTACGATATGTCCCTTGCCTCCTTTGCGGTCATGGCGGGATGGGCCGACCAGGAGATCGCAAACCTCCTGATCTTCAGCCGCCGGGAGAATGGGGACGACCTCAAGCTCCGGGAGGACTATTACGCCCGGACCATCGCCAAGGCTAGAGGGCCTATTGAGCAAGCCGAAGCCCAGGAGCGATTGGAGGATGGGGCTTCGCTGGCCGACCTGTCGATCCTATTAGGAGTCGAGATCATCGACCTGGTGAAGCACGTTGGCGACCCTCCGGAATACTGGATGGAGACCAGCGACGGCAGCATCACGCTGGGGGGGATAAATCACATCATAGACCAGGGCCGATTCCGTAACGCTGTTGCGGATACCACCGGGCGCGTTCTCCTCAAGTGCAAGGATATATTGTGGGTGAAACGGGCCGAAGCAATTCTGGCGTGTTGCCGGGTGGTCGATATGCTGGAGATCTCACATCCTGGGAACGAGATGTCCCACTGGGTCGAGACCTACCTGGACACTCAGACCATCCTCGACGACAAGAACGTGGCCGCGGAGCAAGGCTTGCCGTTTCGACGGGCGGACGGCGCGGTCATGTTCGCGTTGAACGGGTTCCGGCAGTATCTCCGCTTCAGCATAGGGGAACAGCTATCCTCCCTCAAGCTGGGGCAAAGGCTCCGGCTCTGCGGTATTGAGCCGACCGTGGTGCGGGTTTCCATCCGGGGGAACGAGACCACGCGGAATTACTGGAAGAGCAATGGATAATCACTTCCTTATAAAGTAAGTAAAAAGAAGGTGGTACTTCATCCACTAAAGGCTAAATGGTTAAATGATTAAATGCTCAGGCGTGAGTTGTATCTGGCAGGACAACACAAAATGGTTAAACGAGCGTTAAATAAAGGGGGAAATGGTTAAATGGAGCAGCGAGTAATAGGCCCACCAGGCTGCGGAAAGACCACATGGTTGTCCCGGCAAGTGCGATTCGCGGTAGAGGCGGGGCGTGATGTCGTGGTCGCATCTCTAACGAGGGCGGCAGCGGCAGAAGCTGCGGGGCGCGATCTCCCGATTCCTCCCCGCAATGTGGGGACTCTCCACTCCCACTGTTACCAGGCCCTCGACCGGCCCTCATTGACGGTTGACAAGAAGCACATCGAGGACTGGAATGACAAATATCCGCAGTGGTCGCTGTCGTTCTCTAATGACCGTATAGACGAGGACAACCTGGATAGTTCCGGGCCATCACCGGGTGACAAGCTGATGGCCACTTATGAAGTCCTGAGGGCAAGGATGGCGACCGTCCTTCCGATAGATGTCGATTATTTCGCATCTGCTTGGAGCGCGTGGAAAGCAGAGGCGGGGCTGTTGGACTTCGCCGACCTTATCGAGCAATGCCTGGACTCTGTGCCGGCGGCGCCGGGGAATCCATCGGTGATATTCCTGGACGAGGCCCAGGATATGGACCTCCTGGAGATGAGTCTTGCTAGAAAGTGGGGAGCAGAAGCGGGTTATCTGGTGGTCGTGGGAGACCCTGACCAGAACCTCTACCAGTGGAGAGGGTCCGACCCGGAGGTCTTTGTTGAACCGCCGGTGCCGGAGGATCAGATGCGGGTACTATCCCAGAGCTACCGAATCCCAAGGGCCGTCCACGCCGCGGCGGTCCGGTGGATCGAGCGTACACCGGGGAGGATGCCGGTCGAGTATTACCCACGCGACGAGGAGGGGGAGGTCCGGCGGCTTGCCGCCGCTTGGCCGTCCCCGGCTATAATCCGGGACATGCAGAAATACCTGGACGCCGGCAAGACCGTCATGGTTTTGGCCTCTTGCGCCTATATGGTCCGGCCTTTAGTGGGCCAATTGAGGCGCGAGGGCATCCCATACCATAACCCATACCGTCGCACAAAGGGGGCGTGGAACCCGCTCCAATCAAGCCGGCGCCGGGTAACTCCGAAAGACCTGGTTCTCGCTTTCCTGAGATTGTCAGAGCAAGGACTGTGGACAGCCGAGGATATGAAGAAATGGCTGGCGGCCACCAAGATAACCGGAGTCCTCCAGGGCAATCGGGCGACCCTCGACGGCATGGTTGATGATGGGAGGAACGGGGTAGATTGGGAAAAAATTCACAATCTATTAACCGAGGAGGCCATCGAGGCGGGGCTGTCGGGTGACCTGGAATGGTTGCGGCAGAACCTCCTTGCGTCCAGGCAAAAAGGCGCGGCCTTCGCCATCCGCGTGGCCGAGGCCCACGGCGCGGAGACCCTATCGAAGACTCCGCAGATAATCACCGGGACGATCCACTCAGTCAAAGGAGGGGAGGCCGATGTGGTCTATCTTTTCCCGGACCTGAGCTTTGCCGGCATGAACGAGTGGATCGGCGGCGGGACTGCGGCGGTCCGGAGGCTGTTTTATGTCGGGATGACCAGGGCCAGGGAGACCCTGATTCTGTGCGAGCCAGCCGGCTCCCGGTCGGTGGCGTTATGAACGAATGCGTCCACTTTTGGAAGATCACGACCGCCACGCATTGAAGCGGAACTGCGGCAGCCTTTCGACCGGCTGGCCGACCCGGAGGAGATGGGCCGCTGGCTGGAGGAAATCTTGATGGAGGAGGGATGTTGATGTTATTTGATTTTCAACAAGCTATCGTAGATTGGGCTATAGAGCGTAAACGGTGCGCGATCTTCGCCGATTGTGGTCTTGGGAAAACTATCATGCAACTGGAATGGTTGCGCCGAATCGGGGGCCGTGGCCTCGTTGTCGCACCGTTGGCGGTGGCGCAACAGACCCGCTATGAAGGCCGCAAGTTTGGACTGACCGTTTCCTACATTCGCGATGCCGCGGATATAGACGGACCTGGCCTCTATGTCACCAATTATGAGATGGTCGATCATTTCCCGGCGGAATCCATAGATGCTGTGGTATTAGATGAAAGTTCGATCTTGAAATCCATAGATGGCAAGACACGTACCAAACTGATAGAGATGTATCGTGATGTGCCATATCGCCTTTGCTGCACCGCTACACCAGCACCGAATGATGTGACCGAACTGGGCAACCATGCTGAATTCCTCGGGCAAATGACCAATGCTCAGATGTTGGGGACGTTCTTCGTAAATCGAGATGGCGAATGGGATTTGAAAGGGTACGCGGTCGAGGCTTTTTACGAATGGATGGCGACGTGGTCCATGATGTTTACCACTCCGGATCAGTTGGGATTCCCGAGCGATGGCTACAATCTTCCGCCATTGAACATTCAACCGATCTTTGTGGATGTTGACCAAGCCAGTTATGCGGAAGCTACGGGCCGATTATTTGTGACTGGTATGGCTGGAGTAGAGGGCCGCTTAATAGCTCGCCGTATGACGATGGAAGAACGCGTGAAACGGGCTGCGGAGATTATTGGCGAATCGGACGAGCAATGGGTCGTCTGGTGCGGGCTGAATGACGAGGGGCGGCAACTACATCGAGCGTTGGATGATTCGGTCCTAGTAGAAGGTGCCGATGCTCTGGAAGATAAGATTCGGAATATCGGCAGATTCTTTGATCAAAGCAAGCGGACTCTTATTACCAAAGTCCGGATTGGAGGCTTTGGACTCAACTTCCAGCATTGCCACAATATGATGTTCCTGGGCCTCTCCGATAGTTATGAGCAATATTATCAGGCCATCCGCCGATGCTGGCGATTTGGTCAGGAGTCCCCGGTCAACGTGATAATTCTAACGTCAGATATAGAGAGGGTCGTTTTGGAGAATGTACAAAACAAGGAACGAGAGCATCAAACCACAGTAGCAGCTATGGCAGGACGGGTAGCTGATTATGACCGGATGGCATTGAATGGACAATCGGCAGCATCTCAAGAATACGACCTTCAAGAACCCATCCAAGCTGACAACTACCAGTTGATTCATGGAGATTGCCGGGAACAGTTAGCGGCGATGGCTCCTGATTCCGTTGATTTTACGGTATTTAGCCCACCGTTTTTGTCTTTATTCAGTTATTCCGCTGACCCACGCGATCTAGGAAATAGTCGTGATGATGACGAATTTGGAGCGATGTATCGAGGAGTAGCAGAAGGATTATTCCGTGTTTCCAAGAAAGGCCGTTTGGTGGCGGTTCATGTGGCCCAGGTGCCAGCGAAATTAGCGCATGACGGCTTTATAGGTCTAAAGGATTTCCGAGGACTCATTATCCAGATTATGACAGATATGGGATTTGACTATCACGGCGATGTCACGATTGACAAGAATCCCCAAGCACAGGCCATCCGCACCCATAGCAAAGCCCTCCTTTTCAAACAACTCAAAAAGGATGCGTCATGGCTGAGGCCCGGATTGGCAGATTTTATTCTGGTGTTTCGTAAACCCGGAGAATCTAGCATTCCCATCCATCCGGACATCACCAATGAGGACTGGGTCACGTGGGCGCATCCGGTATGGTACGGATTGAGGGAAAGTGACACTCTGAATAAGGCCGAAGCCAGGACAGATAAAGATGAGAAACATATTGCGCCCTTGCAGCTAGGGGTAATTGAGCGATGTATTCGACTTTGGAGCAATCCAGGCGATACGATCCTGAGTCCATTTGCTGGTATTGGATCGGAAGGTTATGTTGCATTAGTACATGGGCGCAAATTTATAGGGATTGAATTAAAGCCCGAATACTTCAAAGTCGCATTAAATAATCTTGATCGTGCTATCGCAGAACGGACCCAAATGACGTTGCCTTTGATAATTAGTTGATCATCTTATCTGAGTAATCCAGCGGTACATTCGACTGTTTCAGCGGGAGTTAATCATGAACGAATGCGTCCACTTTTGGAAGATCACGACCGCTAAAGGGCCGACCAGCGTGGGACGTTGCCGGCGTTGCAAAAGCACGAAGGTGTTCGATAACTACCTCAAGTACAGCGTTTATAACGGCAAGGCCGCAAAGCGGGGGTGGGTGAAATTCTAGGACCGGAACAGCGAATCCAGCGGCAAATAGTCCTGCACCTCCGGAGCATGGGCGCGTGGGTCTTCAAAGTTCACGGGTCCCCATATCAGAGGGCAGGGGTGCCGGATTTGCTGGTTGGCTATAAGGGCCAGCTCTACGCGTTGGAGGTCAAGCGGCCCGGTCAACGATTGTCGGCTATTCAAACCAAGATCATCGAGGAGATCAGGGCCTCCGGGTGTATAGCTGGCCGAGTCGAGAGCATAGAGGAGGCCGAGGAGATGGTTACGAGGTGAATACGATCCGGATGACGACAGAACTGGAGGGACACATGTGGCGGATCACCGGAGACCAGAAGCAGGGAGTATTCCGGTGTCATCTCATTGAGCTTCTGGGCAATCAGCGGCAAGATGTCCCGCTGACCAGGAAGCTAAACCAGAAGCTGAGATTGGCGGTGGCCAGGGCGCTCTGCGTGGAGGTGGATGCGGTCAAGCCGATCTCAACGGATTTGATCCTCTCATGAACTACTCAGATGCTCTTATCAGTCAGTTAACTTTGCTGGATTATTGGCAGCATGACTCCGAAGAAAGCGAGTTTATATACAAGAGATTAGACGGCCTTCTCGAAAGCCGGCGCTTGATGCCGATCTCGGCACGTTCTATACAACAAAACATAACATACATCTTCAGCCAGGCCGATACGTATTACATCTCCGAAGAAATCACCGACGTATTAGTGGGCGGATTCGACACCCTGCCCCGTTGCCCATTGGATGAGGTGCGGCCCATCTCACTTTACGGATGGGCATTTTTCCAACGGCCAATTGTCTGCCCATTTCCAACGCCGTTTGACCAGAAGTGGGAAGTTCAAGGATTGGCATGGGGGCCATTTGGCCGGAACTCCGATGAAGGGATAAATCTTAGCATATTCGTGCGGAGTCCGGGGTCGTCACACCTGGCTTGTTCTGGTATGACATCGTGGGATTGGGAAACCGGATGGGACCGTCACAGGGGAGCAACAGGGGAGGCCGGGGTGGCGGATCGTGAATTAACAATCTGGACCCGCCAGTTGGCTTTCTCGTTCTTCGCCTTCATCCGCCAGGAGTGCGTGTCGATACAGACCGAGCAGACATCACGTTCCATACGGCGACACTTGCCGAAGGCGTACAGCGCCGAGCCGGTGATCAAGGTCATTCAACTCAGACGACGCAGCCCCGCGACAACCAGTGGGACAGCCGAACAGCGGGACTATTCATGCCGGTGGTTAGTCCGGGGCCATTGGCGCAACCAATTCTACCCACTGAGAGCTTGCCAAACTTCCGATGGGATTGGAGGCCCCGGCCCTTATTTCGGTTGTGCCGTTCCAGGGCGATCTCCGCACAGCGCCCTTCCTCCCAGGTTGTCAACGCTCGTCGTTCGATATCCTCCATATTTGTGATCATACCTAACGTCCCGACGGCTGTATCCGGATCATAGCGGCCAGGGCCTGGTTTACCGGCCCGGTAGTCCAGGGCTGATGCTCACCGCGGCCCCACCGATAAACCGTCCTCCAATGGACTCCAATGTGGCGCCCGATCTCCATATATGAGAAGCCCATACCGCGTAACCGTTTTACCAGGTGGGCTGTGTCAGACTGTTCAACCATTACCATCAAGATCCCCTCCCTTCTCGCCCAGTATACACGCCAATAGCATACACACCGTTCCTGGTGTGGTCCGCACTGTCACCTGCGTTGCTGTAGGCCCCTGAAGCGGTAAGGTCTTCGGCAGCGAAACGGTCCAGCGGGTGACGTCGGCAGGCTTGGACACTCTAGGCATGTACGGTGTGTTGGGGCGGAACGAGAAGTGGGCCATCGCTAAAGAAGGTTAGGCGCTTTCAACAGGAGTTGGTAGCTAGGTTTAAGGGTATCAGGGCGATGAAAGTTAGGCACAACAATGCGCTCCATTGGAATGCTCAACCGCTTTAGCTGATACTTAGGGCTGCATCGGAACGGTAGTGCCGGTCGGATTAAGCTCTACGGTCTGGTAACTTACTGGCCAACTGTTCCCGCTAACCTCCCCGGGTTCACCTATCGTTACCGTGGAGCCGTTCCATAGACCGATAATCATAGAGGGATGTTTCACTTCATATGCAGCGATAGCATCCCTTATGACCTGAGATACTGTCTTCCCGTTCTCGCGCCCGATGGTCTCAAGGCGGACAACGTCGGCCTTGGTCAACCTGACTGATATAACAGCAGTCTGTAGTTTCGTGCCGGTCTTGGCAATCTGCGTAACATCTTTCCCCAGCTCGTATGTTTCATATTCGACAGCCATCTTACTGATCCTTGCATTAGCTCCAAAAGCCACCGGCCACGGTTCATTCCGGCCTACGTCAAAGGCCCGGACGATAAACCATTGAAGTCGTCAAAATTCTCACTTTTTGCCGTGGTCCGTTAACGGCAAAGCCTTTTATTATACACCATAAAAAGTGACATTTAAGACCGATTCAACGCCACTTTTTGATTAACGTGATAGAATGACCGCATGACTATGAGAGATAGAGTAAAGGAACTCCGCCGAGTCCCGGCGTCCGAACTCCGCGCCAATCCTAAGAACTGGCGCCGGCATCCGCCGGCCCAGGAAGCCGCCCTTCGTGGAGTCCTGGAGGACATCGGGTTTGCGGACGCGGTCATTGCCAGGGAGACTCCCGACGGCCTGGAGCTGATAGACGGCCACCTCCGGCAAGAGGTCATGGGCGACCAAGTCGTCCCGGTATTGATCGTTGACGTGACCGAGGAAGAAGCGGACAAGATGCTCCTCACTTACGACCCGCTGGCAATGATGGCCCACGCCGACCAAGACCAACTCCTCCACCTCCTACGCGACACCCAGTTCGAATCCAAAGCGGTCAACGATATGCTGGAGGCCGTCGCCAATGGGGAGCGGCTCCCGATGCCGGACTTTGAACCCGGCAGTATTGATGACCAAGGCCGGTTGGATGAAAAGGCCAAGGTCCAATGTCCAGAGTGCGGACATGAATTTACGACCTGAGTTGAGGTTGGATTGGTGTTCCCACAAAGCGGCGAGATATGCAGTCGAGCATTGGCATTATTCAGGACGGATGCCCAAGAACAAACTGGCGAAGATTGGCGTCTGGGAATCCGGAGTCTTTGTTGGTGCTGTGATTTATGGCGTCGGTGCAGGGAACAGCACCAATGGGAAACGGTTTGGGTTGGCGGAGCGGTTTGAGATGGC
>Ga0114898_1001714_pt1 | contig 12382 bp, 8 predicted proteins | sample Malvired_Geostar_FD_83496 | JGI IMG/M metagenome (GOLD analysis project Ga0114898, IMG submission 83496) | Marine viral communities from the Global Malaspina Expedition - Malaspina viral metaG DeepMed_Geostar | ecosystem: Environmental > Aquatic > Marine > Oceanic | place: Mediterranean Sea... | reverse complement strand
TCATGCGCGAAGGCCAGGGCCTGAATCCGGCCGCGCAAGGCATTGACATAATTTTCGAGCGTCTGGTTCTTCCCGCTGGGGTGGGTGATCAAGGACTTGATGACTGCGAGGATGTTCTTTACCCGGTGGTTGAGTTCCTCGTTCAGCATCCGCTGGCGCAGATCCGCCTTCGAGCGTTCATCCGTGAGCAATTCGTTGTGATGAAGCACGATTTCGACAAGCGCGGCGCGAACAGCCTCGGCAATGTCCCGATCCTCGTCAATCCAGGGACTCGACTGGAGGCGGACGGTCTCCTTCCAGATATCGAAGCTCTTGCGCGGCGTCAGCCGGTCGCCCAGCGGTCCCGTTTCGTAGGATTTTTCCGGGTTGCCCGCCCAGTCGAGCGTGTGGACGATTTCCTTGCGGAAGAAAAAGAGATAGTCGCGGGGACGCTGCGAAAGCGGCACCACCAGCATGCCTGCGCCTTGCGCCGCATAGGCTTCGGCGTTCGGCAGTTCGCCAGGCAGGCAATGGGTGGACCAGATGCGGCCCTTCGCCATTTTCTCAGCCAGCGAGACGATGCCGGACACAGCACCGTCGGGCGGCGCCGTTCCGGTTGTGGTCCAGCTGCCGTTAAACCATATGCCGACACCATCGCAGGGCATGAGACGCGCGAAATCCGGCAGATTCTCGCGCAGCGTCTCGCCTATGTCGGTTGTGCGCGATGCAATCCGCAGAAACCTGTCGAGCGAGGCGCGGGCATGCGTTGCCGCTTCCAGCTTTCGCTTCTGCTTGAGCGTGTTGAGATGCAGGGAGAAAAACTCGCCGAACATTTCGGCGGCGACGCGCTCTGCCATGGCCAGCACACGGGGGCTGTAATGATGGCAGGCGATCAAGCCCCAAAGCTTCCCGTCGACGATGACGGAAATCGACATGGACGCTTCGACGCCCATATTCCGCAGATACTCGCAATGAACGGGCGAAACGCTGCGCAGATGCGCGAAGGAAAGATCGAGCGGGTTTCCCGCCGCGTCGAATTCCGGCTCAAGCGCAACGCGTATGCAGTCCGCATGGGAGATGATGCGGATCGTGTTCTTCACGTAAAGTGCGCGCGCCTGCACGGGGATATCGCCTGCCGGGAAGAACTGACCGAGGAAGCTCTCCAGATCCGAACGCTTCGCCTCGCTTACGACCTTGCCTGCCCCGTCCTGCTCGAAGCGATAGACCATGACGCGGTCGTAACCAAGCAAGGCGCGCACGATGCGCGAGGTATTGCGCACAAGGTCATCGACATCGCCGATGGAGATGACCCGCCCGATGAGGTTGCGCGCGATATCCAGTGGCTGGAGCGGCGCGGCATCGACCGGCTCGAACTCCACAATGACCCCTTCAGTACCCCGATGAACCGCAACGTCATATGCGCGGCCGGAGGAAAGCCGCAGTCCGAAGACGAGAGCAGGACGCGCCTTACCCTCACCGGCGTTGGCAAGCGCATTCCTGATAGTGTGCAGCGCCTCCTCGCCAATAACATTGGCGAGCAGCAAGCCGTTCGGATTGCCCTCGAGCGCAAGGAGATCCGGCGCGTTCAACGAGTGCCGCATGACGGTTATCACGGCGGGATCGCAAGCGAGCAGGCAACCATGCGGCTGAATGCTGCCTGGTGTATGGATCGGCTCACGATCGCAATTCGTCAGATTAACGGTCTCGTCGGGTCTCATGCTTTTTTCGCCAGATCCTTCGACAGTTCTTTCGTCAGGCGCCGCTCCGCGAGAGCGAAGGCCAGAAGGGAGGCTTTTCCCGCCTCATCCCTGTCCAGCTCTTGCTTGTCCAGCTCCTGGCCCGCGCGCTCCATGATGTTCACGAAGTTCCGCCAGCTTTCCCTGTCCTGCGTTTGCAATGCGAGGTGGCGGGCGCCGAATTTTTCGTCCAGCCCGAGTTCTTTTGCCCTGCCGAAAAGAAGGCGCGCGCCGAGCGCGGATCCTTCAAGCACATAGAGCGTACCGAGCAATGCCGCCGCATTTTCCAATGCATGACCAAGATCGTGACGGCGATAAGGTGCTTCCGGCGCGTCCATGCCGAGATCGCGCAAATCCGCACGAAGCGCCGGGGCGATCCGGCAGGGACGCCAGTCTCCGAACCAGGTGGGATATTCCGCATTCATCACGGCATCTTCCGCCGCTTCGCGGAAGGCGAGCATGCCCGGCAGATAGCGCCGATAGGCCTCGCGCGTCTCAAACCCGCCAATCGAGCTGTCCAGACGTGCATGCATCTCGGCCGTGCGCTCACGCAGATGGAACCTTATGGAATTGCTGGACAAAACGACCGCCTCCGGGAGCAGCTCATAAATGGAGCATCTCCCGTGGGTTCTCCCCCGGGGTGGACGCGCAAAAAAACACTATCTCAAATGATCGTTTTAGTCATCCGTGTGCGCCGGGCGGGCCTTGCACTACGTTTTCATGGCGGGCATCAGGTGGCGCTCATCCGGGCGTGCTCCCAGGAAATCAGCAGGACACCTAGGAAAACCGTGCCAAAACCGGCCATATGTATCCAGCGGAATTCCTCGCCGAGCAGCAGATAGGAAAGGACGAGCGCGGAGGCGGGCATCACGCCCATGAAGGCGGCGGCGACGACGCCTTCCGCCTTTGCCAGCCCCGAATACCAGAGCCATGTGCCGAGCGAGAGCGTGCCTGCGCCATACCAGATGGCGGCGGCCCATGCGCCGGCACCGACGCTTGCGAAATCGAAACCGGAAAGCTGCCACAGCGCAAAGGGAAGAAAGAGCGGGATCGACAGGGCCGCGGCGAGAAAGGCGACGAGGACGGGATCGACATGTTCGGACATGCGCTTGCCAAGCAGCGTGTAGCTTGACTCGCAACAGACTGCCGCGAAGATGAGCCCCGCGCCGAGCCACATTTCCCCCCCGGATGCGTTTTCACCCCCGCCCTGTCCGAGCTGGAGCATCAGCACGCCCGCAACCGCGAGCGCGATGGCCCCGAGCTTCCGCCATGTCGGGCTGTCGCCAAAGAAGAGCATCGACGCGGCCGCCGTGACAGCGGGCGCGGTGCTCATAACTATGGCGCCGCCGACGCCCGAGATCATCTTCATGCCGTAGAGCATCAGCGCGGAAAACCCGAACATGCCGAATAGCGCAATCAGGCAGACGAGGAGCCAGTCCTCGCGGCGGAATTCCCTCACCTGCTCCCGGCTCTGCCATGCAAAGGGCGCGAGCACGACGGCGCCAAGGCCGACACGCAGCGCCGAGCCGACAAAGACCGGCATCGCGCCCGTTACGATCTTGCTGACCGGCGTCGCCGAACCGAAAATCGCCATGCCAAGCGCGAGGCGGGTCCGTGTGAGGTGGGGGCTGCTTTCTTTTTCGGCCATTGGATACTCCGAAATGTTTCGTCTCACGGATCAGCTAGAGCGGGGACGGCAAAAGAACAGGCAGATTGCGGGTAAAGTTCCTTACTTCGCGTCTGCGCCGGAAATCCGCTATTATCCTTCCCAAAGCCATCAGAGCATTCCGGGAGGAAACCCTTATGAGCAGCACCGCGAGCCAGCATGACATCGTGATCCGCGGCGGAACCGTTTTCGACGGGACGGGCGCCGCTCCCATCGAGGCGGATGTCGCCATCGACGGCGGCACCATTGTCGCGGTCGGCAAGGTGCCCGGCTCGGGCGCGGAAGAGATCGACGCGAAGGGCCAGATCGTGACGCCAGGCTTCGTCGACGTGCATACGCATTATGACGGACAGGTAACCTGGGACCCCTATCTCCAGCCCTCGACCTTTCATGGCGTCACCACCGCCATCATGGGCAATTGCGGCGTCGGCTTCGCGCCCTGCAAGCCGGAGCAACGCGACTGGCTGCTGAGCCTCATGGAAGGCGTCGAAGATATTCCGGGTACGGCGCTTGCCGAAGGCATCAAGTGGAACTGGGAGAGCTTCGCGCAATATATGGATGCGGTGGAGGCCTCGCCGCTGGCGCTCGATGTGGGCCTGCAAATTCCGCATGCTGCCGTGCGCGCCTATGTGATGGGCGAACGGGCACCGGCGCTCGAACCCGCGACGGTGGAAGAGACGGAACAGATGGGCCGTCTCGTCGTCGAAGCGCTCGAAGCGGGCGCACTCGGCTTCTCGACCTCGCGCACGGTAAAGCACAAGGACAGCAAGGGCGGCTCGACGCCGACGCTCAAGGCCGAAGCGATGGAGCTGCATGGCATTGCGCGCGCCATGGGCAAGGCGGGCAAGGGCGTGCTGCAACTGATCGCCGACTTCAAGGAGACGGACGAGGAGTTCGCGATGCTGCGCGGCATGGTCGAGCTTTCGGGCCGGCCGATGTCGATCACCATCGAGCAGGATGACCGCTGGCCGGCAGTCTGGAAGCGCGTGCTGGACAATATCGCGGCGGCCAATGCGGACGGGCTGCCGATCCGCGGCCAGGTGCCGCCGCGCGCGACGGGGCTGCTGCTGGGGCTTACCGCCTCGCTCAATCCCTTCATCATGCACCAGACCTTCCGGCAGATCTGGGGCGCGCCGCTCGACCAGCAGATGAAGGCGCTGAAGGATCCCGAGTTCCGCGCAAAGCTGCTGGCCGAAGAACCGGACTATCCTGCGGGCGAGATCATCGAGATGATCTGCACGGCCTATCACAAGATGTTTGCGCTCGGCGAGCGGCCCAACTACGAGCCCGAGCCGGAGACGAGCGCCAAGGCGGTCGCCGAACAGACGGGGCGCAATCCGCGCGAGGTCGTACTCGACTGGATGCTGGAGCGCGACGGCAAGGCGCTGCTCTATTTTCCGCTGATGAACTACACTCACGGCAGCCTTGCCGATGTCGAAACGATGCTCACCCACCCCAATACCGCCTTCGGGCTTTCGGATGGAGGGGCGCATTGCGGCATCATCTGCGATGCGAGCTTCCCGACGACGCTGCTGACGCATTGGGGCCGCGACCGTACGCGGGGCGAGAAGCTGCCTCTCGAATGGCTGGTGCATGGCCTGACGGGCCGCAACGCCGCGCTGGTCGGCATGGGCGACCGGGGCGTTCTCGCGCCGGGGATGAAGGCGGATGTGAACGTGATCGATTTCAACCATCTGACGCTCTATTCGCCGCATATCGTCAACGACCTGCCAGCAGGCGGAAAACGGCTGATCCAGAAGACGGACGGCTATACGGCCAGCATCGTTTCGGGAACGGTCAGTTTCCTGAATGGAGAGCCTACCGGCGCGTTGAAGGGCAAGCTAGTGCGCGGGGCGCAACCGCGGCCGGAAGGCGCGCAGATCCCCTCAGCCGCAGACTGATTGAAGCTCGCTCACACAGAGGCTTTCCGGGTTGTGCATGGGCCGGGACACCTGCCCTAATTTGGTCACGGTGACAGATCAATAAAGAGCCGCTTCGCAGGTTCACCCGCGAAGACGACGGGGCTGAGCCGTCCAGACTGCGAGATGTTTTTCCCGGTTCTCTGTGCCTGACGGACGATAGATGGACAATCACGAGCCTGCTTCCGAGACCACTTCCAATCCGCGCTCCTGGCGTCAATCCGTCTTCGTGCGGCAGGCGGCCTTTCTGTTTCTCGTTCTGCCGCTTGTGATCGCAGCGAACCTTGCGATATGGGCCGCGTTCAACCAGCCGCATCACGCGGAAGCCTGGACGGGCGAAATCGTGGGGCTCAGCTACAGCCCTTACCGGCAGGGGCAAGACCCGACGCAAAACAAGCATCCGAGCCTGTCGGAAATCGAAGCCGATCTGAAGCTGCTCGCCGGCACGGTGCAGGCGATCCGCACCTATACGGTGGTGCGGGGGCAGGACCATATTCCCGAACTTGCCGCGCAATACGATCTTTCCGTTGCCGCCGGTGCGTGGATCGGGCCGGACCTGGAGCGCAATGAGCGCGAGTTGCAGGCGCTGATTGCGCTGGCGCCGCGCCGCAATGTCGTGCGGGTGCTAGTCGGCAACGAAGTGCTGCTGCGCAACGACATGCCGATGAACGAGCTCATCGGCTATATCAAGCGCGCGAAGCAGAAAATCTGGAAACCGGTCTCGACTGCCGAGCCGCCCCATGTCTGGCTGAACAATCCCGAGCTGGTGAAAGCGGTCGACTATATCGCGGTGCAGATCCTGCCCTATTGGGAAGGCATTCCGATCGGCCATGCGGTCGATGCCGTATTCGAGCGCATCGACGAATTGCGCGCCGCCTATCCGGGCAAACCCATCGTGGTTTCGGAAGTGGGCTGGCCGAGCCGCGGCAAGGTCATTCCGCGCCGCGCCTATCCCGGCCTCTCCGAGGCAGAACTCAGCACCGAAGCCGTGCCGTCACTCGTCAACCAGGCGACCTTCATGCGCGAGTTCCTGAACCGCGCGAAGGCGGAGGACATCACCTATTACGTGATAGAAGCCTTCGACCAGCCGTGGAAAGCCGCGGAAGAAGGCGCGGCGGGTGCCTTCTGGGGCATCTACAATGCCGACCGGCAGCCGAAATTCCCGATGGCGGGCAGCATCTCCGAGGCGCCGGAATGGCGCTTCTGGGCCTCGCTCGCGGCAGGCCTCGCGCTCGTACCTGCCATGCTTTTCATGCTGCGGCAGCGCCATGTGCGCCCGGCCGGCGTCGTCATCTTCGCGGTGCTGACGCAGCTTGCGGGCTCGGCCATCGCCTGGGCGGGGCTTTCTGTTACCGGGCTCTACTTCACCTGGGTCGGCGCCACGGTCTGGAGCTTCCTGTTCTTCGCACAGGGGCTGCTCCTCATCGTGCTTCTCGCCGAAGCGATCGAGTTCGTGGAGGTCATCTGGACGCGGCATGGCGAGCGGCACTTCAAGCCCTTCGACGAAAACGCCGTGAACCCGGCGGCGAAAGTCTCGATCCATGTTCCGATTCATAACGAGCCGCCGGAAATGGTGGGCGAGACGCTGGCCGCGCTGGCGAAGCTCGACTACGACAATTACGAAGTGCTGGTGCTCGACAACAATACCGTCGACCCGCAGGTCTGGGAGCCGGTGCGCGATTATTGCGCGCGGCTCGGGCCTCGTTTCCGCTTTTTCCATCTCGAAAACTGGCCGGGCTTCAAGGCGGGCGCGCTCAATTTCGGTCTCGAAAAAACAGCGGAAGATGCGGAGATCATCGCCGTCATCGATAGCGACTACCAGATCGAGCCGAACTGGCTGAAGACGCTCGTCCCCTATTTCGACAAGCCGGATGTCGGCTTCGTGCAGGCGCCGCAGGATTATCGCGACCGGCACGAGAGCATGTTCAAGAACATGACCTATTGGGAATATGCCGGTTTCTTCCATATCGGCATGGTCCTGCGCAACAATTTCAATGCCGTCATCCAGCACGGCACCATGACGCAGGTGCGCAAGAGCGCGCTGAAACGCGTGGGCGGCTGGGCGGAGTGGTGCATCTGCGAGGACGCGGAACTCGGCATCAAGCTCTACCGCGCGGGCTATGACAGCGTTTATGTGAACCATTCCTTCGGACGCGGGCTCACGCCGGACACGCTTTCGGGCTATATCAGCCAGCGCTTCCGCTGGGCCTATGGCGCGGTGCAGATCGTCAAGCATCACTGGGATGCGCTTGCACCCTGGGCGCGCAAGAAGAGCGGGCTTTCCGGTGCGCAGCGTTACTATTTCCTGGCCGGGTGGCTGCCCTGGTTCGCGGACGGACTTGCACTTCTCTTCACCACGGCGAGTATCGTCCTGTCCGCCTGGGCGCTCTATCAGCCGAACATGATTTCGCTTCCCGTGGCCGCGTTCCTCATTCCGACCATCGGCAGTTTCGTTTTCAAGTTCGTGCGCTCGCTCTGGCTTTATGCCGTGCGCGTGAAGGATTGCAGCTTCCTCGAAAGCCTCGGCGCGGGCGTCGCGGCGCTCGGCCTTACGCATACGGTCGCCAAGGCCATGCTCAACGGCATGCTCACGACGAGCAAGCCCTTCATCCGCACACCGAAATGCGAGGACAAGCCGCCGCTCGCGGCTGCCTTCATCCAGGTGCGCGAGGAATCGCTGATGCTCGCCGCGCTCTGGGGTCTTGCGATTGCCCTCTTCGTCAGTCCCAATTTCGCGGACAGCCATTCGCGGCTATGGATTGCGGTGCTGCTCGTGCAGTCCGTGCCCTACGCTTCGGCGGTGCTGCTGTCTCTCATCAACGTGATGCCGTCGCTCTTCCGGCGCGGCGGGAAGAGCGATGTGGCGAGCGTTCTTTCGCCCGCCGAATAAATCCGCATCGTCAGAACCAGGCTCTTATGCCGAAGCGAAGCGTCGTGTTGTTTACGTCCTCTCCGTTCGTGCGGGCGATGGACGCCGTTTCGCCGAGATCGCGCTCCCAGACGAGATCGACGTAAGGCGCGAACTTCCGCGTGATCTCGTAGCGAAGCTGGAGTCCCGCCTCGACGCTGCTGAAACCTGCGCCAACATCCCTTTCGGGAACGTCCTGCGCGAAGAATTCCAGTTCGGCATGGGGTTCTGCAATGAGCCGCTGCGTGACCGGAAGCTCGAAACTCTGTTCCAACCGTGCTGACAGATCACCGTCCGTTGAAAGAAAGGCGGTCGCCCCGGTCTCGAAGAAATAAGGCGCGAGACCGGCAACCCCTGCGGCGAGATAGGTTTCGCCGTCGGGCTCGAAATCCTGCCGGACACCGATCAGCGCATCCCAATAGGGATGGAAGTTCCGGCCATAGAAGAGTTCGGCCTCTCCCTTCTCGGCTTCGCCGTCCGCGATTTCGCCCCGTGAGCGGAACCAGAGGCGGTCGGTATCGCCGCCGATCCAGCCATTCGCGTTCCAGTTCCAGAGGCCGTCATTCGCATCCGCATAGTCGAGCTCGATCTCGGCCATATGGAACAGCAGACTTTCGTGGGCGGCCGCCATGTCGAGATCGTCCTGCGCCGCGGCCGATGTTGCGGCGAGCAAGATCAGCCCGACAGCCGCCAGGGATATCTTTTTCATCGATGTTCTCCGTGCATGGCATGCGCCGGATGCGCGTTCGCGGCGGGGTTTCGGTGGAGGACGAGCGGTACGGTGGCGCCATTCGGCGTCACTTCGTTTTCCGCCGCAGATGGCGGCTCGACGATAAAGGCCGTCATCATGCCGGAAGCCATGTGATAGAGAAGATGGCAGTGCAGCGGCCAGGCACCAATCTCGCGCGCCGTGAGAACGACCGATACCGACTGTCCGGGCGGCACGATCACGGTATCTTTCAACGGCTGGTTCATGCCCGCGCCATTCTCCAACTCGAAGAACATACCGTGCAGATGCATCGGGTGCGCCATCATGGTCTCGTTCGTGAAGGTGAGGCGCACGCGCTCGCCATAGCGGACGCGAATGGGCGCCGCCTCACCGAACTTCGCGCCGTTCAGCGTCCAGACATAGCGTTCCATGTTGCCGGTGAGACGCATTTCGATCTCGCGTTCCGGCGCATGATGGTCGTCGCGCATGCCGGTCGAGATCAGGTCTGTGTATGCGAGTACCTTTGCATCGGGTGGAAAGCCCGACGCCCAGCCGACAGGCCTTTCGCCGGGCGGTTGCATCGGCATCGAATGGGGAGGGGCCTTCATGCCGCCGTCCATGCCATGCGTGTCATGTGTATCCGGATTCATTTCGTGAACCGCGTCGTTAGGCATCGCCATCGTCCCGTGATCCATGCCGGTAGCGGCGTGGCCCATGTCCGCGCCGTGGTTCATCGCCATGCCGTCATCCATGTTCATGCCATGGCTCATGCCCATGTCGGCCATGGAAAGGAGTGCGCGCGGACGGTTCGCAGGGATAGCTGCTTCCATGCCCATAGCGGGCGCAAGCGTCGCGCGCGCATAGCCCGTCCTGTCTATCGGTTCCGCGAACAGTGTATGCGCCTCGTCGTCGCGGGGTTCGACGATCACGTCGTAACGCTCGGCGACGCCCATGCGGATTTCATCCACCGCTACCGGCTTCACGTCGTTTCCGTCCGCTGCGACCACCGTCATCTTCATGCCGGGAATGCGGACATCGAAGATCGTCATGGCGGAGCCGTTGATGAGGCGCAGGCGGACGCGCTCGCCCTTGCGCGCGATGAAGGTTTCGTTTGCCCGGGGCGACTTGCCGTTGACGAGAAAGGAATAGCCGGAGACATCGGCGAGGTCGGTCGGGTCCATGCGCATCGAACCCCAATCGAGACGGTCCCGCATGGCGCCCATTCCCTTCTCACCCGCATCGTCGAAGAAGTCGAGCAGCGTGCGCTTCGAATAGTTGTAGTAGCCAGAATCGGCCTTGAGATTCCGGAGAACGCGGTCCGCGTCTTCGGGCGTCGCATCGCCGAAGAGGACGAAATAGTCGCGATCCGCCTCGACTGGCGAGGGCTTCGCGGGGTCGATGACGATGGCACCGAGCACGCTCTGGTCCTGCGTTCCCGAATGGCTGTGATACCAGTAGGTGCCGCTCTGCCGGATATTGAACGTATAGGTATAGGACGCGCCGGGTGCGATACCCATGAAGCCGTTGAAGCCGGGCACGCCGTCCATCGCCCCCGGCAGCAGGATGCCATGCCAATGAACGGAAGTTTGTTCGTCCGTGTCGTTAGTGACGGTGATGGTGGCGTCTTTGCCTTCCTTCAGGTGAAGCGTCGGACCCGGCACGCCACCATTGATCGTCATCTTCTCGACGGCACGTCCACCGATCTCGACCGTCGCGGTCGACACGGTAAGACGATAGGTGCTGGCAAATGCCGGCGTTGCGATAGCGAATGCCGTAGCACCGATGACAGTGAAAACGGCGCGACGAACCGCGCCTTCTGCAGATATGAAGTTCGAAAGCATGATCTCGTTTCCATTCGTTGAGAACAAAGGCGCGGAAAGGCACCGAACTCGACGAGGAAGCGCTAGATCAGGAGACGCCCCGTGCGGTGAAACGCATCGGCATAGGCCTGCTTGTGGCGGCGTTGCCTTTCGGGGGAATCGGCATGCGGGAGCAAGCGGATTTCCGCGACGAGTTCCGGCATCTGCCATTGCGTCTGGGTGACGGCGTGGGGCACGGGGAGACCGTGCAGCTTGAGCGATGGTGCGAACGAGGCTTCCACCGTCCTGTCGCAGAGACAGGTTGCCTCATCGCCCGAGCATGAAGGAGGTGTCTGTTCCTCGACCGGCGCCGAATGCGCATGAGCCGAATGGTCGTGAACCGCAGACCGGTGCTCCTCATGCACAGCCAATGGCTGCGCCGCCGCGACGGGCGCACATTGCATGACCGCCGCGAGCAGGATGCTCGCGAGGTAGAGTAGCGGAACCTGAAGCCTGAGGAGTTTCATAACCATATCTTGCACCTTCCCTCTACTGGAAGGTCAAGCACGGCATGAACGGCCGGAAAACGGGAATAAATTATTTCCCGTGGTCAGGGCGGGGCGGCTGGCAGAATACCCGGCGGCCGGACGGTGCCGCCGGGCGCTTTCCTCCGGCTCATGTGACGTTATCGTGACGTTTCGATGACAGCCGGGCGTTCCAGGGGTGCCTTTATCCCCGGTTCGCCGGGTCCGTTACATCGGGCCGCCACCGTCGATATTGATCTTCTGGCCATTCGCGTAAGGATTCGCATCCGAGACGAGATAGACCACCGCCGCCGCCACTTCCTCCGGCCCGCAGACATGACCGAAGGGCATGTTCGCGTCGAGCTCGTGGATATCCATTCCCTTCTTGCCGGCACGCGCGGCGGCGAGGCGCGAGCCCATATCGGTTGCCGTCAGCCCCGGTGCGACGATGTTGGTGCGGATGCCATGCTTGCGCTCTTCCTTGGCCAGCGTGAGCGCGAGCGCTTCCGCCGCCGCCTTGCCCATATTGTAGGGGCCGCCATTTGCCGAATGGCCGAGCGTCGCCACCGAGGAAATGATGATGATGTCGCCGCGATCTTCCTTGCGCATATGCGGGAGCACGAGCTTCGACATGAAATGCGGTGCCATGGCGTGAACGCGCAACACCCGTTCCAACTCCTGCGGCTCGGTGTCGGCGACCGTCTGGCCGCGTGAGGCGATACCTGCATTATTGACGAGAATACCGATGGAACCGAAATCCTTCAGCACATCGGCGACCATCACCTTGTCTTCCTCGAAATTCTCCACCGAGGCCGAATAGGCCTTCGCCTTGCGGCCCAGCTTTTCGATAGCCGCAACCGTTTCCTGCGCGGCTTCTTCGTCGCGGCGATAGTTCACCGCCACGTCGGCACCCGCTTGCGCAAGCTGGATCGCGATGGCGCGGCCGATGCCTCGACCACCGCCAGTGACGAGAGCAACGCGGCCCTCCAGAGATATTTTCATTGTTTCCTCCTGGTGTTTTCGTTGCCTCAAGCATAAAGAAGCCGCCCGGGATTTCCATTCCCGGACGGCTTCATGTCGCTTGAGCCGCAGTGACGCTACGGCAGAAGACGGCGAAAAATCAGGCCGCGTCCTTCGAGTAT
>Ga0114898_1001711_pt1 | contig 12399 bp, 10 predicted proteins | sample Malvired_Geostar_FD_83496 | JGI IMG/M metagenome (GOLD analysis project Ga0114898, IMG submission 83496) | Marine viral communities from the Global Malaspina Expedition - Malaspina viral metaG DeepMed_Geostar | ecosystem: Environmental > Aquatic > Marine > Oceanic | place: Mediterranean Sea... | reverse complement strand
GTCAGGGCTTCTTGGCTGATACGCAGCATGGCGGGGGCTCCCAGGCGGGAAAAAGGAAGCGCGGCATTATACCCACGCACCCCCTCGCGCTCAATGCGGATGTGAGGTATGTCGCGCACGGCAAAATGCGCAGCATCGCCGGAATGACCGAGCGGTCACAGCTGATCGATCACCAGCGCTACAGGAAAGCCCAGACGTTCGGCGAACTCGTCGAGGAACGACTGACGCAAGCCGGCCTCACCCCATCCGTTGAAAATGAAGCCCAAGTTGGAAAACGCGCAGGCCGGAATGAACAGGAAGCCATTGATATCGTCCTCGAAGCCACATTCCGGACAGGTGAAGTTGTCGGTCTGCTTAGGCATCCACTCGTCGAGGCTTTCGAACAACGCTTCGCCAATCTCGCGGCGGCACTCCGGGCAGCCTGCTTCCTCGGCGAAATCCCGTGTCGGGGTGTAAATGCAGCGTTTGGTGACCACCTCAAGGCCGTTGATGGCCTCGCCAAAGGGCAAGCGCTCCGGATGCTGCACGACGCTGCGCGCGCCGGAAGCGATGGCGTAGCCCATGCCGCCAACACCGCGGCCACAGGTGGTCGGCAGCGACTCGACGATGCGCCGCTCGGCCAGCCAGCGCAGAATCATCCGCGCCTTGGCTTCGTGCGCAGGAAACGTGGAAATGCGCGGCACGATGATCGCTTGACTGTGGCTCATGACGGCTCGGAACGGGAGATGAAGAAAGGCCGCGCAGCTTAGCGCCGCGCGTTGGCCGGTCAAGGCCCGCTGGACGGACGCGAAGCAGATTCGGTTTCCGCCTGGCCGCGCCCGGCTTATCATCGCCGCCATGCTCAAAGATCCCTTCCAGCGTCTCAATCTCGATCGCGAAGTGCTGACCGTCAGTCAGCTCAACGGTCGCGCCCGCCTGTTGCTCGAAGACGTGTTCGCCCAGGTCTGGGTCGAAGGCGAGATTTCCAATCTCGCCCGCCCGGCCTCCGGCCACATCTATTTCACCCTCAAGGACAAGAACGCCCAGGTGCGCTGTGCGCTGTTCCGGCAGAACGCGGCGCGGGTTCGCCAGGCCCTGCGCGATGGCCTGGCGGTGCGGGTGCGCGGCAAGGTCTCGCTGTTCGAGGGCCGTGGCGACTACCAGCTGATTCTCGACACGCTGGAGCCGGCTGGCGACGGCGCTTTGCGCCTGGCCTTCGAGGCACTCAAGGAAAAGCTCAGCGCCGAAGGCCTGTTCGCAGCCGAACGCAAGGCCGCCCTGCCCGTGCATCCGCGGCGCATCGGCATCGTCAGCTCGCCGACCGGCGCGGTGATCCGCGACATCATCTCGGTGTTCAAGCGCCGCGCGCCGCAGGTCGAGCTGACCCTGATCCCGACCGCCGTGCAGGGCCGCGAAGCCACCGGGCAGATCGTTCGCGCGCTGCAGCTGGCCGACGCCCAGGGCTTCGATGCGCTAATCCTGGCCCGCGGCGGCGGCTCGCTGGAGGACCGCTGGTGCTTCAACGAGGAAGCCGTGGCGCGTGCGGTGGATGCCTGCGTTACACCGATCGTCAGCGCGGTGGGCCACGAAACCGATGTATCGATTGCCGACTTCGTCGCCGACGTCCGCGCCCCAACGCCATCCGCGGCTGCCGAGCTGCTGGCCCCCAGCAGCGCCGACCTGCAGCAGCGGCTGACCGGCCTGCAGCAGCGCCTGGTGCTGCGCATGCGCGACCGCCTGCACCGTGACGCCATGCGCTTGGAAGGCCTGACCCGCCGCCTGCGCCACCCCGGCGAACGGCTGCAACAGCAGGCCCAGCGTATCGATGACCTCGAGCAGCGGCTGCTGCGTGCCGTCGACCGTCGGTTATGCAGTGGTCAGGAGCGTCTGGCCCGGCTGGAAACGCGACTGGCCGCGCAACATCCGGGGCGTTCACTGAATCTGTTGCGCCAGCGACTCGAACATCTGTCCTCACGCCTGCCACGGGCGATGCAGGCCAATCTCAAAGGCCGCCGCCAGCAGCTGCAGGGCCTCGTACAGACGCTCAATGTGGTCAGCCCGCTGGCCACACTCAGCCGCGGTTACAGCATCCTGTTGGACGAGCGCGGCCAGGCGATCCGCAGCGCCAGCCAGACCGAGCCTGGCCAGCGGCTCAAGGCCAGGCTCGGCGACGGCGAGCTAGACGTTCGGGTGGAAGACAATCATCTGCAACCGGTCACCCTGCCACTGCTCTAAGCAAGCCGCGCCAGAAATTTCCTGACATCCCTGGCCCTTTCTCTTGCCCGAGGTTTACGCGAGGATTGGGCCATTTTCCGCAACGGACCCGCCCATGCCTCGTGTCTTCGCCCTGCTGTTCTCCCTCGCCCTTGCACTGCCTGCGCATGCCGAAGGCTTCATCACCCGTCTACTGAACAAGCCGGTGCCCGGCGGCGTCGCCGTGATCGAACTCGGCAATGGTCCGCACGCACCGCAGGCACGCTACCAGGGCAAACCGACGCTGGTGATACGCGAGGACGGCCAGCGCTGGATTGCCATCGTCGGCATCCCGCTGTCGGTCAAGGCAGGTACCCAGCAACTGGAGGTCGATGGCCGCAGCACGGGTTTTCAGGTTGGCAGCCGCGACTATCGCGCCCAGCACATCACCCTGAAGAATCAGCGCCAGGTCAATCCGAATCCGGCAGACCTCAAGCGCATCGAGCGCGAGCTGGACGAACAGACCCGCGCCTACCGGCAGTTCAGTGCCAACCAGCCAAGCAATCTGCTGTTCGATCGCCCGGTGGACGGACCTTTGTCCTCGCCCTTCGGCCTGCGCCGTTTCTTCAACGGCGAGGAACGCAACCCACACTCCGGCCTGGATTTCGCCGCCAAGAGCGGCACGCCGATCAAGGCGCCGGCAGCCGGCAAGGTCATACTCACCGGTGACTATTTCTTCAACGGCAAGACCGTGTTCGTCGACCACGGTCAGGGGCTGATCAGCATGTTCTGCCATTTGTCCGAGATCGGCGTGAAGGTCGGCGATCAACTGGCGCGCGGCGAGGTGCTCGGCAAGGTCGGCGCGACCGGCCGTGCCACCGGCCCGCACCTGCACTGGAACGTGAGCCTGAACGACGCCCGTGTCGATCCGGCGATCTTCATCGGTGCCTACAAACCCTGAACCACGAGGAAGCACAGCGATGCGCATCAAGGCAACGGATTCCACCCTGCTGATCATCGATATCCAGGAACGCCTGTTTCCGGTGATCCTCGACAATGCCGCCATGGCCGAGCACACCGCCTGGTTGCAGCAGGTGGCGCAGCGGGTCGGTGTGCCGGTGCTGCTGACCGAGCAGTACAGCAAGGGCCTCGGCCCGACCATCGCCGCGCTGCGTGACGGCGTGGAGGACACCGCGATCCTCGAGAAGCTGCACTTCTCCGCCGCCGGCGACGGCGAGCTGTTCAAGCGCCCCGGTGGTGAACGTCGCCAGTTCGTCGTCTGCGGCTGCGAGACCCACGTCTGCGTGCTGCAAACGGTGCTCGACCTGCTCACCCGCGGCAACGAAGTCTTCGTCGTCGAAGAAGCCGTCAGCTCACGCCGCGCCAGCGACAAGGCCCTGGCGCTGCAGCGCATGCGCCAGGCCGGCGTGCAGATCGTCTCGCGGGAGATGGTTGCCTTCGAGTGGATGGAGCGCGCCGGCACCGAGTTGTTCAAGACGATCAGCCGCGAGTTCATCCGTTAAACCAGCGCCGCCAATCGCAGCCCGGGCACACCGCTGGGGCCGCCCGCCCACCCTTCGATGGAGAAACACATGTCTGACGATCTGGCCACCTGGCTGGACTGGCTCAGAGCCCATGCCGAACTGCAGACCCTACTTGCCAGCGCCACGCTGATCTTCGCCGCCTGGCTATCCAACTGGATCGTCAAACGCATCCTGGTGCGCGGCCTCTACCGCCTGTTACGGCACACGCGCGATGGCGAACTGCAGGATTTCGGCGTCATCAAGCGGCTGTCGAACATTGTCCCGGCACTGGTGCTGTCGATCGGCGTAAGGACGGTCCCCGGCCTGCCGGACGCTGCGGTGACCGTGGTGCAGAATGTCTGCGGCGGCTTCATCGTGCTGACCATCGCACTGGCCCTCGGCGCGGTGCTCGACATCATCAACGTGGTCTACCAGCGCCGGCCGGACGCCCGCCTGCACCCGATCAAGGGCTATCTGCAGGTGGTGAAGATCGTCATCTACGCGATCGCCACCATCCTCATCATCGCCACGCTGATCGATCGATCGCCACTGATCCTGCTGTCCGGCCTGGGTGCCATGGCAGCGGTATTGATGCTGATCTTCCAGGATACCCTGCTGTCGCTGGTGGCCAGCGTGCAGATCACCTCCAACGACCTGATCCGCGTCGGCGACTGGGTGGAAATGCCGCAGCTCAACGCCGACGGCGACGTGATCGACATCGCCCTGCATACGGTCAAGGTGCAGAACTGGGACAAGACCATCACCAGCATCCCGACCAAACGCTTCATTTCCGACTCGTTCAAGAACTGGCGCGGCATGCAGGAAAGTGGCGGTCGGCGCATCAAGCGCAGCCTGTATCTGGATCAGCAGAGCGTGCATTTTCTCGACGCCGAAGAGCGCAAGCGGCTTTACCGCTTCAGCCTGCTGGAGGACTACCTGGTCAACAAGCGCAAGGAGATTGACGAGTGGAACGCCAAGCTCGCCGAGCGCGGGCAGGACCCGGTCAACACCCGCAGGGTCACCAATCTGGGGACGTTTCGCGCCTATGTCGAACGCTACCTGCGCGCCCATCCTGGCGTGCATCAGAACATGACGCTGATGGTGCGCCAGCTGAGCCCGACCGCCGATGGCCTGCCGCTGGAGATCTACTGCTTCACCAACACGGTGGCCTGGACACAGTACGAAGCGATCCAGTCGGACATCTTCGACCATTTGCTGGCGATCCTGCCGGAGTTCGGCCTGCGGGTATTCCAGCACCCGAGCGGTGGGGATATGCGGGACTGGCGTGATTCACTGATACCGCGCGGTAATGCCGCGCTGCAGCAGCCGGATGAGCACCCGACCGGGGAGAAAAGCTAATCGTAGGTTGGCGCTGAGGCACGAAGCGTGTGGCATCACCTTGGGCACTGCCCATTGCGTCATCCCTGACGCCAGCGCCGCCGGTGGCACCATCGCGCCCCGCGCCTCAGCGCCAACCTACGTCCGGAGCGGGGACGCCCCCGCTCCTTTACCGCTAGCGTTGCATTCAGAAGCTCATGTCGACCCGCGCCCAGTAGGTGCGCCCAGGCTCGTTCACCCGACTGGTGGGCTCGAGGCCGTAGTCGGCGAAGCCGGCGCTACCGGCGAGGTTGAGATGCTCGCTGTAGTTCTTGTCCAGCAGGTTGTCGATGCCCGCGCTGAGCTTGAAGTGCTGGTTCACGCGATACGCGCCGTTGACCGCCAACACGCCGAAGCCGGCGGACTCGTCGAAGTCCTTGCCGACCACGGTGCCCTGGTTCTCGGCGACCCGCCCCTGCGCGGCGACCACGCGCCAGAGACCGCTGGTGCTCCAGTTGTCACGCTCGTAGGTCAACCCCAGGTGCCCTTCCAGCGGCGGGATCTGCGGTAACGCGCGATCGTCGCTGCGGTTCTCGCCCCAGGCGTAGGCCAGGCTCGCATCCCCCTTCCAGTTGCTGCTGAAGCGGTAGCTGGCGCCCATCTCGGCACCGGCGATGGTCGCGTCGACGTTGCTGACCTCGGCGCGGAGCATGCCGGGCATCACGCCGGGTACGTAGCTGAACAGGATGTAGTCTTCCACCAGCCCGGCATAGGCTGAAACCCAGGCCTCCAGCGGCCCCTTGGCATACTGCAGGCCGACGTCCAGCTGTGTGGTCTTCTCCGGGCGCACGGAGTCGAACGGCTGCACGGTGCCCACTGGCCCCGGGTTGGAGACGAACAGCTCCCAGTAGTCGGGGAACCGCTCGGCATGGCCGAGGCCGGCATACCAGGTCGCCGGCAGGCTGGTGAGTTCTTCCTCGTAGCGCACGAAGCCGCTGTAGAGCGTGTCACGCCGAGTCTCACCGGCCGTTGCGTTGTCCCAGTTCTGACTGATCGGCATGCCCATCATGTTCTTCAGCGTCGGATGATGGCTGCGGAAGAAGGCGCGTTCATCGGTCGCCTCATGCAGGTCCAGACGCAACCCGCTGATCAGCTTCTCGCGCTCGCTCAGCTGCCAGCTCAGCTCGCCGAACACGCCGTAGTTGTGCAGCATGGCATCCGGCACCCAGGGCAAGGCGTCACTGCCTGCAGCCGCGACCATCTGATTGACGTGCAAAGTCGGATCCATGACTTTTCGGTGTTCGCTGCGCTGCGCATCGACACCCGCCTTCAGCTCGACATCGGTCCACTGCCAGGTACCGACCAGTCGTCCGCCGAGGGTGCGGCGGTCCACGCGCGAAAGCGTCGGAACCGTCATCATCGAGGTCGGCACGAAGTCGCGCAGGCTGTAGTTGTCCATGATGTGGTCGGCGTAGTTGTAGTAGACCTGCGCCTCGAGGCCATAGAAGGTCTCACCGATGTTGGTCTTCTCGAAACGCAGGCCGAGGCTTTCGCGCTGGAACTGGCTGCCGTCCATGCCGCGCCCTGCGTAACGCGCATAGCCATCGCCGCGACCTGCGGTCAGTTCGACGAGCGTGTCCGCATCCGGCGTCCAGCCCAGGGCGACATCGGTGTTCCACTTGTCGTAGCGCGACGGCATGGTGTCGCCATTGCCGTCGTCGTAATCGTCGGCCTGAGAGCTGTTGGCCATCAGCCGCGCGTAGCCCTGGGCGTTGCCCGCCGCGGCATCCAGGTTGCGGTCGAAGCGCCCGTTGGAGCCGGTCAGCAGGCTGCCGTTGATGCGGTAGTCGGGCTCACTGAACTGCTCAGGCTCACGCTCGAACAGCACTGTGGCTGCTGACGCACCGGGCCCCCAGAGCACGGTCTGCGGCCCCTTGATGACGGTCAGCTTGTCGAACGTATCCGGGCTGATATAGGAACTGGGCGAATCCATGCGGTTCGGGCAGGCGCCGAGCATCTCGCCGCCGTTGGAGAGCAGCTTGAGGCGCGAGCCGAACATGCCGCGGAATACCGGATCGCCGTTAACCCCGCCGTTGCGCACGGCGGAGAAGCCGGGAATGGTCTTCAGATAGTCCGCGCCGTCGCTGGCCGGCATCGGCTGGCGGGGAATCTTCGGGTCGGTAACAACGGTGAGTGGCGACTGCTGGCTGACACCGGTAATGACCATCGGTGCCAGTTCGACGCTGTCGGCCTGCCCGGTGGACGTCGAATGATCGTGCTCGGCCGCCAGCGCGCTACCGGCGAGCAGCGCCAGGAGTGCAGCATGGGCAACCTGCCAGCGCAAACGGGACGGCTGGACTGAAAATGATTCGGACAGGCGCGCACGCGCCGCACGGCCATGAGTAATGCTGGACATAGATACTTCCACTTCTGCGTGTGATTGAGCCGCCAGGGAGGCGGCTGATGAACCTCAGCAATGCAGAAGCGGGGGCGCACGGGGATGGCCACTGCTACGGCGCGTGGCCGGCGGCAGCGGTTGCTCGGGAAGCGGTTGCAGAGTGCCTGGCTCATGCCGCGGCAGGACCAGGTCGACGGATAGGCTGAGCGGTGGATTGAGCGTCAGCAGTTCGCAGTAGCCGCAGAGTTCCAGCGCGGCCAACCATGCCGCTTCCCCTGCACGCGCCTGGCCTTGATGACCGTGGGCTGCGGGCTCATGCTCGGCATGATGGTGATGCTGGGCGCTAGCTTGGGCAGCCTGGACGGCGGAGTACAACGGGCCGACATGAATCATCAGCATGGCGAACAGGCCAAGCCAGATACTCATTGTCGATAGCCGTTTGCGTGTCACCGGCATGTCCTTGGTTGACCCGAGCCAAGCCCGCGGGAGGTGCACGGATGATCGCATGTCCGCCATGCCTCGTCCGCTGCGACATGAGACCGCAAGCCGAGCGAGCAATTGAACACGAAGATTCCCCCTGCGATAGAAATAAAACACTCACAAAGCTCAATAATCGAAATAAATCACCAATTTTTTTCGATGTATTGCAATGCGTGCATACGAAGCAATAGCTTTGCACCATAAACCGGTGCCCGCACCGGGCAGACAAGTTGCTTAGCTCGAGCTTCACCTGGGGAAACGCCATGACCATGCTCAAGAATCCATCGACTAAATACCGCGCCTTCCCGGCCATCGACATTCCGGACCGCACCTGGCCGTCGAAGTCCATCACCCAGGCGCCTATCTGGCTGAGCTCCGATCTGCGCGACGGCAACCAGTCGCTGATCGAACCGATGGATGCCGCGAAGAAGATGCGTTTCTTCAAGACCCTGGTGCAGGTCGGCCTCAAGGAAATCGAGGTGGGCTTCCCCTCCGCGTCGCAGACCGATTTCGACTTCGTCCGCGAGCTGATCGAAGGCGGCCACATCCCCGATGACGTCACCATCCAGGTGCTGACCCAGGCCCGCGAGGATCTGATCACCCGCACCTTCGAGTCGCTCAAGGGTGCCAAGCAGGCCATCGTCCACTACTACAACGCCACCGCGCCGAGCTTCCGCCGCATCGTCTTCAACCAGGACAAGGCCGGCGTGGTTCAGATCGCCGTGAACGCCGGCAAGGTCATCAAGCGCCTGGCCGAGCAGAATCCGGAGACCAACTGGCGCTTCGAGTATTCGCCGGAAATCTTCAGTTCCACCGAGCCTGAATTCGCCGTCGAGGTGTGCAACGCGGTGATCGAGGTGTTCCAGCCGACGCCCGAGCAGAAGCTGATTCTCAACCTGCCGGCCACGGTCGAGGCCGCCACCCCGAACATCTACGCCGACCAGATCGAGTGGTTCTGCCGTCACATCGACCGACGTGACAGCGTGCTGGTCAGCCTGCACACCCACAACGACCGCGGCACCGGCGTGGCCGCCACCGAGCTGGGCCTGATGGCCGGCGCCGATCGCGTCGAGGGCTGCCTGTTCGGCAATGGCGAGCGCACCGGCAACGTCGACCTGGTCACCGTGGCGCTGAACATGTACACCCAGGGCGTCGACCCGCAGCTGGACTTCTCCGACATCGACGCCGTGCGCAAGGTGGTCGAGGAATGCAACCAACTGCCGGTGCACCCGCGCCATCCCTATGTCGGTGACCTGGTGCATACCGCGTTCTCCGGCTCGCACCAGGATGCGATCCGCAAGGGCTTCAGCCAGCAGGACCCGAACGGCCTCTGGGAAGTGCCCTATCTGCCGATCGACCCGGCCGACATCGGCCGCAGCTACGAGGCGGTGATTCGCGTCAACAGTCAGTCCGGCAAGGGCGGCATCACCTTCCTGCTCGAGCAGGAATACGGCATCAGCCTGCCGCGACGCATGCAGATCGAGTTCAGCCAGGTGGTGCAGAAGGAAACCGATCGCCTCGGCCTGGAGATGAGCGCCAAGCAGATCTACGCGCTGCTGGAAGCCGAATACCTGCAGGCGACCGCTCCCTACACGCTCAAGGGCCATCGCCTGCAGGAAGAGAACGGCACCAGCGCGGTGGACGTGGAAGTCGCGGCCAATGGCGAAGTCGCCCACTGGCGCGGCATCGGCAAGGGCCCGCTGGAGGCGCTGGTAGCGGCGTTGCCGGTCAAGCTGGAGATCATGGACTACCACGAGCACTCCATTGGCGCCGGCAGCAACGCCAAGGCCGCGGCCTATATCGAGGTTCGCCTGGATGGCGAGCGCCCGCTGCACGGCATCGGCATCGACGAGAACATCACCACCGCCAGCATCCGCGCCCTGTTCAGCGCCATGAACCGCGCGCTGCGTGAAGCGCAGGTGGCAGCCGCCTGAGGCTGATCAGGCAAGTCGCTTACCTGCCCTTGTAGATCCAGCGTAACGACGGGCGCCATCCGCGATGGCGCCCGTTTTCGTTTCCAGCCGACAGCGCTCGTCGCCCAGCAGCTGCGAACAACTGAACTGTTCACCTCCCAACGCCCTCCCAATTCGGTCACCAAGCCGGACCACCCACAGTCCCTTTCCGACAGAAACACGTCAGTCATCGGCAGGATTGTGCAAACGGCCCTGCGCTCGTCGCCGTTAGGCTTGGCCCCACATACCGATCAACCAAGGAGCCGTCATGAGCAATACCACCGCATACGCTGCCCTCGACCCGAACAGCCCGCTCGCACCCTATTCGTTCTCGCGCCGCGAAGTGGGGCCGAATGATGTGAAGATCGACATCCTCTACTGCGGCGTCTGCCATTCGGACCTGCATACCGCGCGCAACGAGTGGAACAACACGCTCTACCCGTCCGTGCCCGGCCACGAGATCGTCGGCCGTGTGAGCGCAGTCGGCGCTAACGTCAGCAAATTCAAGGCAGGCGATATCGCCGGTGTCGGCTGTCTGGTCGACAGCTGCCGTACGTGCTCGTCCTGTGGTGAGGGGCTGGAGCAGTATTGTGAGAACGGTTTCGTCGGCACCTACAACGGTCCGGCGTTCGGCGGAGGCGAGAACACCCTCGGCGGCTATTCGGACAATATCGTGGTGGACGAAAAGTACGTGCTGCGCATCAACCACACCGACAACCTCGCCGCCGTCGCGCCGCTGCTTTGCGCGGGCATCACCACCTACTCGCCGCTGCGCCAGTGGAAAGTCGGTCCGGGGCAGAAGGTCGGTGTGGTCGGCCTCGGCGGTCTCGGTCACATGGCGGTGAAGATCGCCAACGCCATGGGCGCGAAGGTCGTGCTGTTCACCACCTCTCCGGACAAACGTGAAGATGCGCTGCGCCTAGGCGCTGCCGAAGTGGTGGTATCGAAGAACAAGGAAGAGATGGCGGCGCACGCCAACAGCTTCGACTTCATCCTCAACACCGTTGCCGCGCCGCACAACCTCGATGCGTTCGTGAATCTGCTCAAGCGCGACGCCACCATGACCCTGGTCGGCGCACCGGCTTCGCCGCATCCGTCGCCCAGCGTGTTCGGCCTGATCTTCAAGCGCCGCCGCATCGCCGGTTCGCTGATCGGCGGCATCGCCGAGACCCAGGAGATGCTCGACTTCTGCGCCGAGCACGGCATCGTCTCGGACATCGAGATGATCCGCATGCAGGACATCAACGAAGCCTACGAACGCATGCTCAAGAGTGACGTGAAGTACCGCTTCGTCATCGACATGGCCACCCTGAAGGCGGCCTGATCGTTCGGCTGGCGAGCCCGCAGGCGCGCCAGCCCTTCCCTCTTTCAAGCGCAGCCGCTAAGGTCGCCCGCCTTCGTCGTGGAGGCGGCATGCGCTATCTGATCTTCGTCACCCTGCTCTGGGCCTTTTCCTTCAACCTGATCGGCGTCTACCTGGCCGGCCAGGTGGACAGCTATTTCGCCGTGCTGACGCGGGTGATCCTAGCCGGCGTGGTGTTCCTGCCGTTGACCCGCTGGCGTGGCGTGGCGCCCGGCTTCGTCGCCGGCGTGACCCTGGTCGGCGCGCTGCAGTTCGGCGTCACCTACCTGTGCCTGTACATGAGCTTCAACGTACTGACGGTCGCCGAGGTGCTGCTGTTCACCGTGCTCACGCCGCTGCACGTAACGCTGATCGACGACGCGCTCAACCGTCGCTTCAACCCCTGGGCGCTGGTCGCGGCAGCCGTCGCGGTGTTCGGCGCCGGGCTCATCCGTTACGACGGCGTTTCCGGCGATTTTCTCGGAGGCTTCCTGCTCATGCAGTTGGCCAATTTCACCTTTGCCGCCGGCCAGGTGGCCTACAAGCATCTGGCGCAGCGTTACCCCTCTGACGTGCCGTTGCATCGCCGCTTCGGCTACTTCTTCCTCGGCGCGCTGGTAATCGTGCTGCCCGCGTGGCTGCTGTTCGGCGATGCGCAGAAGCTGCCGACCACGACGACACAATGGTCGGTACTGATCTGGATGGGCGTGCTGGCCACCGCCCTGGGCCAGTTCTGCTGGAACAAGGGCGCCACGCTGGTGGATGCCGGCACGCTGGCGGTGATGAACAACATGTCGGTGCCGGTAGGCCTGGTGCTCAACCTGCTGTTCTGGGGCACCACGACCAACCTGCTGCTGCTCGCGGTTGGCGGCGCGATCATTCTCGCCTCCCTGCAGATCAACCGCCTGGGCCATATGAAGGCCTGATGACATCATGCAAGCCTTTGTTTTTTATGACTTTTACTTAACTGAAAGGTAAGATGCCGGCCCGCGCACGGATGCGACACTCGTTCAGTTGTCGAGAATTCCATGCGCCGCCTCAGTCTCTTTCTGCTTGCCCTGTTCTGCTGCACCAACACTTACGCCGATGCACCTCGCACCTTCCGCGAAGCGAAGAAGGTGGCCTGGACCCTCTATGCCGACCGACCGGTGGACTTCTACTGCGGCTGCAGCTTCAAGGGCAATCGCATCGACCTGCGCAGCTGCGGCTACGTCC
>Ga0114898_1001704_pt1 | contig 12429 bp, 15 predicted proteins | sample Malvired_Geostar_FD_83496 | JGI IMG/M metagenome (GOLD analysis project Ga0114898, IMG submission 83496) | Marine viral communities from the Global Malaspina Expedition - Malaspina viral metaG DeepMed_Geostar | ecosystem: Environmental > Aquatic > Marine > Oceanic | place: Mediterranean Sea... | reverse complement strand
CTGTTCGACCAGCAGGCGGCGGATGACTTCCGGGTCGGTCTCCGGGCGGGCGGTGACGTTGGCGACGACGGGGACGGCGGGGGCGACGATGCGGGCGTCGGCCAGGGCGTCGGCCATCTCGTCGGCGGCGGGCTGCATCAGCGGGCAGTGGAAGGGGGCGGAGACGTTCAGCGGAATGGCGCGGGCGCCCAGCTCCTTGGCCTTTTCGATGGCGCGGTCGACGGCGGCCTTGTCGCCCGAGATGACGATGTTGCCGGCGTTGTTGTCGTTGGCGACGACGCAGACGCCGACCTCGGAACCCGCGGCGGCGGCGGCCTCGGCGAGGGCGAGGTCGGTCTTCGGGCCGATCAGCGAGGCCATGGCGCCGCGGCCGACGGGAACGGCGCGCTGCATGGCCTGACCGCGCAGCTTCAGCAGGCGGGCGGTGTCGGACAGTGAAATGGCTCCGGCGGCGCAGAGGGCGGAGTATTCGCCGAGCGAGTGGCCGGCGACGAAGGCGGCGCGGGCCACGTCGACATCGAACTCCGCCTTGAGCACGCGGGCGGCCGCGACGGAGACGGCCATCAGGGCCGGCTGGGCGTTCTCGGTCAGGGTCAGCTGGTCCTCCGGCCCCTCGCGCATCAGGACCGAGAGCTTCTGGCCGAGGGCGTCGTCGATCTCGGCATAGACCTCGCGGGCCGGGGCGAAGGCGTCGGCGAGGGCCGCGCCCATGCCGACCGACTGGCTGCCTTGTCCGGGGAACAGCAGGGCGAGGGTCATGGGCGGGGCTCCGGGTGGTGAATCGAGGCGGAGGGGTAGGACGAACGGCCTTTCCGGGCAAGCGCGGCGCTGCGGCCGGGCTCAGCGTCCCGCGGTGGCGTCGGGCCGCCCTTGCTCGTCACCGTCGGACAGGGCCCGGCGCAGGCAGGCCCCGAGGGCCGCCGCCGACGGCGGTTTGATCAGATAGCCGCTGACGCCGAGCGCGAGGCTGGCCTTGACCGTGTCGCCCTCCGCCCGGGTGGTGATCACCACGACCGGCAAATGGCGCAACGCCGGGTCCGCCCGCAGGGCGGTCAGGGCCTCCAGCCCGCCGACGGACAAATCCACATCCATCAGCACGGCGTCGATGGGCTCGACCTTCAGCCGGGCCAGAGCCGACGCACCGTCGTGGGCGCAGGTCAGGGTGTCATAGCCGAGCTGGCGCAACTGCGAGCAGATCAGCATCCGCAGGGCGGGCTGACTCTCAACGACCATGATGCGGTAGCCGTCGACCATGGGCGCAGTATGGTGAAGCTTCATTACTAACGCGTGTAGACGCGCGGGCGCTTCAACCCGGCTAGAACAGCACGCCCGGGTTCATGATCCGGTGGGGATCCAGCGCAGCGCGGACGGCCTGCATGGTGCGGATTTCCAGCGGGGTCTTGTAGCGGCGGGCCTCGTCGGTCTTGAGACGGCCGAGGCCGTGTTCGGCGGAGATGGAGCCGTCGTAGCGGGCGACGATGTCGTGGACGATCTGCGAGCCCTCGGCCCAGCGGGCGAGGAAGGCCGGCCGGTCGCCGCCGGGCGGACACAGGACGTCGTAATGGAGATTGCCGTCGCCGACGTGGCCGAAGGCGCTGACGCGGGCGCCGGGATGGAAGCGTTCGACGGCGGCGGTCGCCTCCTCGAGGAAGTCGGCGATGCGGGAGACGGGGACGGAGACGTCGTGCTTCCAGCCGCCGCCCTCGGGCTTCTGGGCGGCGGACTGCTCCTCTCGCACCTTCCAGAAGGCGGCGCGCTGGGCGTCGTTCTGGGCGATGGCCGCGTCGACGATCAGGCCGGTCTCGAAGGCGTGGGTGAGCAGCCGCTCCATGGCGGCGTCGGCGGCGCCGGGCTCGCCGGAGACGAGCTCGATCAGGACGTACCAGGGCGGGGCGCTGTCCAGCGGCTCGCGCGTATCCGGGATGTTGGCGAGGACGAACTCCATGCCGATGCGCTTCATCAGCTCGAAGGCCTCGACCCCGCCGCCGGTCTCGGCCTTGGCCCGGGCCAGCAGGTCTATGGCCGCCCGGGGGCCGTCGAGGCCGACCATGGCGGTGGCGCGGCTGCGCATGACCGGAAACAGCTTCAGGGTGGCGGCGGTGACCACGCCGAGCGTGCCCTCGGCGCCGATCAGCAGCTGTTTCAGGTCGTAGCCGGTGTTGTCCTTCCTCAGCCGCTTGAGACCGTGGAAGATCTCGCCGTCGGGAAGCACCGCCTCCAGCCCCAGCACCAGATCGCGCATGACGCCGTAGCGCAGCACGGCCGTGCCGCCGGCGTTGGTCGAGACGACCCCGCCGATGGTGGCCGTGCCCTCGGCGGCGAGGCTGAGCGGGAACATCCGGTCGGCGGCGGCGGCGGCCTGTTGCGCCTCCAGAAGGGTGACGCCGGCCTCGACGGTCATGGCGTCGTCGAGCGGGGTGACGTCGCGGACCGCGCGCAGCTTGCGGGTCGAGATCAGCACCTCGCCGAACGGTATCTGGCCGCCGACGAGACCGGTGTCGCCGCCCTGCGGGACGACGGCGACGCGGTGTTCGGCGCAGACCCGGACGGCGGCCGCCACCTGCTCCGTCGAACGCGGCGTCAGCATCAGCGGCGTGTGCCCCTGCCAGCGGTTGCGCCACTCGGTCAGCCAGGGCGCGATCTCGGCCGGGTCGTCGGTCCAGCCGCCGTCGCCGAGGGCGGATTTCAGGGCGGCGACGGCTGCGGTGGACGGCGGGGTCATGCGTCGGTTGTGTCAAAGTCGTGGGCGGGGCGAAAGGCCCCAGCTACTGTCCGCTCATGTCGACTCCCCTGCCCGCCCCCGTCCCGTGCGCCGGCGTCGTCTGTTTGCGCGGCGACGAGGTGCTGCTGATCCGCCGGGGGCGGCCGCCGAAGCAGGGCGAATGGAGCCTGCCGGGCGGGCGGATCGAGGCGGGCGAGCGGGCCGTGGACGCGGCCCTGCGGGAACTGCGTGAGGAGACCGGCGTCGAGGCGGAGATCACCGGGCTGCTGGACGTGGTCGACGGTATCTTCCCGGAGGCCGGACGGCATTATGTGCTGATCGACTACGCCGCCCGGTGGCTGTCGGGCGAGCCTGCGGCGGGCGACGACGCAACGGAGGCCCGGTTCGTGCCGCTGGACGCGGTCGAGGGCCTGGTCGCCTGGGAGGAGACGCGGCGGGTGATCCGGATGGCCGCGGCCGCGCGTCAGGTCTGAAACATTACAGCGAGTTCATGAACCGGGGTCCGGTTTCGCTGGCGGGCGGCCCCCCGGGTGCTAACCTTGAGGAGAATAGGGAGGCGTATATGGACTTTTCCACACTCTTCGTCGGCGCGCTGGTCGTCCTGGCGTTCATCCTGCTGTTCAGCGTGGTGAAGATCGTGCCGCAGGGCCGCGAGATGACGGTCGAGCGGTTCGGCAAATACACCCGGACCCTGTCGCCGGGCATCAGCCTGCTGACGCCGTTCGTGGAGCGTATCGGCCGCCGCATGAACATGATGGAGCAGGTCCTCGACGTGCCGCAGCAGGAGGTCATCACCAAGGACAACGCCATGGTGAAGGTCGACGCCATCGTCTTCATCCAGGTGATGGACGCCGCCCGCGCCGCCTATCGCGTGGAAAACCTGCCCTACGCCATCACCCAGCTGTGCATGACCAACCTGCGCACCGTGGTCGGCTCGATGGACCTCGACGAGGTGCTGTTCCAGCGCGACAACATCAACTCGCGTCTGCTGACGGTGATCGACGCGGCGACCGAGCCGTGGGGCGTCAAGGTCAACCGGATCGAGATCAAGGACCTGACCCCGCCGGCGGACATCACCAACGCCATGGCCCGCCAGATGAAGGCCGAGCGCGAACGCCGCGCCGTCATCACCGAGGCCGAGGGCGAGAAGCAGGCCGCCATCGCCCGCGCCGAGGGCGCCAAGCAGTCGGCCATCCTGCAGGCCGAGGGCCGCAAGGAAGCCGCCTTCCGCGACGCCGAGGCCCGCGAGCGGGAAGCCCAGGCCGAGGCCAAGGCGACCGCCATGGTGTCGGAGGCGATCGCCCGCGGCGACGTCAACGCCATCAACTACTTCGTGGCCCAGAAATACGTCGAGGCCTTCGCCGAACTGGCCCGCAACCCCACGCAGAAGACGGTCATCGTCCCGGCCGAGATGTCCGGCCTCGTCGGCACCATCGCCGGTCTCGGCGAACTGGTCGGCTTGGCCAAGGATCAGCAGCAGGGCCGCGCCGATGTCCGCGCCTCTGCCGCCGCCGCCCCCGCCCGGCCGCCTCGCGGCGGCTCCGTTCCGAGGACCTGATCCATGGACGCCCTGATCGAACTGCACGCCGCCCAGCCGTACTGGATCTGGCTGGCGATCGGCGTGATCCTGCTGGCCATCGAGTCCGCCTTCTCGACGGAATGGCTGCTGTGGCCCGCCGTGGCGGCGGGCGTGGTGGCGGTGGTTACGGCGCTGGGCCTTCCGCTGGGGATCTGGGGCGAGGTGGCCCTGTTCGCCGTGCTGACCGTCGTCGCCACCCTTTTGTCGCGGCGGCTGATCCAGCGGGTCAATCCGGCCGACAGCCCCGACATCAACGCCCGCGACAGCCGCCTGATCGGTCAGCGGGCGCAGGTGGTGCAGGCCTTCGTCGACGGCCGGGGCCGGGTCTTCGTCTCGGGTTCCGAATGGGTCGCCGAGATCGAGGGCGCCGCCCCCCTGGCGGGCGAGAGCGTGATCGTCGAGGCGATGGACGGGTCGAAGCTGAAGGTCAGGGCCGCCTGACCGGAACCGCGTTGTCCGGTGCGTCGGAGGACTCCGGCAGACCGGGCAGGCTCCCGACCGTGACCCTGCGCCACGCCCGGTCGCCCAAGGCCGCGCTGCGTCCAAGATCGAACAGCGCCTGCATCGACTCCGGGTCGAAGTCCAGGCTCGACGCGTCGACGTCCTCAGGTATGGCGGCGACGAACAGGGGCATGCCGCTGCGTTCCGCAAACTCGGCGGTCGCGTCCAGCTGCCGGCGCAGCGCCGCCTTGCTCATGCTGTCGTAGGCCCGGCCAAGGATGTCGCGCAGACGCCCCGGCGTCACGACCCGGGTGCGCGCGACCTGGCCGTTGATCAGGACATAGAACGGGCCCCGCGCTCCCGCCTGCTCCGGCGTCCAGTTGATCAGCCCTTCCGGAATGCCGAGGAAAGGGGTGTTGACGCCGCCGTCGACGTACATGGTCTGGACGACCCGTCCCTGGTCATCCAGGCCGGCGATCAGGACCGGCGGAAACACGCCCGGGATGCTCGCGGAAGCGACCAGGATCTGCCGGAACAGATAGAGCCCTTGCGGGCCGCCCTGGCTGGCCACAAGACCCATGTCCCAGATGACGGTCTCTTCGGCGTCGAGATCCGTGGTCGCGACCAGCAGACGACGGCCGCCGGCGTGTTCGGCGGCCACCGCGGCCAGCAGCCGGGGCGTGATCTGACGGTCGACGAGCTCCCGCAGGTCGGTCGAACTGAAGACGCTTGGGGCGAAGAAGGCGGCGAAGCTGCGCCAACCCACCAGTTCCCGGGTCTGGCCGCCGGTGTAGGCGTCCTCGAGCTCGTCATCCCATTCGGAGCCGAGAAAGGCGAAGGGCGCGGCCAGGGCGCCGGTGCTGACGCCCGTCACGACGCCGAAGACAGGCCGATCTCCGCTTTCGCTCCAGCCCGCCAGGAGGCCGGCTCCGAAGGCGCCGTTCGCACCGCCGCCCGACAGGGCCAGGATGGCGGTGGGATCGCCGGCGTCGAGCTGGGCGACCATCTCCGCGGCCAGCGCCTCCAGCCGGGCGGCGTCCGACGCCCTGATGCGCGGGTCGGGCGCCGAGGCGATCTGGACATCGACAAGGCGAACGACACCATCCGGCGGACGGTTGATGGAGCCGCAACCGGCCAGCAGCAGGAGAAGACCCGCGAAGAGCGCCCGGCCGGTACCTTTGGAGCGCATCGTCATGTCACGGGAATAGCAAGCGCGGCCCCCTGCGTCAGCCTCGCATATCGTCGATCCCGCGATTGGCGAGACCGTCGGCGCGTTCGTTGAGCGCGTGCCCCGCGTGGCCCTTGACCCAATGCCACTTCACCTCGTGGCGGGCGCGGGCGGCGTCGAGGCGCTTCCAAAGGTCCTCGTTCTTGACCGGCTTCTTGTCGGCGGTCTTCCAGCCGCGCGCCTTCCAGCCCCGGATCCATTCGGTGATGCCGGTCATGACGTATTTGCTGTCGGTGTGCAGGTCGACGCGGCAGGGCCGTGTCAGCGCCTCCAGCGCCATGATCGCCGCCATCAGCTCCATGCGGTTGTTGGTGGTCAGGGCCTCGCCACCCCACAGCTCCTTCTCGTGACCGCCGCCGGTCTGCAGGATCGCGCCCCAGCCGCCGGGGCCGGGATTGCCGCGGCAGGCGCCGTCGGTGTGGATGATCACGTGACTCATGGGCGCGTCCCTAACAGGTTCGCTTGGCGTCGCGCCACTGAACGGCCTATATGCGGGACCATGTTTTCCGGTCGGGGCAATACCGCTCCGGCCACCGATAGAGATTGAGCCGCCATGCAGCCCGGTATCTGGCAAATCCTGATCATCGCCGTCATCGCCCTTCTGCTGTTCGGCGGGCGCGGCAAGATCTCGGGTCTGATGGGCGACGCCGCCAAGGGCATCCGCGCCTTCCGCGACGGCCTCAAGGACGGCGACGCCGACAAGCCCCGGGACGAGCGCGCGGGCGCCCTGCCGCGCACCGAGGCCGAAAAAGAAGACCTGAAGTCGTAAACCCCGTTTCGCGTCGGAGACACTGACGGATGGGTGGTCTTGGGCCCGGCATCGGCGGGCTGGAAATCCTCGTCATCGGCCTGCTGGCGCTCATCGTCGTGGGACCGAAGGACCTGCCCCTGCTGATGCGCAAGGTGGGGCGGGCCGTGGGCAAGGCGCGCGCCATGGCCAATGAATTCCGCTCGAGCTTCGACGAGATGGCGCGCCAGTCCGAGCTGGACGAGCTGCGCAAGGAGGTCGAGGCGCTGCGCACCGGCCAGGGCATGGTGCCGCTCGGCGCCGAGGCCGAAGCCGCCTTCCGCGACATCAGCGATGATCTGAACAAGCCGTTGGAGACCGGGGCGGCACAGCCGGCCCTGACCGCGCCGGACGAGTGGCCGGACGCTGCGCCGGTGATGCAGCCGCTGGAGAGCGACGACGAGGCCGCGCCACGACCTGTGACGAAGTCGAAAGCCCGGGCGAAGCCGAAAGCCGGCGCAGCTCCGGCCGCCGGCAAGAAGACGGCCTCCATCAAGACCGCCAGCGGCAAATCGCGCCCGGTTCGCCCGAAGAAGGTGGACCTGTGAGCCCGCCCGAACGCGACGAGGACGAGATCGAGGCGTCGCGCGCGCCGCTTATGGATCACCTGATCGAGCTGCGCACCCGGCTGATGATCTGCGTGGCCGCCTTCGTGCTGGGCTTCATCGGCTGTTTCATCGTGGCCGATCCGATCTATGTCTTCCTGGTCAAGCCGTTCGCCGTGGCGGCGCAGTTCCGCGAGGCGGCCGGTCCGGGCGGAAGCGTCTCGCCGTTTGACCTGATCCTCGGCACCGCCGGCTTCATCCCGACCCCGCAGGGCGATGGCCAGACGGTCAATCTGATCTTCACGGCGCCGCTGGAATTCCTGATCACCAAGATGAAGCTGGCGGCCTTCGGCGCCGTGGTGGTGACCTTCCCCGTGCTGGCGTGGCAGCTGTACCGCTTCGTGGCGCCGGGGCTGTACCGGAACGAGCGGGGCGCCTTCCTGCCCTTCCTGATCGCCGCCCCCGCCCTGTTCCTGATCGGCGCGGCGCTGGTCTATTACGTCATGCTGCCGTTCGTGATGCTGTTCTCGCTGGGCCAGCAGATCAGCGGCGGCGGCATCACGGCCGAGCTGCTGCCGCGGGTGTCCGACTATCTGAACCTGGTGATGGCCCTGCTGCTGGCCTTCGGCCTGTGCTTCCAGCTGCCGGTGGTGATGACCCTGCTGGGCATGGCCGGGATCGTGTCCTCGCAAGCGCTGGCCTCCGGGCGGAAATACGCCATCGTCGCCATCGCCGTGGTCGCCGCCTTCGTCACCCCGCCGGACCCGCTGAGCCAGATCATGCTCGGGATCCCGCTGGTGCTGCTCTACGAAATCTCGATCTGGTGCGTGCGGCTGATCGAGTTGCGCCGCCGCCGGGAAGACGCGACCGCCGCCTGACGGAACCTCCCGGGCAGCGTGACCGTTTGAGCCGGGTTCCCATTCAGGAGTCCGACCATGACCAGCCTTTTCCGTCTGACCGCCGTCGCCTCGATCAGCGCCATGGCCCTGGCCGCCGCGGCCTGCACGCCGGCCGACGACGACGTCGACACGGCCGCCGACGGCACGGACACCACGACCATCATCGAACGTGAGGTCCCGGCCGATCCGGTGGTGGTCGAGCGCGAGGTTCCGGCCCAGCCCGTCGTCGTCGAGAAGAACGGCAACCAAGGCGACAGCACCACCATCCGCGCCAACGAGAACGGCCTCGAGGTCGAGACGACCAACCGCTGATCCGGCTTTCGGATGTGAAAAGGGCGCCGGCGGTTTCCCGTCGGCGCCCTTCGACCGTCAGCCCCGGCTGTCGATCAGCAGCTGTAGTACATGTCGAATTCGACGGGGTGCGGGTGCAGTTGCAGCCGCATCACCTCTTCCATCTTCAGCTCGATGTAGCTGTCGATGAAGTCGTCATCCATGACGCCGCCCTTCTTGAGGAAGGCCCGGTCCTTGTCGAGGTTCTCCAGCGCCTCGCGCAGCGAGCCGCAGACCTCGGGGATGTTGCCGCGCTCTTCCGGCGGCAGGTCGTAGAGGTTCTTGTCGGCGGCCGCGCCCGGATCGATGCGGTTCTCGATGCCGTCGAGACCGGCCATCAGCAGGGCCACGAAGGTCAGATAGGGGTTGCCCATCGGATCGGGGAAGCGGGCCTCGATGCGCTTGGCCTTGGGCGAGTTGACCCACGGAATCCGGATCGACGCCGAGCGGTTGCGCGACGAATAGGCCAGCTTGACCGGAGCCTCGTAGCCCGGGACCAGCCGCTTGTAGGAGTTGGTGGTCGAGTTGGCGAAGGCGTTGATGGCCTTGGCGTGCTTGATGATGCCGCCGATGTACCACAGGCACATGTCCGACAGACCGGCGTATTTGTCGCCCGCGAACAGCGGCTTGCCGTCGCGCCAGATCGACTGGTGCACGTGCATGCCCGAGCCGTTGTCGCCGAAGGTCGGCTTGGCCATGAAGGTGGCCGACTTGCCGTAGGCGGCGGCGACGTTGTGGATGACGTATTTGTAGAGCTGGGTGCGGTCGGCCATGGTCAGCAGGTCGCTGAACTTGAGGCCGAGCTCGTGCTGGGCCGGGGCGACCTCGTGGTGGTGCTTCTCGGGCTGCATGCCGAGGTCGCGCATCACGCCGAGCATTTCGCCGCGAAGGTCCTGGGCGCTGTCGGTCGGATTGACCGGGAAGTAGCCGCCCTTGTGGCCCGGGCGATGCCCCATGTTGCCTTCGGAATATTCGGCGCCGGTGTTGGCCGGCAGCTCGATCGAATCGTAGCTGTAGCCGGTGTCGTGCGAGGCCGTGGACCAGCGCACGTCGTCGAAGATGAAGAACTCGGCCTCGGGGCCGAAATAGACGGTGTCGCCGACGCCCGAGGACTGGACATAGGCCAGGGCCTTCTTGGCCATCGAGCGGCTGTCCCGGTTGTAGGGCTCGCCGGTGTCCGGGTTCAGCACGTCGCAGAACAGGAACAGGGTGGTCTGCTGGTAGAAGGGATCGATCCAGAAATTGTTCAGGTCCGGCTTGAGCAGCATGTCGGACTCGTTGATCGCCTTCCAGCCGGCGATCGAGGAGCCGTCGAACATGGTGCCGTCCTCGAGGAACTCCTCGTCGACCAGGTCGATGTCGAAGGTGACGTGCTGCATGCGTCCCTTGGTGTCGGTGAAGCGGAGGTCGACGTACTGGACGTCCTTCTCCTTGATCTCCGAAAGGATTTTCTTGGCGCTCATTCTCGGGGGTCCGTTTCTTGGGGGAGGATAGTGAAACGGCCGCTCGGGGGAGCGGCCGGTGGTGGTGGCGGTCAGACGGCCTGGGCCCCCGTTTCGCCGGTGCGGATGCGGATGACGTCGAGGACGTCGGAGACAAAAATCTTGCCGTCGCCGATCTTGCCGGTGCGGGCGGCGGTCTGGATGGCGTCAATGACGGAGGGGACCATGTCGTCCGGAACCACCACCTCGATCTTGATCTTGGGCAGGAAGTCGATGACGTATTCGGCCCCGCGGTAGAGTTCCGAATGACCCTTCTGGCGGCCGTATCCCTTGGCCTCCAGCACGGTCATGCCTTGCACCCCGGCGTCCTGGAGCGCTTCCTTCACTTCATCCAGCTTGAAAGGCTTGATGACGGCTTCGATCTTTTTCATCAGCGTTCCCGGGCGGGCATACAACGCCTCGCGCTCGGGCGGTAAAGGGACATTGCATTGCACAATAAGGCAAGCCTTTTTCGGTTCCAGCCGCCATCCGTGAACGGAGCACGCGCATGACCGCCCGCCCCGCCCTGCCCGACTGGCGCGACAGCCTGCCGTGGCCGGACGCGGGAACCCACAAACACGCGCGGGGCCGGCTGGGGGTGGTGTCCGGCAAGGCGACGCAGACGGGCGCGGCCCGGCTGGCGGCGCGGGCGGGGTTGCGCATCGGCGCCGGGCTGGTCCGCATCCTGTGCCCGCCGGACGCCGCTCCGGTCATAGCACCGGCGATCGAGGCCGTGATGCTGGCCCCGTTCAGCTCGCCCGAGGCGCTGATCGAGGCCTGCGAGGGAATGGACGCGGTGGTCATCGGGCCGGCCGCCGGAATCACCGAGGCGACCCAGGCCAATGTGCGCGCCCTGGCCACGACCGGCGCCGCCCTGATCGTGGACGCCGACGGGCTGACGGTGTTCGAGGACTGGACCGACGGCCTGTTCGAGGCGCTGGACCGCGACGACGTCCTGACCCCGCACGAGGGCGAGTTCAGCCGGCTGTTCCCCGGGCTGCTGGAGGCCGGGCGAGCGTCGGCGGCGATGCAGGCGGCCGAACAGGCCGGGGCGGTGGTCGTGCTGAAGGGGCCGCAGACGGTGATCGCGGCGCCGGACGGGCGCATTTCAGTCAACGACAATGGCGTGCCTTGGCTGGCGACGGCGGGCAGCGGCGATGTGCTGGCCGGGATGATCGGCGGGTTGATCGCCCAGCGGATGGACAGTTTCGACGCGGCCCGGGCGGCCGCCTGGATGCACGCTGAGGCGGCGCGAAGCTTCGGGCCGGGACTGATCGCCGAGGACCTGTCCGAACGGCTGCCGGCGGTGCTGGCGGCGCTGTACGATCGGGTGGGCTGAACACCCGCGACGGCGCGGCCGGTTCAATTCGTCATCGAAGCGGCCTATTCGGAGCCTCCTCGCCGCCGGAGCTCCGCCTTGCTGATCGTCCTGTCCCCGGCCAAGCGGCTGGATTTCACCGAAGCCGACCCCGCCCTGCCCGCCTCCGAACGCCGGTTCCGCGAGGATACGGCGTCGCTGGCCCGCACCGCGCGGGGGCGCACGGTGGCCGAGCTACGCCGGCTGATGAGTCTTTCGGACGATCTGGCGAAGCTGAACCGGGCCCGATTCCAGGCCTTCGACGCCGAATCGAGCGACGGGGTGCAGGCGGCCTTCGCCTTCGCCGGCGATGTCTACGAGGGGCTGAAGGCGCGCGATCTCGACGCCCCCGCGCTCGGCTGGGCGCAGGACCACATCCGCATCCTGTCCGGCCTCTACGGCCTGCTGCGCCCGCTCGACCGCATCCAGCCCTACCGGCTGGAGATGGGGACCCGGCTGAAGACGCGGCGCGGCTCCAGCCTGTACGATTTCTGGGGCGACCGGCTTTCCAAATGTCTGAACCTCGATGCGGAGGGCCATTCCGACCCGACGCTGGTGAACCTCGCCAGCCAGGAATATTTCGGGGCCGTCGACGCCCGTGCGCTGAAGCTGCCGGTGGTGACGCCCCACTTCCGCGAATCGAAGGACGGCGAGAGCCGGATCATCTCCTTCTTCGCCAAGAAGGCGCGCGGCGGCATGGCCCGGTTCGCCATCGACGAGCGGATCGAAAAGGCGGAGGACCTCAAGGCCTTCGACCGCGACGGCTACCGTTTCGACAAGGCCGCCTCGACCGGGTCGGACTGGATATTCATCAGATCAGGAAATTCGTGAGTCCCTGTCGCCTTCGCCGACACGAACGGCTAGGCTGGACCCGAGATTCAGACGGACGAGACCCATGTTCCAATGGCCCAAACGCGGTGACGGTTCGGAAGCCGAGAGCGCCCCCTTCCGCGACATCGGCGACCTGAAAGGTCAGGTGGCGGTGATCTCGGGCTCGACCTCCGGGATCGGCCTCGCCTTCGCCCGCGCCATCGCCTCGCGCGGGGGCGAGGTGGTGCTG
>Ga0114898_1001702_pt1 | contig 12433 bp, 14 predicted proteins | sample Malvired_Geostar_FD_83496 | JGI IMG/M metagenome (GOLD analysis project Ga0114898, IMG submission 83496) | Marine viral communities from the Global Malaspina Expedition - Malaspina viral metaG DeepMed_Geostar | ecosystem: Environmental > Aquatic > Marine > Oceanic | place: Mediterranean Sea... | reverse complement strand
GGAAGGTCTCCTCGATCGGCGCCAGTTCGGACAGCAACGCCAACAGGGATCTAGGTGGCGCCGCCTCGATGATCAGTTTGTCGCCCTCTCGCCAGATGATGGCGTCCTCCCCAGGCAGCTCGAACTCACGGGGAATCCTGACGGCCTGATTGCGCCCGTTCTTGAACAGCTTGATGTGGCGGAAGGCGTTCACGGCCCCATCATGGCATATGTCTACGACATATGCCATTCGTGCCAAGGCGACAGCTAAGGATCGGCCTCAGCCACTGGGCGGCTAGATGCGAGGTTACGCCCCCCCTACCCCACGCCCCCCAACACCTTCGCCAGGAACTCGCCGCCCAGCCGCAGGCCCGGCTCGTCGATGCTGTGGCCGAGGCCGGGCGAGGTGTGGGTGGTGATGGGAAAGTTCAGGCGGGTGAAGTCGGCCTGCGCCTGGCCAAGCGCTGAATAGGGCACCATGGGATCGGCGTCGCCGTGGATCAGCAGCAGGGGCGGCCGGGTCTGGACCTCGGCCTCCAGGGCCTCGGGGTCGGCCAGCATGCCGGAATAGCCGACGACGCCGGCCAGGGCTTCGGGCCGCCGCGGCGCCACGTGCAGGGCCATCATGGTCCCCTGGCTGAAGCCGACCAGGGCCACCTTGCGGTTGGGCAGGTCATAGGCGGCGCGGTGCATGTCGATGAAGGCGTTCACCAGAGGGGCTGCCTGGCGCACGCCCGCCGCGCGGCTTTCCCGCCCCAGGTTGGTCAGGGACCACCACTGATAGCCGCCGGGCGCGCCGGGGCAGGCTTCGGGTGCGTTGGGGGACAGGAAGACGGTGTCGGGCAGGCTGGCGCGCCAATAGGGCACGAGCCCCATCAGGTCGTCGCCGTTGGAGCCATAGCCGTGCAGCAGGACCACCATGGACTGGGGATCGCGGCCGCTGGCCGGGGCGGCCATGGGGCCGGTGAGGCGGGTCAGGCTGGTCATGCCCCGGTGGTGCGACAAACAGGGAAGCTGGTCAACGGCGCCGGCCGGTCAGATCTCGCGCCGGGGGTCGGCGCCCGGCTCCGGCCGCGCCCCTTCAGGCCGCCGCGCGGCGGCGAAGCCGGCCCGTCATCTTCAGGCCGTCGCGGAGATTGAGGCTGACCAGGGTGAAGTTCACCAGCCCGGCGATGAGCTCCACCGCCTGCACCGCGTAGAAGGTCGCGTCGAAGGCGCCGATCTGCGCCCGCGCCGCCAGGAACAGGGCGGCCGGCAGGAGGATCAGCAGGCCGTTGGCGGCGATCACCTGCATCCGCTTGAGTTTCACGCCGACCAGGCCGGCGCGTCGGCCGCGGGTCCGAAGGACTCCCGAGCCGCCCGTCGCCATCAAGGCCGGGATCAGCACCAGGAAGCCCCACGGGATGGCGGTCTTGACCGTGGCGACCACCTCGGGCGGGGCGAACAGTTCGCTGAGCGCCGTGGAGAGCCAGAAGGTGGCGATCATCAGCAGGGCGATGACGCCGGCCACGGTGTGGACAATTCTGAACACGGCCTGCCTCCGGTCTTGAGATGCGCGGAACGCTCCCACGCAGACGCGGCCCACGGCGTCGGCCCCGAGGCTCCGCCTGGCCGGGCGACCCGGCATTGATCTCCCTCAATCACAGCGGCGGCGGCCCATCCAGGCCGGCGCTAACCCAAGATCAGCTCTCGGCGGCGGCGGTCGCGCCCCGGGGCGCCTGAGCGTGGGCATGGGCCCGGGAAGACGGGCTGTGGGACGCCTCGCCCCGCGCAGACCTGGCCGGGTGGCTGCGGGTCACCTGGCTGAAGGCGACCAGGCGGCCATTGGCCTCGTCCCACAGAGACAGGCGCGCATAGCCGAAGCTCTCCCGCAGGCCGATGCGGCTCATGGCGCGCAGCTCGGGATGGTCGCGCATCACCTGACCCAGCCGGTAATAGGGAATGCGGCTCGACAGATGGTGCACATGGTGCACGCCGATATTGGCCGTGAACCAGTGGAGCACCGGCGGCAGGTCATACTGCGAACTGCCCAGGAGCGCGAAGTCGTGGCGGTTCCATTCGCCGTTCCGCGCCCAGGCGACGCCCTCGTACTGGTGCTGGACGAAGAACAGCCAGACCCCGGCGGTGGCGGCGACCAGGACGGTGGTCAGATAGATCATCAGCACCGGCCAGAGCCCGAAGACCGAGGCTGCGCCTGCAATCAGGATGGCGGCCACAGCGGTGGTCCCCAGCGTGCTGGCCCAGGGCCGCCAGCCCAGGTGCATCAGGCCCACGGGCAGCCGGTTCTGCAGGAAGAAGGTGAAGGCCGGGCCTAAGCCGAACAGCACCAGCGGGTGACGATACAGCCGATAGCCGAGCCTGCGCAGCCGCGGCAGGGCCAGATATTCGTCCACGGTAAGCAGGTCGATGCCCCCCAGGCCCCGCCGGTCCAGATTGCCGGAGGTGGCGTGGTGCATGTTGTGGGTGCGCCGCCAGTAGTCGTAGGGCGTCAGGGTGAAGACGCCGATGGTCCGGCCGGCCCAGTTGTTGAGCCGGGCGTCGCGGAAGAAGGCGCCGTGGCCGCAGTCGTGCTGGATCAGGAACAGCCTGACCAGGAACAGGCCCGCCGGCAGGGTGAGCAGCAGCGCCGCCCACCACAGGCCAGCCTGATAGGCGAGCCCGGCCAGGGTCCACAACAGCAGCAGGGGGCCGGCCGTGATGGCGATCTCGGCGGCGCTGCGGCCATGGCCAGGCTCATGATAGCTGGCGAGTTGGCGCGCCCAATTCGATCCGCCCGGCGTCAGTTCAGTCAATGTCGCATTTCCAGATGTGTCGGCCAGAGGTCTCGGGGGCCTGATGAACCAGCCCGGGCGTTACGGATAGGGGATCGAGGCCGCAGGTGAGCTTTTTCGGGTATCTCCCGAATTTATCAACCGCGATCCGATGAATTCTGCGGCCCTTAACGTCGCGGCTTCTCGTCCCTGGCCCTTAGAAGCACGGGCTCGCGGCGGAACCAAGGCCGACGGCTATCGGGGACCGATATCGAGGCCGTCCGGCCCCTTCTCGACATCGTTCCCCAGGGGATCGCCACGGTCGGGCAGTTCGGGGATATCCTGGCCGGGCGGACCGTCGTTCGGCAACTCGGCGGGCGGGTCCGGGCGTTCGCCGTCCGGGTCGGGGAGGATTTCGGGGTCGGGCATCGGGCCTCCTTGCGGGGTTCAGGCCCTCAACGCCGAGGCGCAACCTCTTGATCCTTCGCCCTAGCTTAGATTGCGGCCGAACAGGGTGATCAGCCGTTCCCAGTGGCGTTCGGCGGCGGCCTTGTCATAGGCGCCCCGCTGGGGAAAGGCGAAGCCGTGGGCGACGCCGGGATAGAGTTCGAGCTCCGTCGGCGCCTCGCGGCTCTCCAGGGATGCGGCCAGGTCGCGGACCATCTCCAGGGGCGCCCAGCGATCGGTCTCGGCGCAGGCGAAATAGAGCTCGGCCTGCGTCCTGTGGGCGACCACATGCGGGCTGTCGGCCTTGTCCGTGACCAGATAGGTTCCATAGATCGAGGCCGCCGCGGCGATCCGCCCGGGATGGCGGGCCGCGGCGTTGATCGAGAACTGGCCGCTCATGCAATAGCCCAGGCAGCCGGCCGGCCCCTTGGCCGCGGCGGGGTCCTTGGCGGCGAAGGCCAGCAGGGCGTCGGCGTCGGTCATGACCATGGGGATGGTCAGGCCATACATCAGCTCGCCCATCTTCGTGCGCACCGCCTCATCGGCCATATCGCCGATCTCCATCACCCCGGCCCGGTGATAGAGATTGGGCAGCATGACATAGTAGCCGCTGGTGGCCAGGCGCCTCGCCATGTCGCGCAGCTCTTCGCGGATGGCCGGGGCGTCCATGAAGAACAGGATCGCCGGATGCGGCCCGTTCCGCTCAGGATGGACCACGAAGGTGGTCATGGGACCATCCCCGGTCGGAACCTCATGGGTCTGTTCGATCATCCCGCGGACTCCGGCGGCGGGACCAGCAGGCAGGCCCGCGCCAGGGAGACCCGGGTCAGGTCCCGGCGACGCAGGAAGATCTGCATGGCGTCGGTGGTCGGGTCCCGGGAGGTCTGCCATTCGCCGAGGTCGCGATAGCGGGTCATGAGCAGAAGCCGTCGCGCCCCCTGCGCCCGGTCGATGGCGTTTTCGGCCGCCAGGAAGAGGCCGAAGATGGTGGTCTCGAACCGCGCCTCGAAGTCCGGCCAGGCCTGGCCGGAGAGATCGACGAACTCGTCGACCGCCCCGCCGTCGATGGTGAACCAGTTGTGGACATAGACCCCGCCGGCGGGCGGCCGAGCCCCTTCGGCGGGCCGCAGGGTGGGCGACAGGTCGTGGGCCTCCGCCCCGTCCAGGGCCGGCAGGGCGAACCCCGCCGCCCCCAGCACCAGGGCCTGGTTGGAGGCGAAACCCAACAGGGGCGCAAAGACCGCCACGCAGCCGGCCTGGGCGTAGGCGGCCTGGGCCAGGTCGCGCACGGCGGTGCGCTCGCGACCCAGCTCGGCCTGGAAATACCTATATTCCATGGACTTGACCCTAGAAGTTCACCCGGCCGGAAATGGCGCCGTCCACCAGCATGTTGATCCCCGTGGTGAAGGCCGAACGGGGGCTGGCCAGGAAGACCGTGGCCGCGGCCACCTCCTCCGGCGTGGCCATGCGGCCGGTGGGGTTGCGCTTGATCATGGTCTCGAAGAAGCCCGGCGCATTGGCCTTTACATTGCCCCAGACGCCGCCCTCGAAGAAGACCGTGCCCGGCGAGACCACATTGCAGCGCACGCCCTTGGCCGCGCCCTCCTTGGCCACGCCCTTGGCGTAGTGGATCAGGGCCGCCTTCATGGCGCCATAGGCCGAGGGGCCGCTGGCCTCGGCCGCCGAGACCGAGGAGGTGATGATGAAGGCCGCGTCCCCGCCGGCGCCGGCCGCCTTTTCCAGATAGGGCTTGGCCGCCTGATAGGTGCGCACCGCGCCCAGCATGTCGATCTCGAACATGGCCCGCCAGTCGGCCTCCGAGCCACCATTGACCAGGGCGCTGGCGTTGGAGACCAGGATGTCGAGCCCGCCCATTTCCTTGGCCGCGTCCTCGACAAAGGCCGTGAGGGCCGGCCCGTCGGCGATGTCCACCGCCCGGCCCCAGGCCTTGACGCCCTTGGCCGCCAGCGCCTTGACGGCGGCGTCGACGCCCTCCTGCCCGCGGGCGCAGACCGCCACGTCGCAGCCCTCGTCGGCCAGCAGCTCGGCGATCGCCAGGCCGATCCCCCGCGACCCGCCGGTGACCACGGCCTTCTTGCCCTTCAGTTGCAGATCCATCGGCCTCTCCCTTGGCGTTGTCGTTGTCGTGTTGGGAGACAGTTACGACGCGCCTTGGGCGGCGGATCAAGACCGGGTCCTGAGATTCCTGATCATTGTTCTGTTTGCCGTTGCGCCCCTGCCCGCCCGCCGCCAAGCTGAGGCGAAGGTCCGCCGCCAAGAGCTGGGCCGCTTTGGGAGGATGACCATGCGAAGCTTCGCGCTCGCCCTGTGCGCCTTTGCGCTCGCCGCGCCCGCCTACGCCAAGACCCTCGCCGTGGCCCCCGGCCCCGACGCGCAAGAAGCCCTGCAGCTGGCCCTGCTCGACGCCAAGCCAGGCGACGTGGTCGAGCTGGCCGCCGGCCGCTTCGAGCTGACCGACGGCCTGTCGCTGGACGTGGACGAGGTGACCATCAAGGGCGCCGGCCCCGACGCCACGGTGCTGTCCTTCGACAGCCAGCAGGGCGGCGCCGAGGGGCTGCTGATCACCTCCGACAAGGTGACGGTGCGCGACCTGGCGGTGGAGAATTCCAAGGGCGACGGGGTCAAGTCCAAGGACGCCGACCAGATCAGCATGATCAATCTGCGGGTCGAATGGACCGGCGGCCCCAAGGCGACCAACGGCGCCTACGGGGTCTATCCGGTGGGCTCGTCCAATGTGCTCATCGATGGGGTTACCGTGCGCGGGGCCTCGGACGCCGGCATCTATGTGGGCCAGTCCAACACCATCATCGTCCGCAACAGCGTGGCGGAATTCAACGTCGCCGGCATCGAGATCGAGAACTCCAGCTCAGCCGACGTCTATGGCAATACGGTCACCCACAACACCGGAGGCGTCCTGGTGTTCGACCTGCCCAACCTGCCGGTGATGGGGGGCCACTCCACCCGCGTGTTCGACAACAGGATCGTCGACAACGACACGCCCAACTTCGCCCCCGAAGGCAATATCGTCGCCAGCGTGCCGGTGGGCGCGGGCGTGATGATCATGGCCAACCGCAACGTTCACATCTTCGACAACGAGATCGACGGCAACCAGACCGCGGCCATCATGCTGGTCGGCTATACCCGCGACTTCGACGATCCGAGCTACAACCCCATCCCCGCGAGGTGGTGGTGCGCGACAACAGGATCGGCCGCAACGGCTGGGCGCCGGCCTTCCCCGGCGGGGCGGAGCTAGCCGCCGCGGTGGGCGGAACCCTGCCGCCGGTGCTGTGGGATGGGGTGGCGCCGGAAGGCGGTCCCCAGGCCATGCGGCTGACCGACGGTCCGGTGCTGAACCTCAACCTGCCCAAGGCCGGCGCCATGGATCAGGCGAATCCCTCGGTCACACCGACCCTGGAGCGGGGCGAGATCACCGAGCCGGCCGCCGTGGTCCTGCCGGAGGTCCAGGCCGCGCTCGCCCCATGAGGCGTGCGTTCGGCGTTCTGCTCGGCCTCGCGGCCCTGGTCCTGAGCGGCGCCGGGCAGCCCCCTGCCCCGGTCCGGCTGGACGTGGTGCTGGCGGAGACGCCGGCCCCGCGGCTGTCGGACTATGGCCTGTTCCAGGACGCCGCCGCCCGCACGCCCAGCCCCGGCGTGACGCCCTATGACCTGACCACGCCGCTGTTCAGCGACTATGCCGCCAAGCACCGCTTCATCTTCACGCCGACGGGCCGGAGCGCGGCCTATGCTGCTGACGGGCCATTGGATTTTCCGGTGGGCTCGGTGCTGGTCAAGACCTTCGCCTTCGCCCCGGACATGCGCCGGCCGGCCGTCGACGCGCGCTATGTGGAGACCCGGCTGCTGATCCGCAAAGAGGCCGGCTGGACGGCGCTCGCCTATGTCTGGAACGCCGATCAGACCGAGGCGGTGCTCAAGCGCACCGGCGCCCGGCTGGACGTGGCCTTCATCGATCCCTCGGGCGAGCCCCAGGCCATCAGCTATCTCGTGCCCAACCAGAACCAGTGCAAGACCTGCCACTCGGCGGACGGCGAGCTGGTCCCCATCGGCCCCAAGGCGCGCAATCTCAACCGTAATCTGGACTATGGCCATCGGACGGAAAACCAGCTGGCCGCCTGGCGCCGGCTGGGCCATCTGAGCGGCGGGCCAGAGCCTGGGCAGGCCCCGCGCACGGCGGCCTGGGACGATGCGACCGAGGGGCTGGAGCCCCGGGCGCGGGCCTATCTCGACGCCAACTGCGCCCACTGCCACAACCCGGCGGGCATGGCGTCCACCAGCGGCCTGTTCCTGGGCCTGGAGGAGACGCGGCCGGCCCATCTGGGGATCAACAAGGCGCCGGTGGCCGCCGGCCGGGGGTCAGGCGGACTCCAGGTCTCCATCGATCCCGGCCACCCCGAACGCTCGATCCTGGTCTATCGGATGGCGTCCACCGATCCCGGCGTGATGATGCCGGAGCTCGGCCGCGCCCTGCCGCACAAGGAGGGGATCGCCCTGGTGGCCGACTATATCGAGAGCCTTTCGCCCTCGACTTAGAGTTTGGAGCCCGACGATCAGACGGTCCCGTCTGATCGGCTCAGGCTCTAGCCCCAACGCCCCAGAATATCGACGGCGAGCCCCTGGTCGGTCTGGCGCAGGCGGGCGTCGATCCCATAGGCGGCGGCGAGGATTTCCGAGGTCATGGCCTCGACCGGCGATCCGTCGGCCAGCACCCGGCCATGGCCTAGCACCAGCACCCGGTCGGCCAGGCGGGCGGCCAGGGTCAGGTCGTGGAGGGTCAGCAGCACGCCACACCCCTCCCCGGCCAGCCGCCGGAAGAGCTCGCCGGCCTCCAGGGCGTGGCGGGGATCGAGGCCTGCGAAGGGCTCGTCGGCCAGCAGCCATTCCGGCTCGCCGGCCAGGGCCCGGGCGATCAGGGCCCGCGCCCGCTCGCCCCCGGACAGGGTGGTGATGTCGCGGTGGGCGAGGTCCTCGACCCGGGCCGCGGCCAGGGCGCGGTCCACGGCCGCCTCGTCCGGCGCCGACAGCCCCCGGGCGCCGAGCCAGGGGAGACGCCCCAGCCCCACCACGGCGCGCACCTCCAGCCCCCAGGCGATCTCCGGAATCTGCGGAATGAAGCCCAGGCGCTGGGCGCGGCGGCGAGGGGCGAGGTCGAGCAGCGCCTGGTCCCCCAGCCTGACCGCCCCGCCCTGGGGACGCGACAGGCCGGCCAGGGCCGCCAGCAGGGTGGACTTGCCGGCCCCATTGGCGCCGAGGATGGCCGTCACCTGGCCGGGGACGAACTGGGCCCTCACGCCGCTGAGCACGGTCCTGCGACCGGCCTGCAGGTGGAGGTCGCGGGCCTCAAGCAGGCTCATGAAAGCCTCCGGCGCTGGACGAGGAGAAGCCCCAGGAAGAAGGGGCCGCCCAGGGCCGCCATGGCGACGCCGAGCCGCACCTCGGCCGCCGAGGGGATCAGGCGCACCAGGACGTCGCCGGCCAGGACGATCACCGCCCCGCCCAGCGCGCTGGGCAGGAGCAGGCCCGCCGGGCGGGGGCCGAGGAAGGGCCGCAGCAGGTGCGGGGTCACCAGTCCGACGAAGCCGATCACCCCGGTGACCGCCACGCTGGCCCCGGCCGCAAGGCCCACCCCGAGCGCCAGCAGCAGCCGCGTGCGGGCCAGGCTGATCCCGAGGGACTGGGCGCCGGCTTCGCCCAGGGTCAGGGCGTCCTGGGCGCGGCCGGTGGCGAGCAGCAGGGCAAGGCCCACGGCGACGAAGGGGGCGGCCATCTGCAGATCGGCGAGGCTGCGGTCGGTGAGCGAGCCCATCAGCCAGTTGACGATCTCGTTCACCGCCCAGGGATTGGGGGCGAGGTTGAGCGCCAGGGCCACCCCGGCGCCGGCGACGATGTTCAGGACGACGCCGGCCAGGACGAAGGTCACCGTGCCCGGCGCCGAGCCGGTCAGGCCGATCAGGACCAGCACGCCGATCAGGGCGCCGGCCATGGCGCAGAGCGGCATCAGCCAGGCGATCCCCGCCAGGGCGGGCACATAGAAGCCGAAATAGAGGGAGACCACCGCGCCTAAGGCGGCCATGGAGGAGACCCCCAGAACCCCCGGATCGGCCAGGGGATTTCGCGTATAGCCCTGCAGCGCTGCGCCGGACATGCCAAGCGCCGCCCCCACCACCATGGCCAGAAGGGTGCGGGGAATGCGCAGCTCCAGAATGATGATCCAGCCGGGATCATCGGTGCGCCAGGCGCCCAGGGGAACCCAGACCCGCCCGGCCATCAGGCTGATGGCCCCCAGGACCACCAGGGCGACGGCCAGGCCGATCATCACCGCCGGAGGTGAGAGCCGCCTCATGCCGCCCTCAGCACATTTCGCCGGGCGGTCGCCAGGGCCGCGGCCGTCTCGATCAGCACCGGGCCGCCGCAATAGAGCAGCCGCTGGGGGAAGGCCTCGCGCTGCATCCTGTCTGCGATGCGTTCCAGCGCCGGATGGCTCAGCACCCGGTCGGCCCAGGTGGGCGCGCCGGGCGCCGGCTGGCCGGCCAGCAGGACCTGCGGCGGATCGGCGATGATCTGCTCCAGGCCGATATTGCCCCAACGGCCTAGGCCATAGCGGGCGGCGACGTTTTCAAATCCGGTCCGCCGGAGCATCTCATCGGTGAGGGTGCCGGCGCCGGCGGCGAAGCCGTTGGGCTGATAGACGATGGCGGTGAGCCTCGGCGCGCCGGGCGGCGGGGCGGCGGCGATCAGGGCGGCCTCGACCCGGGCGACCACCGCCTCACCGCGCACAGGCTGGCCGAGCAGCCGCGCGACCTGGCGGATCTGGGCCAGGCTGGCGGCCACGGTCTGGGGCACGTCGAACATGGCGGTGGGAATGCGCAGCCGGGCCAGGGCCTGGCGGGTGGCCGGGGCCGAGTGCTCGCTCATCAGCACCAGGTCCGGGCGCAGGGCCACCACCTCCTCGGCGGTTTCATAGGTGATCGGGATGGCCCGCGCCGCCTTCGCCAGGGTGGAGGCCTGGGCGTCGCGGGCATAGTGGGTCAGGGCCGCGATCTGGCCGCGTTCGGCCACATGAAACAGGATCACGTCCAGGCAGGGGTTGAGCGACACCACCCGCTGCGGCCTTGGCGCCGGGGCGGCGCCGGCGAGGCCGAGCGCCAGACCGCCCACCGCCGTGCGGCGGGTGAGCCGGCCCGGGTCCGTCCTCGCCGGCCCGCGCATCAGAACCGCGCCCGCACGCCGAGCGCGCCGAACCGGCCCAGCTCGCCATAGCCGCGGGTGGACGGGTCGCGGTCGTCGAAGAGGTTCTCCACCCGGCCATAGACCTCGAAGGTCTCGCTGATCGGCCAGGCGGCGCGGAGGTCCAGCAGGGCGCGGGGCTCCAGCCTGTTGAGGTTGGCCGCATCGTCGAAGGCCTCGCCGATATAGCGTACGGCGAGCGTCGCCGAGGCGCCGGTCGACCAGAGGTGGGTCGCCGACATATAGCCCTGGTGCTCGGGACGGCGCGCCAGTTGGTGGCCCTCATTGGCCGAGCCCGAGACGTCGTTCGTCGCGTCGGTCCAGGTGTAGTTGGCGGTCAGGTCGAAGGGGCCGACCTTGGCCTGGCCGGTCAGTTCCAGCCCCTGGGCCTCGGTCCGGGCGATGTTGTTGTAGTAGCCAAACCGCGTCACGCCCCCGACTGTGCAGAGCGGATCGGTTCCGGTGAAGCAGGAGACATAGTCGATCTGATTGTCGGTCTCCCGCTGGAACCAGGTGGCCGAGACCACGGCCCGGCCGCCGGCCAGGACCTGCTCGACGCCCAGGTCCCAGGCGTCGGCCTCCTCGGGCTCCAGGCCCAGATTCCCGTACTCGCTATAGAGCTGATAGAGGGTCGGCGCCTTGAAACCCTGGCCGAAGCTGGCCCGCAGGATGGTGTTTCCGTCGTTCAGGGACCAGGCGAGCGCCGCCTGGCCCAGGGTCTGGCCGCCGAAGGTGTCATGCTCGTCGCGGCGAAGGCCGGCGGTCAGGGTCAGGCCGGCGAGCAGCGGGCCCTGGACCTGGACATAGGCGCTGTCGAGATCGGCGCTGGCCGCCTGAGTCGGGGGGTTGGGATCAAAGGCGCTGGGCGAGGCCGTGCGCATGCTGGCCTCCTCCCGCTCCAGGCCAAACACCGTCTGCCAGGCCTCGGTCAGGGCGAAGGTCCCCTGGTATTCCCAGCGCTCCACCTCGGAGAGGGCGTCGAAGGTGACGTCGGTCACCGCCTGCGCCGGATTGAGGCTCTGGCGATCGGTGCGGGTGCGGGAATAGGACAGCCGGTTGCGAAGGCGGTCGTCCAGCAGGGCGAGGTTCAGGCCGGCATAGCCCGCCAACTCCTCGGTCACCCCATATTCGGCGGTGTCGCCAAAGCTGTAGGCCGGCGCCGGATAGCCATCGACCTGCACGCGGCCATAGGCATAGATCCCCCGCAGGTCGAGGGAGAGGTTGTCGGTGATCTTGACCCCCAGGCGGCCATTGGCGCTGGTGTGCTGAAAGCCGTCGTCCTCGGCGCCGCCGGCGAAGGCCGAGACCCCATCGGTGGTGTAGTAGCCGGCCCCCAGGCGCCAGACGAGGCGCTCGCCGGCGCCGCCGATCCCGCCGCGGACATAGGCGGTGGCGTTGTCGCCGCCCTCAGCGTCGAGGCTGGCCTGGAAGCGCTCAGTCGGCACGGTGGTGACCACATTGACCACGCCGCCGATGGCCTGGCTGCCCCACAGGGTGGACTGGGCGCCGCGCAGGACCTCCACCCGGGCGACATCCCCGGTCAGCAGATTGGCGAAGTTGTAGCCGCCGCCGGGCTGGGCCACGTCGTTCAGGCGCACGCCGTCGATGACCACCAGGGTCTGGTCGGTCTCGGCGCCGCGGATCCGCAGGGCGGTGACGCCCCCAGGTCCGCCGTTGCGCGACAGGGTGACGCCGGCCGTGCGGCCCAGCAGGTCGGGCAGCAGGATGGCCTGGCTGGCCTCGATCTCGGCCCGATCCAGGACGGTGATCGCCTGGGCGACCTCAGCCGCTGCCGTGGGCGCGCGATTGCCCGTGACGACAACGCCGCGCACGGCGTTGGAGGCCGCGGCCCCGGCCACGTCGGGCGCCGAGGCCGGCTGGGCCAGGACGGGCGAGGCGAAGGCCGCCAGGACGGCGGTGGAAAGGGCGGCGGTGGAAAGCAGTGCGAGTCTCATCTGGGTCTATCCCCCTCGTTGACGACAACGAGCCGCGGGG
>Ga0114898_1001701_pt1 | contig 12440 bp, 7 predicted proteins | sample Malvired_Geostar_FD_83496 | JGI IMG/M metagenome (GOLD analysis project Ga0114898, IMG submission 83496) | Marine viral communities from the Global Malaspina Expedition - Malaspina viral metaG DeepMed_Geostar | ecosystem: Environmental > Aquatic > Marine > Oceanic | place: Mediterranean Sea... | reverse complement strand
TGAAGGTACGTTAGTGTATTTGTCTAAGGTAATCGTTTGGGTTGTAGTTCTAGTCATAAAACCACGAACAAAAAAGATACCTTCAGTAATAGCGGCCGCCGAACCAGTGGCAGTTGCTGATGTAGCTTGTAGTTGGGCTGTTGCTGTTCCAGCCGCCACCAAATTAATTATCTTGTTTGCCGAAATAGTTTCGTCATCAGTAAATGTCACCGTAGCATTATCTACAGTTGAAGTACTAATATACTTGACAAACAGAGTATCGGGATCTCCATCAGTTACAGCTACAGAATAATTAACAACTTCGGCAGTAACACCTGATATTGTACCAGTAATGATGGCACCTACATATTGGTCCAGATAATCAGCTACCGTATCTGCACCATAGAGAGGTTGAATTTTTACTGCATAATATTCAGTATCAATTCCAACACTGCCTGGAATAACTATCGTTCCTTCTTTGAAGAAATGATTACCAAACTGTTCTATCTGGTTTTGAAGAATAGTTTGGAGTGTTGTTAGTTCTCTTGCTTGTACTGCGAAGCCCGGTCTAAATAAGACACGGTAGAAATCATTGGTGATTTTGAAATCATCCCAATAAGGAGATACATTAAAGTCTGTTTTTGCTGACATATTCTAAAACTCGATGATTAATTTTATATTTTCTGTTTGGTCACTTGCTCGGGTAATAGGTGCTCTATTCTCTACATAAATTACCTGACCGCTGTAGTATTCTATCTCAGGATCGTTTACTGTACTTACCGTACCTGTTGCCGCACCAGCACCAGTAATAACTTCAGACGCTGCAAAAGCTTTGATATCTTTATTAGCATCAATGCCTGTCCATTGTGTCTGAATATACTTCAACACTCTTGTGGAAGCTTCCCAATCTACAACCAAACCCTTTGCACCTGATGTACCACCTGTAATAACTTCATCATTGACAAACGTGCCTGGTGTAGGTGAGGCTGCAAAGGTAACTGACTTCAAAGCATTCATTGTATCAGCTGTGGAAATAGTTGTTGTTCCAAAATTGTAAGGATCTTTCACAACAGCAATACGGCGGAAGTCTTGGTCAACAACAAAGTCACCAGAACCAGCCGTACCGGCAATGGTTGTGTTAGTCATTATATAAAAACCACCAAGTTCTTCGATTGCATTGGAACCGTGACCGCCGGGTGGTGAAATAACAGGCACAACTATCGCTGATGTAGACGGTGTTCCAATACCAGAAATGGCATCAATGTTACAATCAGCAAATGTGTATTGGGCGGCCGCTGTAGCGCCACCACCAACTGCAACAGCTGTGACTGAACTAACAGCACCACTCGCCACAACTACTGTAAATGTTGCACCAGTACCATCACCACGGAGAACCTGTGCAGCGTATGTATTGTTTGTATAACCAGCACCACCATTTGCAACAACATATTGAGAGACAGCACCTTTCACAGCAGCAGCTGCAACTGTAGAATCTGTCGTAACCGCCATAAAGTCGGTCGTCATAAAGCTAGTAATCTCAGTAGTGGATAAAGTGTACATATACTTCCACACATAACTGTCAGCAGTAGTGAATTCAGAAGTTGATGTACCTGTAGGTTCTGTAGTAGATGTTCCACCAGCATTATTATTCATACACTTGTAGACATTGTTGGCAGAGTTCACAACATACATCTGTGTTCCAGTGGCCCACATATCAATACCACCAGCCTGAGTCTGTACAACAGCAGCATTTACTGTAGCACCATAGTCAGCACGGTACATATCATAGACAGTCCCTGTTGTCCAGTTATGTCTAGGTATGGCATATACTCGGTCTGAAGTTGTAAGTAATTTGGCCGCTAGCATATCTCTGTAATAAGCAAGAGGGTCATCCATATTGTCTAGAGGTGTAGGTGGCGATGCGTCTGTACCACCTCCTGTACCAGATGCAAATGGTTGGGGCCTACCTACAAATAAGTAGTAGGTCGTTTTTGCTGTTTCACTAAATGACTCGTAAAATTGGAGAGCATTATTGTGTCTAAAATCTTTTGTGACTATCGCTGCCATGGTATTAGTTCCTGATTATATTTATCTCTATTATTTATAAGAATTCTTTAGGTCTTATACACAGTAAGTTGTATTTGTGGACCTATATAGTTTTTAGTGTTTACATTAGCTAAAGCTGTAAAGGTAAGTTCTTCAGCATTTTGTCCGGCAAGCCAATCTGGTATTTTGTATCCCACCATCAGATTCTGTTTTTGTGCCCATCGAACTGAATCTACTCTAACTCCAGCGGTATGTGCTACGGCAGCTGTACTATGTGCTCCTCTACCACCAGTACAAGTCAGAGTATTAGTTGCAATAGAAACATAATCGATTAGTTCATCCTCTATTTGTATGGTGCCCTTGGTTGGAAAGTTTGCAGCACTTGTTAATACAATGGTTTCTATTGAATTATTAACAGTGGTTGCCAATGTAGTAAGAGGAACATTTGCTAAGTAAACTGGTATTGCTGCCGCACCTGCACTATTAGGTGTAAATGTGAGTGTTGAAGTTCTGGTAGCCACCATACTCGGCCGGAAAGAGAATCTATTAAGATCGCTATAGGCAGGTCTAGCACCAGAGCCCGCTCCAAACAATCCTGACGGTAGGAAATCAAGATGTATTGTGTGATACAATGTTCTATCTCTAACGCCTAACAGACCCCACACTTCATAGACAGTGGCCGTTCTACCACTACTACTACCTGTGATAACATCATTCGCCTCAAAAATACCTGTTAGTGGTAAGTAGGTAGCAACTCTAACATTATCTTCATATGTAACTTCACTAAGGAAGTTGCCTGTCGCACCTGAGACACTACCAGTAATAGTTTCGTATTGGGTAAACGCTAACCCAGCACCAAGTTTCAGTGCTGGATTATAAATCTTATCAGTGCCATCACTAGGTTCTGTTGCACCACTTATCGGATTTGGATTAAGTGGTATTTGGTCTGTAGTACCCAAACGCATACCAAGTAATTGTCTCCAAACAATCTTGTACAGGTCTTTAGATATCACAGATGTTATGTTCGGCACCTGTTGTATTAGTTTTGCAATATCTACAGAACCAAACACAGCCCAACCGGCCGGATGAACTGAACCAACTAAATCGTTTCTCCAATCTACAATAGATGTGCCTGAACTTACAACATAAGAATAATCTTGATAATAATAACTGTCTTGTATCTTCTTAGTTTTTTCATCAAGGAAACCATCTTCACCAATAAACTTGCCTGTTCTATCTATCGCAGTACCTATTAAGCCCGGGACACTAGTTTTTGTATATGAATCAATAACGGCAGTCTTACTTGATGTTCCACCAGTAATTGTTTCCCCAACAATAAATGGAGTAGTACTTAATGTGTCTAGTTTAATAACACCTATAGTGTTTGTTTGACCTCTAAATCTTCCTGTCGCACCTGATGTCCCACCAGTAACATTTTCTAAAAGATCAAATGTACCACTAATACCAGTACATAAAAAGTTAGTAGTGCCAAGAAACTTCAATGAAGCCGCATCTGTATAATGAACTCCTTGGTTAATAATATTGACACCATTAATTTGACCTACACCTGTACCTTTAGCTAAAACTGTACCATTGACTCCCGCATCTGAAGTTATGGTAATAGTCGGTAAAGCAGTGTAACCATAACCTTCTCTAGTAACTCTCACATCTGTAATGTCACCATTACCAGTGTCAGTTTCTTGTACAATAAGTGCACCGGTATAGACATCTCCTAATGTAGTGTAATCTTCTAAAATAAATTCATCTGTTGCAACCATACCTAAGTCTTCTTCATTATCTACATTGATGGCCGGTATATCTGTGAGTAGAACTACGGTGTATGCTGTAGTTGGATATTGAGCACCATCATCTGCCGTGTTCATTCCATAGACTGTTTCACCTAAAGTAAAACTACCAGAGGTCAGATTGTAAATAATAGTTGTAGTATCTAACTCAACTGATACTACTGTGGCAATAGCACCTGAAGTATTCCCTGTAATGGTTTCACCTGACAGAAAAACTCCTGTAGGTGCTTCATAAGTAAATTCACCAAATTCATATATGGTAGTATCACATCCACTAATGTTAGTGGGATCAGTACTACCATTTTCTTGTAGGATTTTAAAGTTACCAGTTAGGGTTCCGGTCTCTGGAGCAATACCACCATTGACTACAGATACTTCTCCGGCCAAGTCAACCCCACCGGCCGTAGAGTTATCCACCACAAATTTATCACCAACCACATATCCCGAACCACCAGCGTTTACAATAACTTCATTTATTGTACCAGCCGTTACAGTTTCGATTGCTACCAAACCATTAGTACCAACATCAGAAGAAACAGTAAGAGCATCAGTTGTTGAATAATATTGACTTGATAAAAAGTCAGATGCGTTTACATCTGCCTTGTCTATGATACTTGATATCTTACCAGTTAGAGTTCTACTTGTATCAGAGTTGTCGGGACTAGAAACATCATGACCGACATAAAAAATTCCCTCCTGGCTGCCAGTATTTAAAACACATTCAGTAACTGTTTCACCGCTTAACCCATATTGAAATATACTATCGACTACAGCAGTTGCTTCAGTAATAGTTGGATAACCTAAACCTTCATATGCACCACCAGCAGCGATAGACAAGTCAAGTACCGCTGGCATCGTGATAGTTTGACCTATCATATTCTGTAAGTTACCTAATCCATTAACATTTTCTTCATTCAGTATCTGTGACCCATCTTCCATAAGTATAAAAATGTCACTAGAGTCTGATGCATTTTCCATTAGAATAGTAGAGTTGGTTGCATAGATTCTTAATACTGTATCATCAGACCATTTACCAGCAGATACTCGAAGCATATCTTTTGTTGGATAGGTAATGTCAACTTCTTCGTCAAGAAGAATTCTGAAAAATAGTTTATGACCTTGCTTGGTTCCTTTTGAACGATAAAGGTCTTTAATACTTTTCAGAAGTTTTCTTTTATCAACACCTGCTGCCAAACTATCCGGAATAGTTCGCATATAGGCTTCTTTGAATTGTGTAAAGAATGAATCTATTGTATTGTCAACATCATCATACTCCATCAGTTGCATTACATTCTGAACTGGATTGGCAGTATAAGCACTAATCACTCCGGTTGCTTCCGATGTTCCCCCAGTTACAATCTCATCAATAATAAATTTGTTTTGAGAGGAAATGAATAAACGGGAACCATTAGCTATATCTTCAGTACGAATTACAGCAGTTGCTTTTGATGTAGTGCCTGTAATAGTTTCACCATTTACAAATGAACCAATAGTTCTTGCTCTCGGGTCTCCTACCACATCATAATCTTCTAGTTCAACAGTATTCTTTTCACCGGCACGATATCGATTCGGATCTTCTAAAAGTATTGTGCCAGGAGTGTTGAGACTATCTGTATTACCATCTTCTTGAGTAATACTTGCGATGATACCTAAATCAGTTAACTTCAGTTCGGCCGATTCTAAAAACTCATAGTATCCTTTTAAAAACGCTATGAAGTCTGGATGGTCAGCCTGTACAAAATCTGGCTGTTGGTTTGCAACCTGAATAGAAACTTTACTGGTAATTGTTGACATTAGGGATTATAAGAACTCACCGTTGAATAGTTCACACCGCCATCAGAAGCACCAGATGCAATAGTATCAACCTCACCTGTTACTGTTAAGTTGGTAGTGTCTATTTCTAATATTTGATTTCTAACAGGTACAATATCATTAGAGTCCGGTTGAACTGTAATACGAATGTACGTCTGTGTAATACCATCATAGTTTTCCACGGAAGCAATATCTTCTTTAGTCAAGGTAACAGTTCCACCTACGAGTACTCCACTAGTTGTATAGGTTACGGTTCCAACAGCTGCCGCAGCATACTCTTTGACTGAACCAGAAATGTAAAACGCCTTTATTAAACCAGTACCATCATCTTCATAATACCAAACATTAGTAGAGTCACCAGTATACTTAAAACCTGATGAGGATAATATTCCACCAGCTGAAGTACCAGAAGTACTTGCTGCATGGCCAGAATGTGGATGATAGAGATTGTTCTCAAAACCAATAGTATATTTTGTTGCCGTTCCCAATGTAGGTTTAAAAGTCTTACTCATTTTGATGGTAGTAATGTTAGACAGAATAGCAGGGTTTACCTCATCTATCATCGTTGTGAATGGTGAATACCTAAAGATACTTTCATGCTTCTCCAAGTTATCATCAGACCACGTTCCTATCGCCGCTGTAATGAGGCTAGCGAGGTTTGCAGATGTCTTCGCTGTGATAGTACTATTGTACTTAAAGTTGACCGTAGGAATGATCTTGGTCGTTTCCGGGTCTAGTATAACAGGGGTAACAGACACAACATTATAATTCTCTAAAGTAGAAACAATAGAGGTCTTAGTGGATTCTGTTAATGTGTTACCCGCCTTCGGTCTAATACTAATATAAACTTTACCATAGACTGCTGGGTTATTATGTTCACCACCCCATACAGATATCGACTCTACATTAGGATAAATGGTAGGCACAATCGCCGCATAGTCTTTAGCAGTTACTGTTCTATTCTGTGCCGCATAACTAAAGGGGGCACTGAGTTTTATTGACTCCATTGTTTCTGGTACTGCACCACCTGAGGCCCCAGATATTACTGTCACAGTAATATCATTAAAAGCAGAAATAGATCCTGAGGCTGAAAAAGATACAGCACCATTTGCCGCGGTCGCATTAGTAATGACATATGACAAGATTACTACATTACCCTCATCTACCGCATCACCAATAATACCATCACCAAAATAAATTTCCCATTGGTTGTCTACAGTCTCTTGTACAAAGTACGCCTTTGTGGTAGCCGTGATATCTACCAGAGAACTGGCCGGCAAATATGTTGAGGTTGTTGTAGAAGCCGCTGATTCTTTTAGAGTTACTGACAGAGTAGAAATATCCACACCTTCATTGGGAATTACAAACCGTTGGTCGGTATCATTTAGGTCTACAGTAAAACGAGTAGTTGTCCAACTTCCTTCATAAACAGGTATTCCCGTACCAGAACCAAATACATATAAACCAGCTGACGGTTGAATTGTTCTACTAGTAGTGTTGATAAAGTTATAGCCTACTCCATTAATGGTTGTACTAAAAGCATACCCCGCGGGCATTACAATATTAGCACCGGTTGCATCATTCACTTGTACTTCCAACCAGGCAACTGGCGCCTTTGTAGATACTGGTGTATAACCTAGAGCCTTTGCGTGAGAGGCAACACTATTTCGTTTCTGTGCTGTGTCCAAAAACATTTCGTTGGCCAACATATTAGCTAAGAACGCATTGTAATGTGTATTGTAGGCAAGAGTATCTAACATAATATTCAAGCCTGAACCTTCAAAGTCATAATCAGTAAACTGTGACTGTCCTTTAAGATATGTTTTTAAGTTTGACTTGATTTCATCAAAGCCTAACTCTGTAATTTCCATCTTACCCTTTACATTTAATCCTGCCATTATCGTATTCTCTGTAGGAAGATATCTACTTCCTCTGTTTGTTGAGGTGCGTTTCTAATATTAAATTCTATCTTACAAGACATTTCGTTATTGTCTAAGTTATCGTTTATACTTACATTAGTCACTTCTATTCTTGATTCGTATTTTCTTAATTGTTCTTGTATTCTAGAACTCAATAAAGCCTTTATAGGAGCAGTAAAGTTTTGAAACAATGCAGCTCGTACACCTGTTCCTATCTCTGGATGAAATGGTTTTTCTCCAGGGTTCAATAAAACGATATGACGAACCGCACGTTTTATATCTTGGATATCTGTTACAATAGTTACATCACTCGTAACAGGATTACGAGTAAAGTACAGACTGATATCTTTGTATATAAAGTTATCTCTGGGACTGTTATTTACGGACTGAGCATCATCAAATCCGGTGTTATATTCTGTGGTTGCCATTGAGTATATTTATCTATTTACCTTGGCCTCTATACTTCTTATAACTTCGCTTTTGGTTCTTATTCTTCGGCCGACTTCTAACAGACCTACCTATTGATGTTCTCTTTCTTACAGGTTCTCTATATATCCCTACGGTGAATTGTTTAGCCATTCTTCTTCCTCGGTGCTTTCTTATGTTTCGGTTTATTATGGTGATGGTGGTGATGATGTTCTTCTATCGTCTGAACTATCTCATCCTTTTTCCAAAACATCTGTGATACACCATATACTACTAAACCAATTCCAACGAACTTCGCCATTTCAAACCATACTAAAATTCCCACTACTACCATTATTAATCCTATACTTGTTTCTTTATCAAAATCTTTCAACACTTCCAACATTATTACTTTTCTCCATTTTTTATGTTATTGCATAGACTTTATCCTGTGATACAGAAGTAATTATTTCTCCTCCATATCCATCAGTCTCACATCCTATTTTTTCTCCATTGACATATACACTAGGTGACCCACTAGACAATGCTACAGCGTGATTGCTACAGGGCGGGTCATCACCTACTAAATGAGTGGTATCGTTATCTCCAATTCTTACTATTCCATATCCTACTGCAAATACATCAGTTGAACAGATATTAGTAGTTGTCGTTGCATCACACAAATGATTAGTTGTTACTACATCTTGAGCATCACCTCTTGCTACTTTTTTATCTGCCATATCTATTCACACGCCGTCGGGGGATCGGTTACTGGGTTAGGTGTGTACGGCGCAATGATTCTTGTAGATGGATTATATCGTTTGGGTCCTACCGGTCCAAGTGGTTCCGTTTTCTGAGGTTCTTCTGTATATCCATTCCACGGATCTTCTAATATTTTAGTAGAGTCACCTATCCATTCAAACGCATCTTGGTCTTTATCATATACTTTCTCTCCCTTTGTTGCCGGATATGTTTTAGTTACATATGCACTCAACCCTAACTGCATATCAACCATCGTATCGTGTAAGTTACGAATATTCTCTCCACCATATCCAGCGTTCTCGTTGATATTCAGTGCTAGTTGTGTTAGACTGTTACCAGATGCAGGTCGTGGGTTGGGTAAGTCAATAGACAATAGTTCCATAGTCTCTGGAATAAATGCTCTCATCGCCCCTGAGGCCCCTTCAGCAATATCCGGTGAGTTAGGTGAAGTAACAGTAGCCGAACCAGCCGCGGTTGCCGCTTCACCAGTAGTATTCAAATGAATTTCTCCAGCAGTTTCTTTTATCTTATTACTAGCACCAGCCTTAATACTAAAGTCACTTGCGGCTTCTTCTTGAATAGCAGCATTAGATTTTATATTAATGTCGGAACCATAGCCCACACCAGATTGTGTTTCTATATTAATCTTACCACTACTACTAGCTGTTGTACCTGCCTTAATGTTAATATGATAAGCAGAGTCTATAGAAACATTACCAGAAAATGTTTGAATATATCTATATGCCCGAGCACTAATATGTCCAGTAGTGGCTTGGTCTGTATGGCCTATTGCTTGAATATTAATATTACCTGCACTTGTCCAAGTACTCTCACCAGAACTATCAGCCTTTAGATTGATTTGTCTAGGTGCCCATATGTCAACATCTTCAGTACATGACTTGATATCAAAATCGAGATAAGCAGAATCAATAATCTTTCCGGCATTTGATGTTCTGTTTATGTCAGATAGATTGGTGGTAAGATAATATGATCTTTCTGCATAATCGTTTATGTCTTCCGTATGAGCCTCTCTGTAGATGTTCTTCCACGCAAACAATTCCAAATCTTCTGCCGCAGATAGCTGAATGTCGCCGTGTGGTTTACCAGCCTTCAAAGTCTTAATACCGATTGGGTTTTGGTCTGACTGCATAAAGATACCAAATTCATGTGGTTTATCTTCATTACCAATCATATCAACTTCTAAATGAGCAGCCTTCAGTTTTATCTTAGACCGTTCTTTAGGATTTCGAGAACCAGCGCGAACTGTATCTGTTTGTCCGGATGTCACACCTGTACCGTGTAAATTGATGTGACCATCTGCCTGTAGGTTGATATCACCATCAGACTTCATATTGATATTACGTTTTGAATGAATGTCTAAATCACCACCTGACCATAACTGTAACTTCCACTTTGAAGAAATATCAGCACGGTCATTGTAACGAATCATTACTTCATCATCAAACGTATGTACCACCTTACCTTTGACGTACATATAGTCATCGTGTAACCGAATGTCATAGTTATCACCTTTGACATATTCTGTTTTAGTTCCACTAGAATCTATTTCATAGTTTGTGCCTGACCTGTGGAATTGTGATATTCGTTCGTGCCCTGGAGTGTCATCATACTCCATAACGTGACCTGACTCAGATTCATAAACATTGTTGAATGGGTATCGTGCATTGAAGTCTCCGGTTGGTTGATTCCAAAATCCTAGTTCTTCTCCGGTATCAGGATCAGGTGAACCAATGTTTATCTGTCGTTCCCGCATATCAGCTTTCCAACACAACGACCAATGTGGGTTGTGTGGTATGACTACACCTCCACCGAGATATTCAGAGAACAGCGCAGTCGATATTGCCGAACCGCCTGCCTTCGATGTACCAAGGCCTTCACCACCTGAGGTCCAAGTAATACCACCTGGGCCTGACCATACCTTACCATCTACGGTGGCAAGTTCCATTGTAAAACTATCGCCAGATGAACAGGACAACAGACGGAAAATCCGGCCGTTGATTTCTTGCATACCACGAACACCAGCAATCTGAACAATGTCACCAGCTTGCAATAGTGGTTTCGCTGGATGGCCTCTACTCAAGTCGGGATCAGAAAAATACGATGTTTGGTCTCCCCACAAACTCGCTGCCGTTGTTACTTTACTTCCTGAAATACTTGAAATTGGAATACCACCCATAGCAAGTGTACTAGTATCTGCTGTGGGAACAACAACCAAATCCGACTCCTTGACATCTGCCCACTTGATATCTTTTCTACCTTCTTCAGGATCATTTATATTATAGATGCCTGTACCATAATGACCCTTATTAAATAGTGTCATTACAGTTTGACGTTCTGTAGGACTAAGGTGTCCTTTCGCTACCCATCGAACTCTAGGATAAGGAACTCTAAAATCTTCTCCGTTAGTACCCCAGGCACCGGTCTCATTTCCTGTACCACCCCAACTCGCCCGTGTGTCTGCCGGCGAAATACCAGTTAGACCTCCTGGGTCTTGAGAGTTGGCAGGCATATCTCTTGTAACTGGAAAGTCTGGTCCCCACGTTCCACCTTTCTTACCATAGTCTCTATCTTCGGACCAGAATTTTGGTTCTAAATAACCAGTAGAAAAGAAAACACCTTCACTTCCTTTTTCTTGTCCCCATGCAAATTTCTTTCTTGTTTCGTTTCCTAAATCCGTATCATCAACGATTTCACCACTTTCGGGTTTAACAGCTCCTACATATGATGGTGAGTGGTCAGTACCATCATCCGAATAGGTATAAGAGTCTGCCCAACGAAATGTTCCAAAGTGTGTCCAGGCAGGAGCAAATCTTGCATCCATAGTAATTCGTCTGGTAGTTTTAAATAAAGAATGAAGCATATCAGAATGTGTTGCTCTAACTATTGGAGAGGCAACACCATCCTCAAACGGACCCCATAGTGCTTCATTATCCCATTCAGGTGCTGGTACTTTATCACCCGGCCCTAAATCTTGTACGTCTGGATGATCCCCACTACCACCTTTCGTAATACCCTTACCCCAATTCGGTACTCTAGGAATACCAAATTTGAGGTCTGCATTATCCAGTTTCAGTGGAGGTGTTGATGGTGTAAATGGAGATAAACCTGGGTTGCCATATGAAGCATCACTCGGCCGTGCCGGAATGTTTCGTTGGTCTACAGTCGGATCAAAGAATCCTTTTTCATAATCCAAATAGTCTGTTGCCGACTCAGGGATTTCTGTAGAATACTTTTCTTGCCACTTCTTATAGTCACCTCTAGACTGACCCCACGCACGGCCACCAGTAGCGGCACCTCGATATGCTGTGGTAGTATTGTCGCCTGGAAGTAAGCCCATCACAATCCAATCTTGTAATGTGCCTGGGTCTTTCGCAAACCCACACACCCAAGTGCCTTCTACTACGGCTGTGGATACTCCAACACCTGACATCGCAGTTGCCGTCGCTGGTTGCATTACAGTAGACCAGGGTAAGTCTTTTGTCAGTATCTTTTCTTTATCTTCAGTGTGTATGCCCAACCATCTAACACGCACCCTACCTAACTGTTCTGGGTCGAACCGGTCTTCTACAACACCAATACCCCAATGGAAACCATCTGCACCTAAGAACGCCATTATTTAATCCTCTTACTGAAAAACTCAAAATCGTCCATATGTGGTATTATTACAACAGGCACTTCTTTAATATTCAGT
>Ga0114898_1001700_pt1 | contig 12440 bp, 12 predicted proteins | sample Malvired_Geostar_FD_83496 | JGI IMG/M metagenome (GOLD analysis project Ga0114898, IMG submission 83496) | Marine viral communities from the Global Malaspina Expedition - Malaspina viral metaG DeepMed_Geostar | ecosystem: Environmental > Aquatic > Marine > Oceanic | place: Mediterranean Sea... | reverse complement strand
GGCGCTCATGGTGCATCAGGATGGGGGCTGGCGCGAACGATTGGAAGCGGGCCGCGTGCAGGTCGCGCTCGGGCTGCGCGCGGTCGGGCGGGGCGCGGCCGACCTGCTGATGCCGCCCCTGGCCCACGACAGCCCGGAGGCGACCGCCTCCGCCGGTCTGACGCCGGACGCCTGGGCCAAGGTGGTCTTTCTGGAGGATCCCGTCTGCGACGGCTGTGGCGCAGGCTTCGAGATGGATGGCGGCGTCTTCGCCTCGCCACGCTGCGCCGCCTGTCTGGCGCGGCCCTACGCCTTCGACCGGGCCCGGGCGGCCTGCGTCTATGACGAAGCCTCGCGCGGTCTGATCCTGAAATTCAAGCATGGCGACCACCAGCCGTTCGCGCCGTTGTTCGCGCGCTGGCTGAGCCGTTCGGCGGCGCCGTTGCTGGGCGAGGCGGACGCCGTCGTGCCGGTGCCGCTGCACCGGTTCAGGCTGCTGTCCCGCCGCTTCAACCAGGCCGCCGAGGTCGCCCGGCCGCTGGCCCGGAGGGCGGGGCTCGACTATCTGCCCGACGCCCTGATCCGGCAGACGCACACCACGACCCAGGGCGGCAAGTCGGCGCGCGGGCGGCGGCTGAACGTCAGAAAGGCCTTCGCGGTGACAGAGGAGGGGCGTCGCCGGATCAGGGGCCGCCGCATCCTTCTGGTCGACGATGTGTTGACCACGGGCGCCACCGCCGAGGCCTGCGCCCGCGCGCTGATCGAGGCCGGCGCCCGCGCCGTCGACCTGGCGGTCATCGCCCGGGTGCGCACGGCGCGGGAAATGCCTACATAGCGCTGAAAGAAACTGGAGTTCCCCCTTGGCCGACGTCGTCCTCTACACCAAACCCGGTTGCGGCTACTGCCATGCCGCCAAGGCCCTGCTCGACGGCAAGGGCGCCGACTACACCGAGATCGTCGCCTCCAACGATCCGGCGAAGAAGCAGGAGATGATCCAGCGGTCCGGCGGGCGCATGACCTTCCCGCAGATCTTCATCGACGGGAAGCACGTCGGCGGTTCCGACGACCTGCATGCGCTTGACCGCAAGGGCGAGCTGGACGCATTGCTCGAGGCCTGATGGCAAAGCTTCCGATCGCCCTGATCCAGACCCGCACCCCGGCCAGTCCGGGGGCGGCCTTCGCCCATGTCGAGCCGCTGATCCGCGAGGCGGCGGCGGGCGGAGCCAAGCTGATCCTGACGCCCGAGGCGACCAATTTCCTGATCCAGGACCGGGCCGCCCGCGACGCCATGCTGGAGACCGAGGAGCGGGACGAAGCCGTCGGCAAGCTGCGCGAGCTGGCCCGCGAGCTCGGCGTCTGGCTGCTGATCGGCTCGGCCATCGTGCGGTCCGGGCATGACGGCGACGACCGGGCCGCCAACCGGTCGATGCTGATCGACGACACGGGCGGCGTGGTCGCGACCTATGACAAGCTGCACGTCTACGACGTCGACCTGCCGACCGGCGAGCGCTGGCGCGAGAGCGCCGCGATCCGGCCCGGCGACGGGGCGGTAGTCGCCGACACGCCGTGGGGCAGGCTGGGCCTGACCATCTGCTACGACATCCGCTTTCCGCAGCTGCACCGCGCCTTGGCGAAGGCGGGGGCGGTGATGATCGCCGTGCCCGCCGCCTTCACCGTCCCGACCGGCGAGGCGCACTGGGAAACCCTGCTGCGGGCCCGGGCGATCGAGACCGGCTGCTACGTCCTCGCGCCGGCCCAGGCCGGGGCGCACGAGGACGGCCGCCGCACATGGGGGCGTTCGACGGTGGTCGCGCCCTGGGGCGAAGTCGTCGCGAAGCTGGACCACGACGAACCCGGCGTGCTGTTCGCCGAGCTGGATTTCGAGGCGGTGACGCGGGCCCGAAACGCCGTGCCGCAACTGACCCACGACCGCGATTTCGCGCTCCCGTCATGATCCGCTACGCCCTGCAGTGCGACGGCGGCCACGGCTTCGAGGCGTGGTTCGGAACCTCGTCCGACTATGACGACCAGGCGGCACGGGGGCTGGTCGAATGCCCGGTCTGCGGTTCGCACAACGTGAGCAAGCAGATCATGGCGCCGGCCGTGACCGGAACGCGCAAGGGGGCCGCCGCGCCAGATCCGGCGAAGATGCAGGGCATGATGATGCAGATGGCGCGCGAGGTGCGCAGCCACGTGGAGCAGAATTTCGACTACGTCGGCGACGCCTTCGCCCGCGAGGCCCGCGACATCCACGAGGGCCGCTCCGAGAAGAGGGAGATCTATGGCGAGGCCACGCCCGCCGAGGTCCGCAAGCTGAAGGAGGACGGCGTGCCCTGCGCGTCGCTGCCGCCGGCGCCGCCCGATCCCGCGAAGCTGAACTGAGCGCCATGCCGGGGGCGGGGGAGCGCTACGAGGAGTTCGAACCGCCGGCGTCGCTGCGGCCGTTCGTGCGGACCATCTGGACCTATGCCGCGCCCGCCCCGGAACCGGTGGTGCAGCGCATCGCCCCGGACGGCTGTCCCGAACTCGTCGTCGACATCGGCGCGCCCTATGAGGAGCAGGGCGACGACGGCGTCTTCCGCCTCCAGCCCCGGGCGCTGTTCGCCGGCCAGATGACCCGGCCGCTGGCGCTGCGGCCGGTCGGGGCGGTCGAACTGGTCGCCATTCGCTTCGAACCTGACGGGGCCCGGGACTGGCTGGGTCTGCCGATGGCCGAGGCCACGGACCGCCGGCTGGACATGACCGCGCTGACGGCGGGTCTCCTTCCTCCGGCCGGCGACCCCGCCGCCCAGGTCGAGCTGATCGCGGGCTGGCTGGAGGGCCAGCGCCGCGCCGGAAACTGGTCGCTTGACCCGGTCGTGCGGTCGGAGATCGGGGCCCTCGGTGAAGACCGGCCGTCCGAGGCCCGTTCGCCCGCCGAACATCGCGCCCTGCAGCGCCGGTTCCGGGATCGCGTCGGCGTGCCGCCCCGCCTGCTGCGCTCGATCCTGCGCTTCCGCCGGGTGTTCGATCACGCGGCCGGACCGGAGGCCGCGGGCTGGCTGGAGGCCGGCCTTGAGGCGGGATATTTCGATCAGCCGCAGATGGCGCGGGACTTCCGCCGCTTCCTCGGCTGCACGGCGACCGAATGGGCCCGCGAACAGGTCGGCCTGGCGCGCAGTCTGGCGTCGCAATCCTACAAGCCCGGACCGCTGTCGCCGCACTAGGGTCAGGCCGCATCAGAGGAGCCCGCCCATGTCGACCGCCGCCGTTCTCGCCGCCGTGCTTATGCAGACCGCGCCCCCGCCCGACATGTCGTGGATCGCCGGCTATTGGCTCGACTGCTCCGGCGGCCGCGAGGTTTCGGAAACCTGGAGCGACCCGCGCCGCGGGCTCAGCGTCGGCCATGCGGTGACGGCGACGGCACGCGGCGTCTCGTTCGAGGTCTCGCACATCGGCCCGACGCCGCAGGGCGTCGCCTATGTGGCCCAGCCCGGCGGCGCCCCGCCCACTGTCTTCGTCGTGGCCGAGAGCGGCCCGAACCGGGCGGTGTTCGCCAATGCGGAGAACGACTTCCCGACCCGGGTCATCTACGAGCGCGACGGCGACGCCCTGAAGGCCCGGATCGAGGGCGAGATCGACGGGCAGGCGCGCAGCATGGAATGGAATTTCCGCGCCGCCCCGCTGAACGCCCGCTGCCCCGCCTGATCCCGGCGTTAGTGTTCGCCGCGGGTCCAGCCCTTCTCGGCCATGCAGGCGGCGAAGGCGTCGCTGTGCTCGTTGCGGCCGGTGCGGGCGCGGCAGTCGTCGCGGGCGCCGTCGAACGGCGCGGCGTTCTGGCCGTGCCAGCCGACGTGATCGTCGTGGCCGGCGTCGATGACGGTGACGCAGGCCGAGGTCATCAGGGCGGCGGACAGGGCGGCGAGGACGAGGAGACGCTTCATGGATGAGCTCCGGGGAGGGAGGTGAAAGGAAGCCCCTTCATAGCCACCGCCAAGCTTGGCTGTCCCGTTACAACGTCGTCAGGTCCATGAACGCTGGATGAACCGCGATCAGTCGCGGGTGGCGACCATCATGTAGTTGATCCCGGCGTCGTCGCTCTCGCTCCAGCGGTCGGTCAGGGGATTGTAGACCAGGCCGTAGGGGCCACTCACCGCGACCGGCTCCTCGGACAGCATCAGGCGGATCTCGTCCGGCTTGAGGAACTGGTTCCAGTCGTGGGTCCCGGCCGGCACCCAGCGCAGCACATATTCCGCCGCGACCTTGCCGAGCGCCAGCGACTTCAGCGTGCGGTTCAGGGTGGCCACGATCATCAGGCCGCCGGGCTTCACCAGCCGGGCGCAGACGCGCACGAAGGCCTCCGGATCGGCGACGTGCTCGATCACCTCCATCGTCAGGACCACGTCGAACGGGCCGGCGCCCTCCGCCTCGAGCTGTTCGACGGTGGCGGCGCGATAGTCGATCTCGAGCCCCTGCTGTTCGGCGTGAATCCGGGCCGTGCCGATGTTCTCGGACGAGGCGTCGATCGCCGTCACCTCGAAGCCCATGCGGCGCATCGGCTCGGCGATCAGGCCGCCGCCGCAGCCGACGTCGAGCAGGGTCAGGCCGGCGAACGGCGCGCGGCTCCGGATATCGCGGCCGAAGCGCTCTGCGGCGCGGTCGCGGACGAAGCCGAGACGGGCCGGATTGAATTTGTGCAGCGGCGCGAACGGCCCGCGCGCGTCCCACCATTCCGCGGCCTGGGCGGAGAAGCGGGCCACGTCGGCGGGATCGATCGACGGACCGGCCGCGCCGCCGTCGAACTCCGGGCCGCTTTGGGGTTTGCGCGCCGATACCGTGTCGTTAGAAGCGACCATGGGCCGAGGGATGAACCCGCGCGGCCCTCCACGCAAGATGGGGCGATACGCCACGATGACGCGGCCCGCTACGACGCGACTGGTGATGAAGTTCGGCGGCACCTCGATGGGCGACCTCGAACGCATCCGCCGGGCCGCCCGCATCGTCGCCGCCGAGGCCGCTTCCGGCAAGAAGGTGGCGGTGGTCGTCTCCGCCATGGCGGGAAAGACCAACGAGTTGGTCGCCTGGACCGACGGCGCCGGGCGACCGGGTCCAGGCATCGAACTGTCCGATGATGAGTATGACGTCGTGGTCGCCTCGGGCGAGCAGGTGACCTCAGGGCTGCTGGCGCTGACCCTGCGCAACATGGGCCTGAACGCACGCAGCTGGATGGGCTGGCAGATCCCGATCCTGACCGATGATGCCCACGGCAGGGCGCGGATCGAGGACGTGCCGGGCGAGGTGCTGGGCGCCGCCCTCGACAAGGGCGAGATCGCCGTGGTGCCGGGTTTTCAGGGCGTCACCCGCGACGGGCGGATCACCACCCTGGGCCGGGGCGGCTCGGACACCTCGGCAGTGGCGGTGGCGGCGGCGCTGGAGTGTCCGTGTGACATCTACACCGACGTGGACGGGGTCTACACGACCGACCCGCGCATCGAATCCCGGGCCCGGCGCCTCGAAAAGGTCTCCTATGAGGAGATGCTGGAGATGGCCTCGCTCGGGGCCAAGGTGCTGCAGACCCGCTCGGTCGAGCTGGCCATGGCGAAACAGGTCCCGGTCCGGGTCCTGTCCAGCTTCATCGAACCCGACGAGAACGGTCTTCTGCCCGCCGGGTCCGGCACCCTGATCTGCGACGAGGAGGAAATCGTGGAGAAACGCATCGTATCCGGCGTCACCATGAGCCGCGACGAGGCCCGCATCACCCTGCTGGGGCTGTCGGACCGGGTCGAGGCGCCGGCGGACGTGTTCACGCGTCTGGCCGAGGCCAACGTCAACGTCGACATGATCGTGCAGAGCCAGTCGCGCAGCGAGGGGGCGGTGAACCTGACCTTCACCACCGGCCGCCGCGACGCCCAGCGCGCCGCCGAGCTGATGCGCGCCGCCCAGGGCGAGATCGGTTTCGAGGAGCTGCGCGTCGACGAGGACGTCGCCAAGGTCTCGGTGGTCGGCGTCGGCATGCGCAGTCATGCGGGCGTGGCCCAGACCATGTTCCGGGCCCTGGCCGACAAGGGCGTCAAGTTCCAGGCCATCTCGACCTCGGAGATCAAGATCAGCGTGCTGATCGACGCCGCCTATGCGGAACTGGCCGTTCGCGCGCTCCATTCGGCCTATGGACTGGAAGTAGTCTAGAAACGAAGCTCGGCGGCGCCCATCTGCGCTGCATCTGTTGGAGGGGCCATGCCGATTGGCGGATTGACGACGAGGGGGCCGCGGAACCTCCTTCGCCAGATCCGCGAGGCTATGGCGGGGGCGGCGCCGGCGCAGCAACGCCTCGATGAGGTGGTGCGCATCGTCGCCCAGTCGATGGTGGCCGAGGTCTGCTCGATCTACCTGCGCCGCGCCTCCGGCGAGCTGGAGCTTTTCGCCACCCAGGGCCTGAAGCCCGAAGCCGTGCACAACACCCGCCTGCGCCCCGGCGAGGGCCTCGTCGGCGAGGTGGCGCGGACGGCCGAACCGATCAGCCTGTCTGACGCCCCGTCCCATCCCAGCTTCGCCTATCGTCCGGAGACGGGCGAGGATCCCTACCACGCCTTCCTCGGCGCGCCCCTGCTGCGGGGCGGCCGCGCCATCGGCGTGCTCGTCGTCCAGAACCGGTCCGAGCGCCGCTATGACGAGGAAGAGGTCGAGGACATCCAGACCATCGCCATGGTCCTGGCCGAGACCGTGGCCTCGGGCGAACTGCTGGCCCAGGACGAGCTGCGCGATATCGAGGTGGCCCCGCACCGGGCCGAAAACCTCAAGGGCCAGCGGTTCGCCGAGGGTCTCGCCTTCGGCCACGTCGTCCTGCACGAGGCCCCGGTGCCGCCGGAGAACCTGCTGGCCGAGAACCAGCAGGTCGAGGAGATCCGCCTGCGCGAGGCCCTGGTTGGGCTGAAGGCCAACATCGACTCCATGCTGGAGGGCGGGCCGGGCAAGCTGGCCGGCCAGTCCTTCGAGGTGCTGGAAACCTACAGGATGTTCGCCGACGACCGGGGCTGGAACCGGTCGCTGGAGGAGGCGGTTCGCACCGGCCTGACCGCCGAGGCCGCGGTCGACCGCGTGCGCAACGAGCACCGCGCCCGCTTCGCCACCGCCCGCGATCCCTACATCCGCGAGCGGCTGCACGATTTCGAGGACCTGGCCAACCGCCTGTTGCGCGTCCTGGCCGGGGACAGGCCGGGCGAGCGCGACCTGCCCGACGACGCCATACTGGTGGCCCGCAACCTCGGTCCGGCCGACCTGCTCGAGTACCCACGGCACAAGATCCGCGGCCTGCTGCTCGAGGAGGGCTCGGCCGCCAGCCACGCCGCCATCGTCGCCCGGGCGCTGCAGATCCCCTGCGTCGGCCGTTTGATGGGTCTGCGCGACCGTCTGTCCGAGGGCGATCTGGTCATCGTCGACGGCGAGACCGGCGAGGCCTATCTGCGCCCCCGGCCCGACATGCTGGCGGCGGTGCAGTCGCGCATCGAGGTGCGCAGCGAACGCCAGGCCGAGTTCACCCGGCTGCGCGGCGTCGACGCGGTCACCCTCGACGGCACCCGGATCAGGGTTCTGACCAACGCCGGCCTCGCTGTCGACCTGGAGAACCTGGACGCCACCGGCGCCGAGGGCATCGGTCTGTTCCGCACCGAGTTCCAGTTCATGGTCTCCGAGGAACTGCCGCGCCTCGACAGCCAGACCGCGCTGTACAAGCTGGTGCTGGACACCGCCGGTGATCGGCCGGTCACGTTCCGCACCCTCGACATCGGCGGCGACAAGGTCCTGCCCTATCTGGAGACCGAGCGGGAAGAGAATCCCGCCATGGGGCGGCGCGCCATTCGCCTCGGCCTCGACCGGCCCGGTCTGCTGAGGCTGCAGCTGCGGGCGTTGCTGACCGCCGCCGCCGGACGCGAGCTGCGCGTCATGTTCCCGATGATCGCCACCATCGACGAGTTCCGCGCCGCCCGGGAACTGGTCGATGTGGAGTGCGCCTGGGCGCGCCGCCGGGGGCGGGCGCTGCCTGCCCTGCTGCGGGTCGGGGCCATGATCGAGTGCCCGTCGCTGCTCTGGCATCTGGACGCCCTGCTGCCGCTGACCGACTTCGTCTCGGTGGGCACCAACGACCTGTTTCAGTACATGTTCGCCGCCGACCGGACCAATCCGCTGGTCTCCGACCGCTACGACCCGCTGTCGCCGCCCCTGCTCAGGGCCCTGGCCGAGATCCAGAAGAAGTGCGCTGACACCGGCACGCCGGTCTCGGTCTGCGGCGAACTGGCGGGCCGGCCGCTGGAGGCGTTCGCCTTGCTGACACTGGGCTACACCCGGCTGTCGGCCCCGGCGGGCGGCGTCGGACCGGTCAAGCGGATGATCCTGTCCGCCGACCTGCCGGCGGCCCGGCGCGGCATGGCCAATCTGCTCGGATCGTCGTCCGGATCGATCCGGGGCGAACTGGAATCGTTGGCCCGGAAATTGAACATCACGATCTGAAACGTTCCCGCCGATTGCGCAGGTACGGCTAACAAATCGTTGATCGGTCAACTCAAATGAGTTATCCACAAGGTGTAACCGGGGGATCCGCGGGGGCGGAGCCGATCTGTCATCCCGATATGGTACAGGCCCCGGGTTCGAGTACGGCGCGTGAGGATGCCTCGCGCGCGCCGAGTTTGGGGTCAGGCCTTATGGCGCTGGATACGGGGAACGCCCCCGAAGAGTATCGTAATCATCCTGACTGGAAGGATGTCGTTCCTTCCGTCACGGACGCGGCGACTCTGGGCGACGGCCTGCGCATCGCCAGAGCCCATTCCGGCCGCTCCCTCGCCGAGCTTTCCAGCATCACCCGCGTGCCCGTGCGCTATCTGACGGCGCTGGAGCAGAACGACTTTTCGGTGCTGCCCAGCCGCGTCTTCTCGATCGGCTATGTCCGCGCCTACGCCGGGGCTCTCGGCCTCGACGAACAGCTGGCCGTGGAACGGTTCAAGCGCGAGGCGCCGGACCCCTCCGTGCCGCTGCAGCCGCCGGTCGGCGTCGCCTTCGAAGAGGTCAAACGCTATTCGCCGCGCCTGATCGCGGCCGGCCTGGCCCTAGTCCTGGCGGTGGTCGGCTGGAACGTCTTCCAGCGCGTCAGCCTGATGCGCGCGCCCCAGCCGTCCGACATCGCCGCCGTCCCGGAAAGCTGGACCCTCGGCGCCGTGCCGGGTCAGGAGCAGTTCATGCGCCTGACCGCGCCGCGCCCGGCCCCGCCGGACCAGACGGTGCCGGCGCTCTACATCACGCCCGGCCTCGAGGCCGAACTGACCGGCGTCGATCCGACCTCGCCCGAAGGTCTCGCCGCCGCCGCCGCCGGCGCGCCGCCGGTGCAGAAGGCCTTCAATCCGCGCGGCGCCACCTACGGCGCCTCGGCCAGCGCCTCGCAGGTGGTGATCCAGGCCCGCAAGGCCGCCAGCCTCGTGGTCCGCATGGCCGATGGCCGCGTCCTGTTCGCCCGCCAGCTGGCCGCCGGCGACGCCTGGCGTGCGCCGCTCGGGGTCGCCGCCACCGTCGACGTCTCCGATCCGACCGCCTTCGACGTCTATCTGAACGGCGAGCACGGCGGGGCCCTCGAGGCCGCCCAGACCTCGCTGAACCAGCTGAACCAGCGCGCCCAGTCCCTCGCCCGCCAGGCGGCCGCGGAAATCACCGCGCGCACAGAGGCCGCCCGCACCGCCGCCGTCCAGGCGCAGCTGCAGGCGTCCACGACGGTTCAGGACGTGGCCGCCGACGCCGCCGGGGGCTGATCCGCGACGCCGTGAACCGGCTGTTGTCGTGGCCATGCCGCAATCGGAAGCCTATGTTCGCTCCGACATGAGCCAGGATCACACCCCCCACGAACTTGGGCACGTCCGCCCGTGGCGCCACATCGAGCGCCGCCCGAGCCGCCGGATCATGGTCGGAAACGTCCCCGTGGGCGGGGGCGCGCCGATCACGGTCCAGTCGATGACCAACACCCCGACCTCCGACGCGGCGGCGACCATCGACCAGATCCGCCGGCTGGAAGAGGCGGGCGCCGACATCGTCCGCGTCTCCTGCCCCGACGAGGACTCGACGGCCGCCTTCCGCACCATCGCCCGGGAGGCGAAGGTCCCGCTCGTCGCCGACATCCATTTCCACTACCGCCGCGGCATCGAGGCGGCCGAGGCCGGCGCCGCCTGCCTGCGCATCAATCCCGGAAACATCGGCTCCGCAGACCGCGTACGGGACGTGGTGCAGGCCGCCAGGGACCACGGCTGCTCGATGCGGATCGGCGTCAACGCCGGCTCGCTGGAGCGGGACCTGCTCGAGAAATACGGCGAGCCGTGCCCCGAGGCCATGGTCGAGAGCGCGCTCAATCACGCCCGCATCCTGCAGGACCATGACTTCCACGAGTTCAAGATTTCGGTGAAGGCCTCGGACCCGTTCCTGACCGTCGCCGCCTACCAGCAGCTGGCCGACGCCATCGACTGCCCGCTGCACCTCGGCGTCACCGAGGCCGGGCCGTTGCGCACCGGCACGATCAAGTCGGCCATCGGCATGGGCTCGATGCTGTGGGCCGGCATCGGCGACACCATCCGCGTCTCGCTCGCCGCCGACCCGGTGGAAGAGATCAAGGTCGGTTTCGACATCCTCAAGTCGCTCGGCCTGCGCCACCGCGGCGTCAACATCATCGCCTGCCCGTCGTGCGCCCGGCAGGGCTTCAACGTCATCGAGACCGTCGGCGTCCTCGAGGAGAAGCTGGCCCACGTCACCACGCCGATGTCGCTGTCGATCATCGGCTGCGTGGTCAACGGCCCGGGCGAGGCGCTCTACACCGACGTCGGCTTCACCGGCGGCGGCAAGGGCTCGGGCATGGTCTATCTGAACGGCAAGACGGCCCACAAACTGGCCAACGAGGGCATGATCGACCACATCGTCGAACTGGTCGAGGCCAAGGCGGCCGAACTGGACGCGGCCCGGGCCGCCGCCGCTCCCGCTGCGACCCCGGCGCTCGAACCGGCGGAATAGCCGGGGGTCTGTCGGTGCGGGCGAGGGCGGGCTACGAAGGGCGCTCCTTTCCGCCGCCGGACGCGCCATGACCCGACTTCCGTTCCTGACCCGCCTCGCCCTGTCGCTCCTGGCGGCCTTCGCCCTAGCCCCCGCCGGGGCCGCCTGGGCGCTGCCCCAGACGGCGCCGGCTCCGGCCGCGCCGGCCTTCGCCCCCGCCCGGATCGAGCTCACCGCCCCCGACGGCCGCGCCATCGACGTCAGCGTCTGGGAGGCCGCGGACGAACGGGCCGTCGTGGTCTTCAGCCATGGCTATAACGGCAGCCCCGCCGCCTACCGCCGCCTCCTGTCGGAATGGGTCGAGGCCGGGTTCACGGTCGTCGCGCCGCTGCACGTCGATTCCCTGCGCCATCCCCTGCACGCCGAGGTCGACGGCCCCGCCGCCTTCATGACGCGCCTCGTGGATCTGGCGGTGGTCCGCGGCTACGCGAAGGCCGAACACGCCGGCAAGCCGATCGTCGCGGCCGGTCATTCCTTCGGCTCGCTGATGTCCGCGATCTCGGGCGGCGCCCTGACCATCGCGGGGCCCCAGGGCGATCCGGCGGTGAAGGCGGTGGTCGCCCTGTCCTCCGCCGGCGATCTGGAGGGCGTGGTGACGCCCGAAACCTACGCCGGCCTCGCCGTCCCGACCCTGATGATCACCGGCGACGAGGACCTCGTCCCGCAGTACGTCACCGACTGGCGGGCGCACCGCAGCCCCTACGACCGCAGCCCGGCCGGCGGCAAGATGCTGCTGGTCTTCGAAGGCGGCGACCACAGCCTGGTTCGCAACGCCGACGAGGCCGATTTCGACCTGATGGCCCGCGCTTCCGTGGCCTTCATCGAGGCCCACGCCCTCGGCGATCCCGAAGCGCGCCGGAGCCTCGAAGCCCTGACCGCGCCCGAGGGCGTGACCATCGAGAGGCGCTGAGCCATGAAGCTCTACATCACCGCCCCGTCCCCCTACGCCCGCAAATGCCGCATCGTGGCGCGCGAGAAGGGGCTCGCCGACCGGATCGAGGAGATCGCGGTCGATCCCTACGCCAACGCACCGGAGCTGCTGGCCTCCAACCCGCTGGTCCAGGTCCCGACCCTGATCGCCGACGACGGCCTGCCGCTGAACGACAGCCCGGTGATCTGCGAATATCTCGACGCCCTCGGAACCGGTCCGCGCCTGCTGCCCGAGGGCGGCCCGGAGCGACTGCGCGTGCGGCGTCTGGAAACCCTCGCCAACGGCGCGCTGGAGATGGGCGTCAAGCTGGTGCTGGAGAAGCGGCGGCCGGAGCACGAGCGTTCGCCGTCGTGGATCGAGCGCTGGACGACCAACATGGGCCGGGCCCTTGACGGGCTGGAGGCTCAGGGTCCGGACGCCGACGATCTGAACATGGGAACGATCACCGCCGGCGTGGCGGTGATCGTTCCCATGTTCAGAT
>Ga0114898_1001694_pt1 | contig 12477 bp, 23 predicted proteins | sample Malvired_Geostar_FD_83496 | JGI IMG/M metagenome (GOLD analysis project Ga0114898, IMG submission 83496) | Marine viral communities from the Global Malaspina Expedition - Malaspina viral metaG DeepMed_Geostar | ecosystem: Environmental > Aquatic > Marine > Oceanic | place: Mediterranean Sea... | reverse complement strand
CCTCCGATTGAATGCCCTTATCATGACATTTTTATCAGGCCAAATGCTAGGTATTTTTTTACCAATTCGACACGGTTTTTGACAAGTATAAAAAAAGTACAAAAATAAATAGGCCAGGTCAATTTTGCCTATTCATGTATTATTTTTCATGCTTTATCTTTCCTGCCTTTTTATTCATGACTTCTTATTCATGAATTCTGATTCCTGTATTACCTCTCTCCTGTGGGCTGAGCCGACTGACCACAACAGCGATGAGCGCACGCGCAGGAATTTCAGCGATGTTCGTTATTGCAGGCAATTTTATATATACTTTATGTATATAAGTATTGCACATAACATGTTTGTAAGCCAATTTAGCTACGAAACTGGCTATGCTTGTAAATTTGTTTGTAAGCATTTCGTGACTGTCCCCCTTACATGTATGTAAATTTCCTTGCACGATTTTCCGACTCGCAAATAGCCTATCACAGCTCGCCGAGTTTGGCAATGCGGAATTCTGATTCATGAATAATAATTCGTAGTTGACACGGTTCGGCGAGGGTGGTAATATTCTCCCAAGTCGCCCGGACTGGGCTGGCAAAAAAATTCATATACAGGGAGTATATACATGACAAGGGAATTTATTATAGACATGCAAGTAAGTGGTCAATATGACGATGCATTATATGAGCTAGAGACCGTGGAGGAGGCTTTAGCAGAGTGGTCATTGATGTACCCTGATGAGTATGCAGATAGTAGAGAGGAACCAGAAGAGGATGAACCTATACTGGTCGAGGAGGTACACGTAGACGCTATTAACAGTTTTGCAATATACAAGAAGCAAGGAGAATAACGTGGACGAACAATACATAAAGCTACTAAAAGAACTGGTTAACAACATAGAGAACTCTATTAGCCAAGCTAATGAGACCTCTGGAGAACTAGATAATGCGGAGTACGCATTAGAAGAGGTGGAAAGCCAGATATATGACGCTAAGGGAATGGTGCAGGAGGCTAGGTCAGCCAACGAAGGGGTTATAGCTGACCTAGAAGAGCTACATGCTGACGTAGAGAGTGAGATAATCAAGGAACAGAACAATGCTATTAACACAAGATGACATCGGACACGAGTATAAGATTTGGATACCATGTGTGGCTGATAGTGACAGCGTGGATGACCTAGTACAACAGCTTGTCGCTATTGCAGGGGGCATGACTGCTCAAGCAGTACAGGGTATCTGGATAAGTGACGAGACAGGAGAGGCTATACAGGAGGACACGCACATACTCTCCTTCATAACGAATAAGCCCCAAGTGCTGGTATTACTAAGGCAATTAGCCGTGGTATTACTTGAGGAAGGACAGGAGGCCGTACTCATGACAACAGATGGGCGCGGTTTCCTGCTCCGACCAGATGAGAGCGAGACAGAGACAAACTTTACAGGAATCAAATTTAATATACTACAGGAGGACGACAATGTATCGAAAAATTAGAGGCGGATATGCACCATTTTGCTCAACATGCGGACAGGGAACAATCTCAGTCGCAGAACTGTCACACAAGTGGGGAGTGAGTAAAAATACTATCGACTATCATGGGCGAAAGAATGGTCTGCCATCGCATGATGGGATTTACCCTAACGGCGACACAGATGTGAACGCTAACAGGCAGGGGACACACGGTATTACCGAGAAATTCTACTGCGAGGATGAGGCGGACATGTGGGCTATGGTTGAGGGAGTGGGACACCTAACACTTGCACCAAAATCGTGGGTTAGAGTGCCTGCGCTTAGTGGCAGGCGTTGGGAGTACCGTCCTCAACTTAATAGTGAGGGACATATTAGGCGGAGGCTTAATGATTTCTATAAGCCCAAGCCCATACTAATCAACCTTAAAAAAGAGGCTGACCCTAACTTAACCGACAAGTTGCCGTGGTAGGAGATAACATGAACGAGTTACTAGAACACATAAAAGGTACATACAGCGGTCTTATACAGAGGGCAGGCAAGTTTGAACCCGGCACTTACTGTGTCGGAGGAGCAATTTGTGACTACCTAGCAAGCGAGGAGGATTGGGGTGGCATAGAGCCTAGCAAGCGACGCTACCCCTACGAGGACATGCTCGCTGCTGTCTTTGCTAGCATACTGGGTGTAGACTGGACAGGGTATGACTATGACGAGGATGATGAATATAGGGGCGAACTGCACGGCGCAGGAGGAGAGCCTCCCACCGACAGCACCTCCAATACCCTAGCCTATTACTCTGCTAGCATACTGGCAGATAACGACAACGGTGACTTTGATGTAGCGTGGGAAACGGCTAGTGATATGTTCAACGAATTGGGCTTGCGCCAGTGCGGTGAATGTGATACACTCTACGGTAATGTGGGTATACTTGAGGACGATGCTAGAACTAGTGTCGGAATGAAGTGTGGGAGGTGTGCGTATGAATAAAAAAATCAAATTTCAAAGGAGAAAAAATGATGCAAAATTATGCGGTGCGGTTGACAGAAACTAGGCATTTGTGGTATTATCTTGAGGCTACGAGCGGAGATACGGCACTCGACGAGGCCAACGCACTGCATCATGAAGCGATGCACCACCGTGGCAACAGCGATGGAGGTGCAGATGAAATAGAAGGAGATACAATAGAGGGTGAAGCACATGAATTGGCACAGTATTAGGAGGAGTGATGAGTTTATTTGATGACATAACAGCAGGGCTTGACGCGGTATTTAACAGGAGAAATGGTGTAACAGCAACAAAAGCACACTATACAGCTAGGGGAAGGAACCCCAAGTTCGAGTGTGACGGTTGCGGTAAGATACGAGTGTTAGGCACATGGCAGCACGGCGGTGACGAGATGCATTGGTGCTATAACTGCTCCGATTCAATGTTCGGACACACGTACAACAGCAGTAAATTAAGTAGGAGGGAGTTTTATGGACGTATCTACAATGGCTAGCATAGGTATATTTGGCGCGCTATGTTTCATAGCGTGGAGAGTATACATTGAAAGATGAATGTGACAACTGTGGCGGAGTATGTGAATGCTACGACTATGAAGGTTGTGAGTGTGGAGAAGATTGCTCACAAGTTAGTTGGTGTTCCTGCATGGATAATGACGCGCTCGTACAGGCAACAGATGACCTGTTCCTCTGCCAAGACGGCTGCGGATGTGCGTGTTTGTAAACGTGGTTGTGGGAAATTATATTTAGACTGGTACGACGAGTTTGTCTGTCCAGTATGTGGGTACCACGAGTACAAGGATTGAAATGATAGAATTTTATAAGATGGATGATTTTTTGAAGCTAGAACTACCACAGATACCGTCGCTGTTAGGGGATAACCTGATAGTGCCAGAAGGACGTGTAATAATATACGGTTCGCCCGGCACATTCAAGTCCTTTGCAACGATGCATCTGTGTTGGGCTTTGGCTGGGAGTGATGAGTGGTTAGGGTATGAAGTCCACGCAAACATTCCGACATTATACTTACAGGCAGAAATTGTACCAAAGATGATGCAGGCTCGCGGGTTAAAAGTAAAGAGTAATTTTAGAGACAACGAGAACCTTCACTACGCCTACATACGTGACTTCATCCTATCTGGACAGAAGGCATGGGAGGAAGAAGTGGAGGTGGTAGAGAAGACACAAGCAAAGTTTATATTCTTTGACCCAATGTCTAACATCATGGCAGGGAGTGAGTTGGACGACGCTGCGGTGAGGAATTTCCTGCATAACCTAGACAGGATAACCGTTAAGACAGGTGCAGGCGTGGGCTTAGTCCACCACTCACGCAAGGAGTCCTTCAACAGGGACGGCAGTACAAACTTTACTGGTGCTGAGGATTTACGTGGACACTCTAGCATAAATGGTTGGGCAGACACAATAATAAGACTAAGGAGGCCGAGAACTGTGGCAGGCGTAATTGAAATGACATGGGAGAAAGTCAGGCACAACGAGGAGCCAACAGATAAGTGGTTGCGTTTTGACAACGAATCTGGTATACTAAAGCTGTCTGAGTCTGACCCAATTCTGTTAGTCTCGGAGTTGCTGAGAGATGGCCCAAAGTCTCGTGCAGTAGTAGATGAGATGTTAACTAAACAAGCAGGCTTAGGTGAACGGCGAGCGATTAACACTCGCATGTCGCTGGAAGAGAAGAATGTGATAGAGATGTACAAAGACCCGGTTGATAAAAGAAGAACGATGGTTAGGATGAAGGAGGACTAATGGATATCCAAGTTGGTAAGATTAGATTACAGATATTACTAGCACTAATTATCCTCGGTATAATCAGTGTCATGGCAATACTCGCAGGTAGCGAGGAGTTCATTGCTATTGTTACTGGATGTACTGGTGGTATAATAGCGTTAGGTATGAAGCTACTAGAGGGGGAGTAGGATGATAGAGCAGAAGGACACAATAGTACTAGACATTACATCAGAAATGCTAGTACGCGCAAATGAGATTATGGAGGGTGTAGATAAAGTCTCTGATGCAGGAAGCTATGGAGCAGAGCCTATGCTTCTAAAGAAGATATCTTATAAGTTAGAATTCAAAAAAAATGGTAGACTAGCTGGGTATCTAGGCAAGGCTGTACTGTCAGATTATATAGGCAGGCAAATACAGATTGGCGGTATGGCTAATGGCGATAAATACGACATGTTAATAAGTGGTACAAAAGTTTCAGTTAAGACAACTACTACTAAACCATACTGGCAGCCACCACCGCTTGACCATACAGTTGTGTTTCCTAACCATAGGACAGACAATTTATTAGGCACCGAGGTATTTATTGTCGTGTGTCTAAATATAGATGACCAACTATTAAATATTCAAGGAGTTATATCGAGAGAAAGAATAAAAGAAATTGGTATTCCTTGCGAGATTGGAGAGATAATAGGGGCCGGGCAAGGATATGCGGCAAATGAAGCAGGACTTTGGATGGAATATAGAGAACTAGACCCATTCGTTTTGGAGGAATGGAATGACAAAGTGGCAACGGCGCGACGCTAAAAGAGAGCATCGCCAGAAAATGAAAATAGATGGTAGGAGTACAAAGAGTCAGCGCCTAGAACGCTATTGGAAGAAGAAGGAGGAGCGTGTACGAAGTAAAGAACGACGAGCTTTGGTTAGAGGGGAAGAAACTTGGAACGACTGACACCATATTCGTGGATGGTAGGCAGGACATTGCTGGGTATATCAAGCAGAGTCGTAGGAAGAAGATATCTGTCGCCCGGCTCTCCGAAGGGGATTATGTCATGGTTACCCCCAGTGGACTCACCGTGGGCATTGAGGAGAAGAAGCCTGCCGACTTGGCTGGCTCTCTACGAAGCAGACGGTTACAGAGACAGCTCAGGAGACTGGAGAAGGCAGTGGATATCCCCCTCTTGGGGCTACGATTTATGGCTAGAGGTGGCTTCACTCCTAAGTGGTGGCAATTTGGGTCTATAAGCCTGCCTGTAGAACTCCTTAAATGGAGCCTACGTGGTGGCATAGTTATCCTACCACATGGTGAAGACAATTTAATCAAAACATTAAGACGAGTGAGAAACATACTGCAACCGGGCCGCCATCTATTTAGTATCGTGGCAGGCACCGACCAAAAGGTTACTGGTGAAACAGGATTTAATCGTGCAGTACAGCGGATGATTGAGGGTGTTGGGCCGAGTACGGCATCCAAGATAGAGGAACACTATAAAGGAAGTATAAGAGACCTACTCTTTGACAACGAGGAGGGGTGGGCAACAGCAGGCTTGAACGTAAGACAGAAAGCCAATCTGGAGGAATTATTAGATGAGAACAAGTGTAACTAAACTTGATAGCTGGCAGGAATGCCAAGTCAAGTACAGATACAGTGAGCGCCGCCTCAAAGAGCATGGCTATGTACCGTCCGGGCCGTTAACGTCTGGCTCTACATTCCATGACAGCTTGGAGCGTGCGCTCATGACCAAGAATATGAAGGACGGCTTTGACTATACACTGAGCGTACTGGACGATAACAACAGGTTCCGACCCGGCGTGCTGCGTATGTTAAAGGATGTACCTGAGTGGCTGCTAGATGTGGAGATACCTGTGGCTGAGGATAAGCTAGAGGTAAGCTACATTGGCAGGGACGAGATAACTATCGTGGGCAAGCCAGACCTGTGGACTGTGAAGGACTATGGTGTGGTGGTGTACGAGTTTAAGACCTGCTCGGAGAAGGGCAAGAGTATGTTAAAGAAGCTCTTGAACTACGAGGAGTGGGGCGCGCAGCCCACGAGGTACGCATGGCTACTACAACAGACATATGACTGGCTGGAGGGGATGCCCTTCTACCGCCAGCACATACTCTGGAGTACCCAAGATACCCATATCGAGGGCAAAGAAATTTTAATCTCGCAAGACGCTATTGACAACGCCGGGCAAGATATGATAAGATTGGCAGACCAAATTGAAGAAACAGAATTTGAGAAGATTGCGCCAATCCACCACTTCACACCGTTATGTAACTGGTGTGACTTTCAGCAAGTATGTCGAGGGTGGTTGACTGGAGCGGACGTTGATGGTATAATAGCGGAAAAGTATTACGAGGAGGAATATGTTGCACATTAGTACATTGTTATATGGCGGCCCGGGTGTAGGTAAGACAGCATTAGCTACGTCTTCATTCTGGGATTATAAGAAGAGGGAACCCATCGAGGGGAGGAACGGTAGGCTGCTGCTTATCGGACGTGAGGAGAATGATGCGTTGGGCATACCTGATGAGAATATTGTCAGGTTCCCTCTTCCACAGAACGACCCTATCGCTTTTGCGGAGGAGTTCGAGCTGTATTTGAAAGCGCTGAACGGCCCCAAAGGACGAGAGGCAGGGGTGACAGACATAGTGATAGACGGATTTACCGAGCTGTGCTATGACTTCACCTATGCCTATCGCGAAAGCAGGCAACCGCGAGACCAGTTCGAGGTCTATCGTGAATGGCAGAGAGCCTTTATTAGTTTCATGCAGTTACTGCATCCAAAGACTATACAGGCTAACGTCATCGGGACGGCTCGTGTTGCAGAACTGCGCAAAGGAAGTACGACATCGAGAGGTGCTGCCGTGAAAGGCGACCCAGAATGGATGGATGAGTTCAAATACTATCCGTCAATGGAAGGGTGGGCCAGACATAACATGGGGCATTACTTCAACATGGTGCTGTACTTGGAGCAGGACACAGTGACTGCCATCATCGGCGGCAAGCCAGTCAAGATACCGAGTCATACGACTCACCTTCTTGGCGGTGGTGATTACTGGACAAAAAATATCTACACACATTTGTGGGCCGAGCAACCACCGACGCTTGAGAACGCAATGTGGACAGATTTAGAGGGAGTATTATTAAATATAGTCGGTGAGAAGATAGGAGGATAGAATGGCATTTACGACCGAGAACATGGTAGATTTTCAAGAACGTGAGGAGTCCGCAAGACTTGAGCAGCTCATACCAGTAGGAAAATATAACTGGGATATTGAGAAGGCTGAGGTGACCGAGGTTAATGGTCTCCCAAGATTACGAGTTCAGCATAGGCTTGAAGGTTCTAACACAGGTCAGTTGGGCCGGGTTCATAGCGAGTTCTTTAACTGGTACGCCAGCGAGAACAGCACTAGCCCCAAGCCCATTGAAGAAAGGCAGCGTGGTCTCCGTGGGATGGTAGGGCGTAAGCTAGATGCGTATATTAAAGCGCTGGCTACTTGCCCAACGTCTACACAGGAGCTAGGCGATAGCTTTGTGGAGTGCGTGGAGGCTCTCAGGGCGGCAGATGACCCGGCAGAAGTAGAGGAATACATGACGGCTATTGGTAGACTGCTCGAAGGGCAGTTCATCACCGGCACGATACGGCATTCCAACACTGGTTGGGCTAACCTGCACGCTGAGAAGTTTGACATCAGCATTGGTGCAGCCGATAAGGTTGCGGTGTGAGGGTAGTCATAAAGCTCAGGGAGATTGAGGAGGGCATCAGCATTAACAATGTTGAGGCTGTTGACCCTATCGGTCTCCCCGGATTTTTAACGATTATAGTACACAGCGAGGAGGACTCGAACAAGCACACCAGCTATGTTTGGCCCTCAATGTCCATAGAACATTTGGTAATAGAAACAGTCGAGGGCGAACAATTTGAACACACTAATACACCGCATTGGTTTAAGCCAGTGCAATGAATGTCCCCTACATGAAGGGACTCGCAACGTGGTACCCGGAGCAGGTAACGAACAGGCAGATATTATGCTTGTCGGCGAGGCTCCCGGTGCCTTTGAGGACGAGGTAGGACTACCCTTTGTCGGGCAGTCTGGTACCAAACTAGATATATTATTAGAGCAGGCGAAGCTGACGAGGGATGAGGTCTATTTGACCAACCTTGTCAAGCATCGTCCCCCTCGCAACCGTAATCCGTACAAGCGTGAGATAACCGCATGTTCGCATTGGTTGGAGGACGAGATGAATCGGGTAAGACCGACAGTCGTGGTAACTCTAGGAGCAGTTGCAGGTAAATACTTCAAGCCAGACCTTTCCATTACCCGAGAGCATGGTGTATCTTTCGAGTGTGATGGGTTTCTACTGGTGCCGATGTACCACCCTGCGGCGGCCTTGCATAATCCGAACCTTTGGCCTATACAGTTGGAGGATTGGGCAGCATTCAGAGGACAACTCCACAACAAACGAGTAATTCCCACGACAGAATATTCTCTGTACGGCGATTTTGAGGCAGATGGGCCTATAGGCTTTGACCTAGAAACCACAAGTCCCACTAGAGGGGGGCGTTTTGCCGTGCAAGAGGCTGAGGTGGTGGGATATAGCTGGTCTCAGGGGGAAGGGCATGGGGTCTACGTGCCAGAAAAACCGCACAAGATGGCGGTCATACTGGAAGACCCAAGACAGGAAGTCGTGTGCCATAATGCTAAGTTCGAGGTGACACATCTCAAGAACAACGGCATAACCCTGACCAGTTTCCACGACACAAAGATTGCGGCGTACCTACTCGGTCTGCCCTCTACGCATCTGAAAGACCTAGCAGTACAGGAACTGGGCTTAACACCCATTACCTATTCAGAGGTCACAGACGGTAAGGACATGAGCGAGTTAACTCCAGAAGAGATTCTGGACTATGCCGCCGCCGATGCTGATAATACGCTCAGGCTATGGTATGAACTGCGTACCCGGCTTGAGCGCAATCTATTGTATGGGGTGTATGAAGATATAGAGATGCCGCTGATACCTGTCCTGTCGGACATGGAGCGGCGCGGAGTACAGGTAGATATTGGACAGGCAATAAACGCAATTTCATTTTTTGAAAACAAGATGATACAGGCTAAGGCCAGAGCGCATGAGGAAATACCTTTGACCGTAAGTATAGGGTCACCAGAACAGCTAGCACGCTGGCTGGAAGTGCAGGGTGCGCCCATCTTGAAACGCACGGAGGGGAAAGGGCTGCTGGCTACGGATGAAAACACCCTGCGCAGTCTTAACGGTTGGCGCGAAGAGACAATCAACGCCATCCTAGACTACAGGATGTTCCGTAAGCTCAGTGCCTTTCCTAAAAAGTTTATAGAATTAAGTGCATGGGATGGCGCGCTCCACCCTAACTTTAATCAAGGAGGCTACTATGAAGAATCTTCTGATACGAGTGGGTCTGCTCCAGCTACCGGGCGTCTATCCTGTTCAACCCCAAATCTCCAGCAGGTTCCTCACCACGGACGCGGCAAAGGCCCGGAGTTTGAAGAGTACGGCAGACGTATACGTGCTTGCCTCGTGGCTAGGAATGGGTATCGCCTTGTAGCCGCTGACGTTGGACAGCAGGAGCCGAGGATAGCAAGCCTCGTAGCACCTGAGCCACAACTAAGGCAGGACTTTGATGATGGCCTAACACCCTATGCGCTGATAGGTGAGGACATATATGGACGGCCCATTGATAAGAATGTGGATGAGCAGGAATGGCACACAGCCAAGACGTTCTTCCTCGCTCTAGTCTACGGCGCAGGAGCAGGTAAGTTACATGAGATAGACCCACGGCTCAGCATGGCGCAGAGTATATCGGGTCATGAGAAGGTAGTAAATAGGTACCCCGGACTGGCATCCTTACAGGACAAGGTAGCAAGCGAGATACACCAGCGTGGTTATGCTCGTGACTACTTTGGTAGGATACGCTGGTTCCCCGGCATCTATTCAGCGGACAAGAACCAGAGAGCAACAGCCCTACGTGAGGCAATCAACTTCCACATACAAGGCCCGGCGGCCTCGTGCATCAAGATAGCGATGCGCAAGTTGTGGGATGAGATAGCTGACCGGGGACTGGATGCACACCTGCTATTGCAGGTACACGACGAAGTTATATTAGAAGTTAGGGAGAAGGATTTAGACGCTACCATCGACGCTATAAGTCATATGCTCGATGATGTTATGCCGATAGATTTCCCTATTGAGCCGGAGGTAGGCATAAATTGGGCAGAAATGACGCCATACAAATAATAAGAAACGCTATAGGGAACCTTAGCGACAAGCATCAAGAGGCATGGAACGACATGGAGATAGGTAAAGCGAAGAGGTACTGGGATTCCGCCCAGACATTGAGGAGGTATCTAGATGGGTTTGAAGATAGTCAAGGGCAAGGTATACGGCTCACTTGAGGGAACTAAAGTCCGCAAGTATGTGTGGAAAAGCCGCCACTTGTTTCGCAAGTGGAACGCATGGGGAGTGGACTGCAATTACTGGGATGAGATGGTCGCATCAGGGGCTGACACACTAGAGATACTGGACAAGGAGGAGAATATACTGTATACTATAGACATGGATGCAGAAGTGTGGGCTGATTTCCAGAAGGACTGGGGATGGGGCCTACAGTATTTTATACCGAGGAAGTATTTTAGACATGAAGTTTTTGAAGAATAACCACTGTCCTAACTGCGGAATAGAATTAGAGAAGGTGCGCGCCGGGATGCGGAACACAGCCTGTGGTATGTTCCATGCATACCCCGGCATCGCCAATTTAGTAGTTGGGGTGGTAAATAATGAAAGAAATGATATAAGTGCCACCCTCTCTGAGGGTCAGGTCATTACTAGAACGGTAGGAGAAGATGTTTATCCATGTGTTGAGGATGCTGTTATAGCAGTCCTTAATGACATGAATGAAATTGTGTTTCCTGATTAGTATTTACTTTTACTTTTTCTTACAACACCCTTTCTTTTGCGCGCAGCCTTAGCAGCCGCTTTTCCTTTTTTAGTATAGGGGTAATGTTTCTTTCCTACTTTAGGCACTTGTATCAGCCTCCTGTAATATTAATCTATGTACTTCAAACTCGTCGCCCATACTCACCCTCTCCCTGTCAATAATATGTACTGACGTACTACTCTCCTCATCAAACCCGGCATGACCGTCATACGTGTGCTTAAAGTATACTGGATATACTTGGTCTTCAAGCGTATCCAAGTCAGTAAGCTGCTTGGTTTTAGATACCGGGCTGTAATAGCCACTCTCCTGTATCAGGTCTTCACCTATCCTGACAAACACTTCCCATAACTTCAGCTTAACAGGTCGTAGTGTACTGTGTATCTCAAATGCATATAGTCTGGGTGGGTTGCTGCCTGCTTGGTCTGAGGTAGTAGAGAAGTCAAACTGCATTTGTATAGAACTTCCTACCGCCTGCGTAGTAGGCGTTATAGCTGACCCACCTACAGTAGCATCATTAAAGTACAGTGTCTGTACTGCGCTGGTAGATGATGACCCCATCGTACCGAGGGTATAGCTTAAGTCGCCTCCATCCAAGCCGTACTTGGCAGTGATTGTATTGGTGTTGTCGCCGCCCAGATTGTCCATCCAGAACACAGCTTTAAGGAATGCCTTACTCGTACCCGGCACGCCACCGTGCCACGTCGAGGTGAAGAAGGAGCCGGTCTTGCCTACTGTTGTCTCGGCGTCGATGAACGGTGCTGGTGAACGTAGCGGCAGTTCCCATCTTACCACCTTGGTATGGTCAGCACCAGTACCGGCGCGGTTCAGCCTCCCTGCAACCACCAAGAACCTAGCACCAGTCGTGGTGTAGGTCTGTATGAACATATCATCTACTTCACCAAAGGTAACCTCATCTATCGTATGTAGGTTAAAGCTATCCTGAGACTGCCGTAGAGACATTATTTTAATCTTCTTGGTAGTACTTGTCAGGTCGATTGGAAAATCTCCAAATACACCTGCCTCCGAAGACTCTGGAATGTCTGATGCTATCCACAGTTCATGGGGACTGGCAACAAGAGCCTTCACCTCTCCACCAAATCCTTCTACTCTAGGCGATAGCAACAACGATGTTAGGTCGTGTACTTGTCCCGGCGCCCAGCGTATCAATGACTGAGTTGCCGCCATAGTATAGAAGAACCCATGCCACTCCTCACCTACTGAGAAGTTAGTTGTATTAACACCCTTGTCCCATTCTGTGGATACCGGGGCAAATGCGTTCTCAGCCGTAGCAGTCCCTGCATATACACGG
>Ga0114898_1001692_pt1 | contig 12492 bp, 32 predicted proteins | sample Malvired_Geostar_FD_83496 | JGI IMG/M metagenome (GOLD analysis project Ga0114898, IMG submission 83496) | Marine viral communities from the Global Malaspina Expedition - Malaspina viral metaG DeepMed_Geostar | ecosystem: Environmental > Aquatic > Marine > Oceanic | place: Mediterranean Sea... | reverse complement strand
TTAGATATAAAAATGGGAAACAAATTTTGGAAGCCAAGCATGTGATAATCACGCAGGGCGACGTTCTTGTTGGTTAAGAGGAAGTTATAATGAAAAGCATGACAGTGAATCTAACCTATTCGTGGACATTTACTAAAAAGGAGTGGAGAGAGGAGAAGGAATTCCTTGAAAATATCAAGGAGAACTCTAGAATTGTACTGGCCGATGATGCTCACCATACGTTCTATTGTATGAATGACATTGTTGCGCCTAAACTTATAAATATTGAGGTGAAGAATGATGACTGAAGACCAGTGGAATAAAATTAACAAGAAGTATGGTATGCTGATGTATAAAATCAGCCATCAGATTAGTGGAGACACAGCTACAGCTAACTTTGATGATAACTTACAAGACATCAGGATGGCTGCGATGGAGGCTGTAGCTGGGTTTGAGAAACAGAATGATGGGGCTAACGGTAAGTTCGATGATTTTTGGGGCTCAAAAGGTTTCGACCGATACATTAAAACGTGTCTGTGGACCAAGAAAAATAATAAGGGTGCTAAGATCACGAAGAAATCATCCATCCTAAAGGGGACAATCTCTACTGAAATGGAGGAAGTTCTACAAATGGAAGAGTGTACTGGAGATCCTGATGTTGCCATAGCTTTAGAAGAGATAGCCTTCTACTTAACTCCAATTCAGCAAGAACTTATCAGTATGGTGGTGCAAGACCCAACACTGGTAAAGCCCAATGGTAAGATAAATGTCAAGAAGGTTTCTGAAAATCTTAATACCACTTGGTTTGAGGCTGATAAACAGATTAAACATCTATCTGCAATACTGGAGAATGAGTTGTAAATGAAAGATTTTCAGGATAATAAGAGCATCTTCTCCCTTGTGTGGGGACTCTTGGCAGTATTTTTTGCGGTGGTTTTAATGTGTCACTACTTTGGTACACCTATTACCGCTATAATATTACTGAGCGTGTGTATATATAAGTATGTACGAGTATAAAGTTTTTGAGACCTCATCCATTCCTAGTTCCATTGCGGCTCTAAATGAGTTGCTGGAATACTTACAAAAGGAAGGATGGGAGCCTATGAGTGTGGATTACACTCGTTATACCGTTTTCGCAAGAAAACCTAAAATTCTAAATGATTAGGAGAATGCTATGAAGAATGTTATTTGTGTATTGTTGATGTGTGCATTTGCTGCACCAGTTATCGGACAGAGAGTTAAGCATGATAGAAAGCATGTCGAGGCTGCCCATAAGAAGGCTGACGTTAAGAAGGGTTGCCCTAAGTGTAACTCTCTCAAAAAGGAACTGGAGGCTCTCAAGAAGAGGGTTGCGCGTTCTCAGAGGGGTTCCAGGAGAGGAGGTCGTTCTATTAGAGGTCGTAGTTCCCGAGGCACTAGAGGGAAGAGAGGCACCACTACTAAAAAGTCAAATGACACCCAGAAGAAAATGGAAGCAGCAAGGAAGAAGTGGGCCGAGGCTATGAAGAAGCGAGTGGATAGCTCCAACAAGAAGAGAGACGGTGAGTGGCGTAAGCGTATCGAGGAGATGAGAAAGACTTTTCAACTCCAGCTACGAGACGGTCGCTTTATTGCGTAATCACTTGAGAGTATATTCTACTGCGATTCTACTTGGGTCTTGAGTACCGATTGTAATGGTCTCAAAGCCCAGGATTGAATTTGCCTTAGGGGTTATCGTTAAGTTTAGCTGATATTCAGCAATTTCCTGAGTATTGGCTAGGCTTACGGTAAACCACAAATATAAATCTGTTTTTGGGCTGCCATTTATAAACATAGCTCCCACTAAATGACTACCGAAGTTGGATGTTTTAAAGGTAGTCCACGAGAAGGTATTCACCAACTCATCCATTATAACAACTTCATTTAACCTAAGAGTGAACGTGTTGTAGTCAATGAATTGGATGAGAGGAAGGTGAGATTGGTAACCACCTACAGGCTCAAAGTTAGTAAGAAGTGCTACCTCATTAGTGGGGAGAACACGAGGACCGCTTTTATCCCCCTTAGCTCCTCCGCTACATGCAGCCAGACCAAGACCAAGAACTACCCAACATATTAATTTTAACATATTACTCCATTAATAGAATGTGCATTCTATTATAGTATATATCACTCAATTGAGTGAGAGGAAGAATCATGATCAAATATATTTCTATCACAAGTATACTGCTAACAGCAGTAGTCCTTTTCAGCAGCTTTGCCCCTGTTCCACAAGGAGGAAAGCAGACTATTATCCCTAAGATGAGTAGGTTTAATGGAGACATTTTCAGGAATTTCGCGGAGTTCCGTGTACAAAACAGTTCTTTCAACGAGGTAGGATTAATTAAGTTGGAGGACATACCATACAAGATGTTAGTCAACTGTACAACTATCATTAAGGTACATCGTTTCGAAGATGGGAAGGGAACAGACTACTCATGCTTAATGTTTATTCGGGACCATAAACATCCTACCCAGAAGCTTAAGCCAGTCCTCGTAAGAGAGACTTATGGTGATGTGTGCAGGAAGATGAAGAGGGCAATAGAAAGCCGATGATTAAACCACTAAGAGACCGCATTGTTATTAAGAGAACACAGGCAGATACAAAGTCTGCTGGAGGTATTATCCTAACCGAGCAAGCACAAGAGGTTCCTACTGAGGGCTTAGTAGTAGCATGTGGTGAGGGACTTTTGGAGGGAGGGGAGAGACAAGCCTTAGATGTAAAAGTAGGAGACTTAGTATTATTTCCCCAGTTTGCAGGGACAGAGGTACAGCTAGGAACCAACCCCCTAGAGAACGAGACATATTTAATTATGAAAGACTCAGATGTATTTGCTATTGTAAAGGAAGGAAACAAAAAAGTCAAATGATGAATAAAGTATTTAACATGGATAATGTACGCATAGCAGTATTTGTTTTTGCAGTAGCATTAGTAGCATATACATTCTACTCTAAGTGGTATGGCAATGGCTAACGATATACCTAGTCCCAGAGAGACAAGTGTAGAAAGGTTTAGACAGGCTATAAGAATACATGAGTGTGGGATAGAAGGTTGTCCTTATTGCTTGGTAAGAGACTGGGTTAATGGACTAGAAGCAGGGATAAAGACGGATCAAAAAAAGTCAAATGAAGGGGAAAAAGATAGGGTGTTAATTTAACTGAGTTATTAAGAGTTTTCCACAATAATAAGTAAAAAAGTCAAATCATGCACAATCTATCCCCAATCTAGGTATCAGAGGTAAATAAGTCAAATGAGAGTTTAGTGTTTGCTTAACCCCCCCTTTAAGAAACTTAAAAAAACTCTCATCCCCCCCTAAGTTTGGGGGGTTTTTCTGAACTGGTTTGAACTGGTTTGGAATTAATTCGCACACCCCCCCTTCAAAAAAGTCAAACTGCGAATTTGTTCCAAATTAAGTCAAAGGGGGGTTCAAAAAAGTCAAATGACGAAAAAAGGCCCCTGGGAGGCCCTTAAAAAAGTCAAATCAGGAAATGGTGAGGGTGCTGGGACTTGAACCCAGAACCTTCGGATTAGAAGTCCGATGCTCTATCCAATTGAGCTACATCCCCATATATTTAATTATGTACAGGAGGCTAGCAGCCACAACACCCATATCGAACACCCAATGATCACGCCCGCCAGGAGATATTCCCACACTAACAGAAACCTAATAACCAGCTCATTTTTTCGTATATCCATGTTACACCTCGCGTACACCTTGTTATAGTTCTGTTAGGGTGGGAATTTTGGGACTTTCGTTAGGGTTTTGTTAGGTTAGGGTTTTGTTAGGGTTTCTCGTGGTCATCATCATACATTGCCTCGACCTCCTCATCGGTAAACCCGTAGTAGTATTCTTTGAGCTTGTCTGCTGCGTATTCTAGGATGGTTTCTAGTTGGGCGTCATCAATCCACTTGTGAACTAAAAATTCTATTTTTTCTTGGATTTTTTCAGATTTCATTTTTCCTCTTTTGTTTGATCCTGAATTTGGTGCAAAATTCCTCTCAAAATTGCATCCTCGATAGTGGGAGAATCTAATTCCCCACTATTTAGATAATTTACTAGGATTTCGATCTCATCCTTGCCTAATATTATTGTGTATTCTTTCATTTTTATCCTTCCCCACCTAAATCAAGCCCAGACCAATCTTCTACGGGCATTTGATTTTCAGCATATCGGCCCGTATAAATTATCAATTGTTCGGAATTATCGTAGCCAATATCCGCTTCGGGAAATAGCTCAAACAGAATTTTCTTTTCTTCTTCGGTCATTTTTCCTCCAATTCATGATGATAAGTTCGATACCAACGATCACCGCAACATTCACAGTCCGTTCCTAGTGAAACTCCGTCGAAGTAAATACCCTTAGATTGAGCGATTTTATTCGCTTCCTCAGGGGAGTTTGCGAGGATGTATAAAGCGTTTTCTCCCTCGCCTACATATCCTTCTGATGGAATAAGGGTCGGCATATCATCGAAGAAGCCGCCAGAATTGTTTTGCCAGAATCTATAAGTCTTTCGTTCCATTGTATAACCCTCCTAGTGGCTAAGGAATCTAACAGTTCTCTGTGCGGTCCAACATAGCCCGCACTCCGCGCATGAATCCAGCTTACCTGTCTGTTCAGGACATGTAAAGGATGGACCCGTAAAGCTTTCCTCCGCAGCATACCATAATCCTATCCGCTTAGTCTCTTTAGAGCGTGAGAATCTTATAACGAATCGCTCAGGGTATTGTATGTTTAGGAATTGGATATACCCACCTATCACGCCATCGTGTTCCCTTGCTGTATACCCAAACACGCATAGGGTAGGGAACTTCAATAGCATATCCTCCCAGAACCGCACGTAGTCGAAGGAATAAAAATCCCCTAATACGTGGAGCCTAATGACAATTCCTTTCGGGTGTTTCTTTACTAGGGTTTCTATTTGTTCTTCTACCGCTTGAACTAGTCCAAGGGTGCTAAACCTATGCGCGAAGGGCATATTGTTGCCATAGCAGTCTTCCCAGTGATGGCAGGATTCTGGGCACGTATCACGCTCCGTAAGGGTGAGGGAATATAGGTTCTTCCCCTCCCATTTATTGGATGTAATTTTGAACCCTAACTTTTTATTGTTAGAGCCTTTTTTTAGCACCTGATACGAGGGCACCAAGGGGCTCTTTATGCTCTTAGGGTATACAGTTGTGGTCTTCATGCTGTAGATTGTATCAGAGTCTAGTGGGGCTGTCAATAGGATTCGACGGATTCTGAAATTATTTTGAGTTTGAGTTTGTGTAAGTTCAATTGTTGCAGGCATTTATGGCCGCCCGGGGGCCTCTAAGTCCCTGGTAGACAAGAAGATAAAAAGAGGAGCGTGCCGTGCCACACACCAAGCCGTGCATCGTCTTACCGATGATGTCACCCCCACAAGTTCAGCGTCGAGAGGGTGCAAAGAAGGCACATCGTAATGTATCGGACTCCTCAGAAAATAAAAGGGAGAGAGAGATAGGGGCGGGATTTAACTATTACCCACACAGCCGCTGCATCGCAGTACTTAAGCTGGCACCACATACAACCTCAGGCATTTGCCCATTGGTCTTGTATGCAGCCACACTACACACGATACCGTGTTATTATGTGACCCGTTCCCGTGTGCCCACAGGAACCTCTCTCTCCCAGAAAATCAAAGAACATGGTGGAGGTGCAGGGAATCGAACCCTGGTTTCCAGGTCAGTCGCCATGAGCGCATCACCGCCTGGGCTTTCCAATTCACCCCCCAAAAATAACAGCGATAGTTTACGGCCACCACGCTCTTGGGCCAGTCGCTACTGCGTTGCCTTGTGAGCAGCAGTCGCGCCAATATGACGGGAAGTTTCATCCCAATCATGCTCACGCGGAAGCAACCGACGCAGAGACTTGTAAGCCTCTAACGCTTCAAGGGTGTCGGTGGCATTGCGCCCCCGCTTATACAGATCAGCGAACAACTCGCCAGCCTGAATGCTAAGACCTTGAATCTTAGCATGTGTCGTATTATAGGCAAAATCACCTTTCATAGATACTCCTCTAGAGAGTTGTGTGCCAACTGGGCACCGTTCAGTCGCAGCCCCTCGACAGGTCGAGAAAACTGCTGTCTTCGTGGATAGGGTAGTCGATGATCCAGCCATCGTCCTTGAGATCGTCCTCGTCATCGTCGCCCTCGCGGTCTTGGAAGACCTGCTCGTCTTCGTAGTTGTCGATGTCGGAACCTTCGTCGTAGTAGTCTTCGTCCATGCGTATATTATACCAGAGGGGAGGGGGGCTTGTCAAGCCTTAGTTGAGAGATTCTGGGCCAAGCTCGTCGAACCGCTTTGGCTCCTGCTCGCCGTCAATGAGATACTCGGCAGCCTTCAAGGGGAACACGTTCCACTGGCTCATCAAAAACTTAATGGAGGTTTTTCTGCTCTCGTCATCAGTGGCGTTCTTCTCCTCCAGCAGCATCTCACAGATGTCCAGGATGGCGCAAATAGGGACGGCAAAATCGACAGTTTGGGACAGCAACATATCGTAATGCTCCCGACTCAGTTGGTCGGGGAGACTTACACCCTGAGCCCCCACTTGCATGAAACACTGCTGGGAAAACACCTGCGCGTTGTGCCCAGGGTAAGATTCGTTCAGGAACCCTGAGAGGCTGAACAGGTGAGCAGCGTTGATAGGAGCAGTGATGAGCTTGTTGAAGTCTGGATTTTTCATAGTGAGTAAATTATAACCGATGTGGGGAGGCGTGTCAAGCGTGCGTCTTATGCTTTTTGGAGGTTTTTTTTCGGTTGCAATTCTATATGGTGCAGGGAGTTATGGCAAAACTGCGCCCCGGCGGCACCTAAGTCCTTGGTAACGAAGAGCCTACGTAACGCAGGCAATGACTGTCCACGCAACAACTGAACTGAGAAACGCCCACAGGAAAATAACTTGGGCTGCGTCGAGTTGTTCGGGTTTTCTCATAGCTTACCCTCTTCCATATCGTGTTGCACCTTTTGTTCTTCGGTCATGTAGAACATGAATTCCTGTTCGTCATCGTCCCAGAGCATCGAAATCTTTTTCAGTGCCAACAGTTCGCGCAATGCTTCGGACACATCCACATCGTCAAACTGTTCTGGGAAATCGTCGGGATACCTAAACATACTTTGCAGTCTCCTCATTCTCGAAATAAACATCGCGCTCGATACCAAGGCCCAACGGACCACGCACACTCTCAAGCTCCGACAGTAGGAAGTAGCCCCACTCTTTTTCGAAGCCATCGACCAGACCATACAAACGCCAATCGCCATTCTCTAGCTCTTCGCCTTCTAGGACATACCATGTCCACGATCCGCAGGGATCGAAGAACTTGCACACGAAGCGCATATCTGAATCAGACTCTCGGCTATAGAGAGCGGGAATTCTCTTTTTGATTTTTTCAGTGAGTAGTTTCATTATTCTACGTGGTCGTGGTCCATGTCATCGTAGGCGTCGATGCGTCCCTGCTCTTCCATAGCAGCTTCCTGCTCATCGTAGTAGGCGGCCATGGCTCCGAGTTCCTCATCGGTGGGGTCTGGGAGGGTGAGGTATACCATCACCTCCGCGCATACGTCGCAGGGATCGTTGGGGGAAGGAACGCCGCACTCAGGGCAGTAGTTGGTTGAGTAGTTCATGCGTATATTCTATCAGATTTCTAGGGTCTGGTCAAGCCTAGCATCGAATTCCGCTAGGAGTTCTCTGCCCTCTTCGGAGCCTTCCAGATCGGCCCTAGCGCACTTCGCCATCTCCTCGTGGTGATCGTTGGACATCCAGCCTTTCAGGAAGTATAGAAAATGCCGATCCTGCTTGATAGCCAGCTTGACCAGCTCCATATCTCGTTCTCTGCTCATAGCCATATTATAGCTCCTGACCCCTGCACATGTCAAGGTAATACTGTGGAATCGGGCGATTAGATCTCACCAGATCCGTGTGGATCTCAGCGTAGAAATCCGAATCATGGGTCAGCCTGACGGCGACCTCTCGGGCAGTATCCCCAGGAAGGTGGACACCGTTGCCACCATCGACAGCCAGCGTGGCATAGAACCCTCCATTCTGGAGAGGATCGTGTGACCAGTGAGGAACAGGGCGAACCCTGATCTTGAGGTCACGAACTGTGATATACTCTTCTTTCTTCATTGTTATATTAGACACCATATCTAGGGAAATATCAACAACTAAATGGGCCTTTTTGAAATCTTTTTTGTGGTTGCAATTCTATATCTCACAAGGATTTACAACCGCCCCTTCGGGGCCGGGGCCGAAAATCAAGCACAAAATAAGAAAAACCCTGGTGGCCGAAAGCCGTCTGTCCTCCTGAATAACCCTATCTGCGATCGTACAAAGGGTAGGAGCGAGCGCATACGTTCTGCACCACCAGGGCGAGGCTGGGAGCAACCCCAGCCCCTTATTGATCAGTCCATGTAACGGTGGTTAGCACCATTGCGCGTGACGAACTGCCGCGAGTTGCGGTAGTGTTTGTTCCACGCCTTCTTGCACGCATTGAGTGTGCCCGTATAGGTGTTGGTTTGCGACTTGATGTCGAAGATGGTGTAGATCGCTCTACTGCCATACTTTGATCCGACGCGAAGCATGACAGCGTTCTGGTTTGAACGCACGATGTTTGATATGCTACTGAGCATAGTTCTCCTGTTGGGTTGGTGGGGTTTCGGAAATGAGACCATCGACTACGTTTGCAATGTGGGCCTCGATGTTGGTCTTGCGTTCTGCGGCAATCGCTAGAACGTCCTCAGCGTCGGATCGTTTGGTTTCGATCTTTTCGATCCAAGCCTCATGCTTGGCGATGCTGGCGTTGAAGGATTGAGGGCCATCGCCCAAACCCTTTCGTGCTTCACGGATATCCTTCCGAAGTTCCTCAAGCTCTGCGAGCAGGGGAGCAACGGCTGGATTAGATGAAGCGTCCTTCTTGGCCTGCTTGATACGCAGGCGTGAGAGTTTCGCTTCCGTTTCCGCAATGATCTCTGCGGGTGTTCTACGGGTTTTCGTCATGCTGAAATTATACCTCTTAGGGTTGTGGTTGTCAAGGACTACAGGGGAAAAATGGTGATCTAGGAGGGAATCGAACCCCCTACTATACCTCGCCCCTTCAAACCCGCTACGAAACGGTGAAGGTTTGAGTCGTAATGCATAGCAGTTCCAACTCTCTAGACCATTATGTCAAAGTGAGAGAAGGGACTTGACCCCACCTGAGCTTGACCCCATAGTTTAGCCACGTTACGGTGTGCGGGAGTATGTCCCCCTTCTCTCGGGTGTATATTATATCAGAGATCGGGGCTGCTGTCAAGCCCTTGTTCAAGAAAACTACCAGCCTCTCAGGACTTTTGAAGTGGGAGCTTCGACGGTAAAATCGTCAAGCATGATCCTGTTTTCGAACAGGCGCGTGGCGAGTTTCAGATTGCGAGAGAACACAGAGAGGGCTTCGCCCTTTCCATTTACCACACCAAACAGGTTGGCGTTGCAGTATGGCGAGAACGCACTCACCAGATGCACGATGTTGGAAACGCCGCGAGTGGTGAACGAACGAATGATTTCTCTTTTCTTCATTGTTATATTAGACACCATGGGAGGGTTTTGTGCAAGGGAAAAACAGGAAATCGAGAGAGGTTTTTTTATGGATGCAATTCTATAGCTAGTAAGGGTTTACGGAGAAGCTTGCGGGCCGGGCGCACCTAACTCCTTAGTGCTGAGGATCTTAGGGCTATACCTTCCAGATGTTCTTCCCATTCTTGATGCACCAGAACGTGTAAGCCTCCGAGGGATAGCCTAGACGATACGTATGGTTCTCGGTCCTAGCGAAGCGACCATTGCGGTCTTGGATGTGGGATGTGGTAACATGATCCCCATCATCGAAGAGTGGGTGACCAGTGACGATGCCACGCAGCCTATACTGTTGGCACTCGGGAGCTTGATACGGAGTGAGGGCTTCGCCTACGACCTCCCAATCCTCCAGCACTATGTCGAGCTTTGTCATACTCCAGCACTCCCCTTGCGATCGTGGATTTGATCATCCTCGTCATCGCCAAACTCACGGTCCCACTCGTCAGAGGTTACGCCAGTCATGATGAACTCACGCTCGTCAGCACTGAGTTGAGGGAAAGCGTCCTGGCAGAGAGTGCCAGACTTCCACGCATTGAGTTGCGCTTCGGTGATGGGGAGATCCAGCGTCCTCTCGACGCCAGAGAACATTGATGTGCGGGTGATTTTCATGATACTAGGTCTCGTAGGGTGAGGATAACACCACAGATTGCAAGGGTGATGCATAGGAAAAAGATGATGACCCTGAGGGCGGCAAGGTCTCTGTAGAGGGGAACTAGGTTTGGATCGCGGTGTTTCATGCGTATATTATACCCCCTTTGCTACTTGGCTGCAAGCACTCTCAAGAGAAGTTTGCGGAAACCTTCGGAGATTGGGGGTTCGCGGTAGAGCAGCTTCAGGAGAGCGGCTTCGACCTTGGCGTTGAACTTCTTGGTTTCGATGCTTTCTTTGCTATTCTTCATATGTATATTAGAGACCATTTCGGTCTATTTGTCAAGCCTTTTTCATGTTTTTCCAGCGGACGATTTCGCGTTGTTGGGACTCCTGTTCCTGGTCTGAAGCCCCATATAGAGAGACTCTATCATACTGTGTTAGGTACTTAAAAAATTCTAAAAAGCTGGGACTCCTAAAAATAAATTGGAAGTCGCTTAGAAAAAAATTTTTCATCAAAATTAGTGCTATATACATAGGAGACTAAATTATGGCTGGATTTGGAAATATTGAAGATAACGACTTTAAACTCCCTTATGGAGTATCCCAAGGATTTAAAAGTTCTCAAAGTAAATCTATAGTAGATGAGTTGCTAGGAGAGGACCCAACTTCTTTAGACATGCTAAAAAAGAGTGGTGGTAGACCTAAAGGAAATTGTGCATGTTTTTCTACAGTAGAAGTGAGTGGGGGTGCTGATTTTGTCTTTAACTTTTCAGAGTGTGATCCTGGCCCACCAGATCCTAATGTTATAGTGTTGGCTGATGATCCTGATTTGCTAGAAACTATAAGTGTAGATGGTAACGCAAAATTTGCTCAACAGTCTACATGTGATCCCTTTGGCTGTGAGCTTGGACCGCTCCTAGGTGACTTTTTTCATACTAAGAAAAACTCAAATGATAGAGCCAAAAAAGTGGTAAACGCACAAGGTAAATGCGGAAACGATGTGATATGGCACCCAGCAAACATAGCATTTTGTTTTGAGTATATCCATAAAGAGTCCTGTGGCACTTCAGGAAGGTATAAAGATCTTAGAGGAGAACCCACAAGTGGGAAGATACTTTTTTATGCAGGTTTTACGAAGTTCATGGGATGTTGTAAATGTGGGTCTGGTAGGAGTAATATTATTGCCGAAGATATGCCTCTAGATTTTGAAGTTACTAAGAATCAGGGGATGGCTTCTATACTTCCAAAAATTATGATAGAGCTAGTACAACCCCTGATTCTACAACACAAAGACTGTCCCAAAATGGTGAAAGGAACTTAAATAAAGTTAAGTGTTAACTGAGAATGAAGTCCCTACTTCGATGAGAAGAACTTCTCATTAACTTCAGTAAAATGTGCCCACTCTTCGGGAAGATCGTCTACTTCGTAGATGGCATCTACTGGACAAGCATCTACACATAAGACACAATCTATACAATCGGTAGGATTGATGTAGAGTTGGGAATCTTCGTCACCACCATGAATACAGTCTACGGGGCATACCTCGACGCAAGCCTTGTCTTTTACGTCGATACAGGGTTGAGCTATTACATGTGGCATAATTATACTGAGAATGAAGTCCCACAACCACAGGAGCTTTTAGCTTCTGGGTTATTAAATACGAATCCCCTATCTAGGAGTCCATCGTTAAAATCTAGTTCAGTCCCCATCATGAAGAAAGAACTTTTCTTATCTATAACTAGGTTAACCCCGTGTTGCTCGTAAGACAGATCAAACTCAGTTGCGCCGTTTTTATCGAAGTCTAACACGTAGGAGAAGCCTGCACATCCACCGCCCTTAGCACCAATTCTTATGGACGTAGACTCTTCATAGTCTTGCTCTTCAATTACCCTAAGAACTTCTTCTGCTGCTCTCTCGGTTATATTAACTGTGGTACTCATTGCTTATTATTATAGTCTTCTATGGCTGCTTTAATGGCATCTTCAGCCAACACAGAACAATGAATCTTAACAGGAGGTAGGGATAACTCTTCCACTATTTCTGTGTTTGTTATCCTACCCGCCTTTTTTATATTGCTACCCTTCAACCACTCAGTAGCTAAAGAAGAAGATGCTATTGCAGAACCACACCCATAGGTTTTAAACCTAGCGTCGGTAATCTTACCATCATCATCTACCTGTATTTGTAGCTTCATTACATCACCACATTCAGGTGCTCCGACAATACCTGTTCCTACATCCTTAGAATCTTTATTTAAAGATCCCACATTCCTGGGATTATTGTAGTG
>Ga0114898_1001691_pt1 | contig 12493 bp, 12 predicted proteins | sample Malvired_Geostar_FD_83496 | JGI IMG/M metagenome (GOLD analysis project Ga0114898, IMG submission 83496) | Marine viral communities from the Global Malaspina Expedition - Malaspina viral metaG DeepMed_Geostar | ecosystem: Environmental > Aquatic > Marine > Oceanic | place: Mediterranean Sea... | reverse complement strand
CTCGGCAAGCTCCACGGACTGTTCGCCGATTTCAGCTGCCACTTTCTGGAAGGCTGCCTCGATCGACATGCCGGATTCGACACAGATGAGCAGCAGGTCAAGTGCATCGGGAAACGCCTTGCGGATCGAGTCCTGACGACGGGCGATGACATTCTGGACAAAGACATTAGGCAGATAAAAACCGGCAAAGGCCGCTGCGCAAGAAGCAGCAAACCGCGCCATGGGTTCAAGGCCGAAATCGTTCAAAAACGAAAGATAGAAGAGCGTGAGCACGAAAAGGATCGGCGGCATCACGAAGCGGAAGAAGACAAAGGTGTACATCGGCCCGGGACCGCGAAACCCCGCCTGACGCAGCTTTGCCTTGATCTCCGCATTCTCGAGCATGTTGCCACGGGCAAACATCTCGACGACCTTCTTCTTGAAACCGAGGGTCGGTGCCTGGCGGAGCCGCGTCCTCTCCTGTGTAAGCGCCTCGCGGGCGCGCGCGCGCATAGCCTCGCGCTCGGTCGAGACGAGCTTCATGCGCGTACCCAGTTTGTCGCCACTCATCAGCGGTGCTGTCAGAGTGAGAATGGTCGCAAATGCGGCAAGCGCCGTGAGAAGCATCACGACGTTTTCGATATTGAACATGTTCTCGACGAGATCGAAAATTGCCACTTCGGATTTCCTAGAACTTGAAGTCGATCATCTTCTTCATGATCAAGACGCCTATACCCATCCAGACCAGACCGGAAACGATGATCATATTCCCGGCGGTCGTCGTGAACAGAACGTTCATGTAGTCGGGCGAGCTAAAATAGATTATCAGCATGACACCGGGGGGCAGCGAACCGATAATACCGGCGGACGCCTTCGCTTCCTGCGACATTGCCTGGATCTTTGCGCGCATTTTCTTCCGTTCGCGAAGCACTTTTGACAAATTGCTCAACGCTTCCGAGAGATTGCCGCCGGTTTTCTGCTGAATCGAAAGGACGATCTGAAAGAAGTTCACTTCCGGAAGCGGCATACGTTCGTAAATCTTGTCGAGTCCCTGCTCCAGAGTCACACCAAGACGCTGGCCTTCAACAATATCCTGAAATTCGGTACGAATGGGTTCCGGCGACTCCGTCGCGATGAGCTTCAGACAGTCGTTCACCGGCAAACCCGACTTTACACCGCGCACGATCACGTCGATCGTGTTCGCGAATTCCTCGGCAAAGGCCTTCTGGCGACGCTTCATCATATAGGACAGCACCCAACGCGGCAGTCCGAAAGCCGCTGCAAAGCCCCCGAGCAATGCAATGAGCATGGAAAGCCCCGACAGCATGAGGCACAGCATCACCACAAAGCCGCACACTGCGCTGGCGATATAGAAAGTCCGCGTTTCGATATTGAGTCCGGCGCGTTCGATGCGTGTGGAAAGGGGAATATTCTTCTTCTGTCCCTTCTGCTTTTCCTCGAGACCCTTCAGCGTCTCCTGCATCTGCTTGCGGCGCTTGTCACTGTTGTCTACTTCGTTGTTGGACGCGGCGGAAGCGGGCCGTGCATTTCCGGCGCGCGTCACTCGCGCCACCCGCTTCTGCGATTTCGTTTCTCCACTGACAAAGACAAATCCCACCGCGCCAATGCAAAGCGCAGCTAGTAGCGCGATCGCCAGGATAATCAGGGTGGTGTGATCCATTCCGCTCTCCTAGCCCTGGGCGCGGTCGAGCGCAGCCGCAAGGGCGTGATGCTGATTGTAGTAACGGGCGCGGTCCCAGAAGGACGGGCGAGCGATGCCAGTTGATTTGTGTTTGCCGAGAATGCGGCCCGATTCATCCTCCCCTTCGATGTCATAGACAAAAAGATCCTGGGTGATGATGACATCGCCTTCCGTACCAAGCACTTCCGTAATATGCGTGATCCGACGCGAGCCGTCGCGCAAACGAGCCGCCTGGATAACCACATCGATGGAGCCGCAAATCATTTCACGGATCGTCTTCGAAGGCAGGGCGTAACCGCCCATGGTGATCATGCTTTCGAGACGGGAAAGGGCTTCACGCGGGCTGTTCGCGTGGAGCGTGCCCATTGAGCCGTCGTGGCCGGTGTTCATGGCCTGAAGAAGGTCGAAGGCTTCGGGGCCACGTACTTCACCCACGATGATGCGTTCAGGACGCATACGCAGACAGTTGCGTACAAGCTCGGTCATGGTGACCTGGCCTTGACCTTCAAGATTCGGCGGGCGCGTTTCCAGGCGCACAACATGCGGCTGCTGCAGCTGAAGCTCGGCCGCGTCTTCACAGGTGATGACGCGCTCGTCCGCATCGATGAAGCCGGTGAGACAGTTGAGTAGCGTCGTCTTGCCCGAGCCCGTGCCACCGGAAATAAGTACGTTGCAGCGAACTTTTCCGATAATGCCGAGAACCTCCGCTCCTTCTTCCGAAATGGAGTGATATTCCACGAGGTCGCGCATGGTCAGCTTGTCGCGGCGGAACTTACGAATGGTGAGCGCAGGACCGTCAATCGAAAGCGGCGGTACGATGACATTTACGCGGCTGCCATCAGGAAGGCGCGCATCGCAGATCGGACTCGATTCATCCACACGACGACCGACCTGACTTACAATCCGCTGGCAGATGTTCATCAGCTGACTGTTATCGCGGAAACGGATATTCGTGAGCTCGACCTTGCCATTGACTTCGATGAAGGTACGCTCTGAACCGTTCACCATGATATCGGCAATATCATCTCGCGCGAGCAAGGGCTCAAGCGGACCGTAACCCAGAACATCGTTGCAGATATCCTGCAGGAGCTCTTCCTGCTCAGAGATCGACATGACAACGTTCTTGATCGAAAGGATCTCGTTGACGATGTCGCGAATTTCCTCTCGCGCGCTTTCTGCGTCGAGCTGAGCGAGCTGCGTCAGGTCAATGGTATCAATCAGCGCGTTGAAGATCGTCGTTTTGATCTGGTAGTAGTTCTCCGAGCGATGGTCACCCCCGCGTGGCGCGGCCGCCACCCTCGCCGGTGCGGGTTTCACGGATGCGGCCTTTTCCTGTCCGGCTTTGGGCACAGTGGGGCTCACCGCATGCGGCGCTGCATCCTGCCTTGGGCTGGATGCCGGCGCCAATGCGGGCTTGCGCGGTACTGCCTGACCTTCGCTCCGCCTTCCAAACACGTGAACTACCTCCGGTTAACCCTTGCGCGAAAGAAAGCTGAACAGAGACGACTTGGCTGCCTTGGGCGCACGTGCCTCCCGCCCGCAAAGCTGCTGGGCGAGAAAGCGGAAACCTTCCGCTGCTTTGCCTTTCGGCTCGATCTCTTCGATCATCTGTCCGTTGTTCGCGGCCGTACCGAACAGGCCGGGGTTGAACGGAAGAATGAGCGTTGCGTCACCGCCAACCGCTTCCGCGAAATCCTTCACGGGGATTTCCGGGCGCTTGGGCATTCCCACCTGGTTGAGTACGATATGTGCGGCATTGTCGTTCGGACGGGCCTGCCGCGTCAGATCGAGAATGTTCTTCGCGTTGCGAAGGCTGGCGAGATCCGGCGTCGCAGTGATGACAATTTCGTCCGCAGCAAGCAGGACCTTCTTGGTCCACGGCGCCCAGACATGCGGCAGATCGACGACAACGCAAGGCACACCTTCGCGTACGATATCGAGGACTGTTTCGCAGCTGTCGGCATCCATCTCGAAGTCGCGGTCGAGAACGGCAGGCGCCGCAAAAAGGCTTAACTTGTCCGAGCACTTCACGAGAAGACGATCGAGCAGAACATCATCCATACGCTCCGGTGCTGTAAGGGCATCGGCGATTCCCTGTGCCGGATCCTGATTGAAATCGAGACCCGCCGTACCGAAGGGCAAATCCATGTCGGTGATGACGACATCTTCGTTCATGCTGCTCGAAATGCACCAGCCGATATTATGCGCGATGGTGCTCGAACCAGTGCCTCCCTTCGCTCCGATGAAAGCAATGGTACGGCCGATGGGCGGCGCGTCCGGATCGACATAAAGCCGGGAGATGGCTTCAATCACGCCGAGAGGGCGAAGCGGCGCAACGAGATACTCGTTCACTCCCTGGCGGATCATTTCGCGGTAAAGTGAAACGTCGTTCATGTGACCGATAACGACAACCTTGGTGCCGGCGTCGCAGACTTCGGCAAGCGCACCTAGCTGGTTGAAGAGTTCGGGCCCGCCGATGCGCGTTTCGACCATGATCAGGTTCGGCGTTGCGGTTTGCTGGTAGTTCTCGATTGCGCCGGGGATACCGCCCATATGCACCGTGAGGTGAGCCTTTGCGAGACGGCGGTCCTCGCTGGCGCGCTGAATGGCGCTGCCCGTGCCAGGCTGTTCGCAGAAGGCATGAATCGTGATGCGCGGCACCGGCTTCAGAACGGCAAGACTATCCGTCTCTTCCGCAACCGTTACCGGTTGCACCAGGGGTGGTGCCTCCGGGGTGGCCTCAGATGCAGGGGCCGGCATTGGCGGCGCGCCGACCGCCGGTTCCTTGCGTGCAAGATTGCTCATTTTTCCACCTCACTCACAGCGCCCGAGTCCTGATCGCTACGCTCGGTCGCTGTCGATTCACCGGCACGATATTTTTCGAGGACCGTGTTGCGGCGCTCCGCATCGGCGGCCGTCATTGTACGAGGCCCTGCGAGGTCAGCCGGATCGGCGATCATTACCGCCAGATTGTTCTGGGTTGCGCAGCCATGATTGGGCAGCAAACCATTGGCAGGGTCGTAGGCATAGTCCGCGCTCCAGTCACCACATGCGGTCGGCTTTGCGACATAGTGCTTGAAGGAAAGGATCAACGGCGCCCCGCTATCCGCACCCGACGCACGGTACGGCGTATAGGCGAGATCGGTTACCCCGTTTGCCGCCAGGATGTCGCGCACATCGCTCAACGCCACGGCAGCGGCGCCTGCATTGGGCGAGCCTGACGGTGTGGAAATGGTGAGAGGCCCGTGGCCGCGCTGGCGATAGGCACTGGCAAAATTCCCGATTGCCACCTTGTCCGACGAGGCGAGCCCCGGCTGTCCGGCGACGGCGCCGACTTTGAGTGTCGCCACGTCCGCTTCCACCGATATCGGATGCGTGTAGTTCGCACCGTACTGCGCCTGTTCGATGCCATTGAAGCCACCACAGCCTGCAAGAGCGGAGGCAAGCACGACGACGATACTCGTGGCAGCATGCTTTATGATCTGCTTTGCCATTTCATTCATTCCTTCGCGCTCAATCCACAACGAAGCCAACCGGCCCCTGCAGCGACGTGTCACCCGGGGTGGCGCCGCGGGCGCCATAGGTCGCGTTCAGCCGGCCCATGAGGATCGTGTCCATATCGCTCGCCGGCGCATAGCCGTCAGTCGGCAACACGAGATTCTTGCGGGAAGTCGGATCGACGAGATAAGGCGTCACGATCACGACAAGCTCCGTTTCGTTTTTCTGGTAATCGCGGCTGCGGAAAAGCTGTCCAAGGACAGGCACATCCTTCGCGCCCGGCACGCCGTCAATGTTCTGACGCGTGGTGTCCGAGAGAAGACCGGCCATCACAATCGAGCCGCCGCTCGGCAGTTCGAGTGTGGTTTCCGCACGGCGAACCTTGAGACCCGGGACGGTAACGCCGTCAACACCGCCGCCCTGCAAAATATAGGCACCATCGGCGGAAAGTTCGCTCACCTCGGTCGATATCCTGAGGCTGATACGGCCCTCGCTGAGCACGACGGGCGTGAAGTTGAGGCCAACACCAAAAGGCTTGAATTCAAGCTGTACGTTGCCATCCCGGTCGCGCGATGTTGGTACGGGGAACTCGCCACCGGCGAGGAACTTTGCCGATTCGCCCGAGATCGCCGTCAGGTTCGGTTCCGCAAGTGTCCGCAGAATACCGTCACGCTCCAGTGCATTGATTGCGGCCCCGATGGACCCGTCATTGCCGGTTACTGTCGCGCTCCCGTCCAGCCCACCAAGCGAGCGGCCCTGGAGGCTCAACGAATTGCTCGTCGCAAGCTGGAGCGCAAGATCGCCGAAGCTCGCCGCACTCGACAGGTCGACGCCAAGCTGTTTAATGACGTTGCGCTGCATTTCCGCAACCGTCACCTTGAGCATCACCTGTTCCTTGCCCTCGATGCCGAGCATGTTGAGCACGTTTTCCTTGTCGACGCCGATATAGCGGGCCGCGAGATCCTGTGCCTTGCTCGCCTCGGTGGCGCTCGCGACCATGCCTGAGAGCACGACATGATCGTTTATCGATTCCACATCGATCCGGGCGGCCGGGAAATACTGTCGCAGCGAATCGCGAAGACCCTTCAGATCGCGCGCGACACGAATTTCCAGGTTGAGAATCTGCCGGCCGTTCTCGTTGAAGAAAAACGCATTGGTCTGCCCGACCGCGAGGCCGATCAGGTAGGTCCGCTTGTTCGTGCGCACCACCGCGTCGACAATTGCCGGATTCGAAACCAGCACATCGCGCGCGGCGACGGGAAGTTCCACGATGGCAGCCTTGTTGAGCCCCAGCACGATGCTGCGAGAAGCCTGGCCGACGCCACCCTGATCGATTTTGACGAGGCGCGCGTCACCCGCGTGCAAACTTCCGCCCAGCGGCAAGAAAGCGAGCCCAATGGTGCACAAGACCGCAGCGGCATGCCGGAAATTCCGGCCCTCCCGTGCGGCGCATATCGCCTTCAGCTTGTTCCACATCCTGTTCATGCCCGGTCCCTCGCCTACTTCACACGTACGGATTGCGTGGTGCCGTAGCGCACAATTTTCACTACCGATCCGCTCGATTTCCGGATCTGATCTTCCGTACCGGCCAGATCGCGGTCGCTCATGCTACGGAGCGAGAGCGAGAGCATGCCGCCTGCCTGCGCAACCGAGATGAGTTCGACCTGCCCGGGCGTGAGCTCAAGCGTTGCCGTCCGGCCGACCGCAACCTGCTCGCCCGCCTTCTCGTTGAAGCGCTGATCGATCGCGAGGACACGGATATTGCGGAGAATGGTCTGTCCCTTCTCCACGTCGATCACATCCACCCGGTCGTTCGGGAGGATGAAACCGCCCGCGCTCGTTTCCGGTTCGATTCTGATTGCCGCGGCGCGCATACCCGGATCGATCAGAGCCGACATGAAGCCCGCACCAGTAAGCGTCACCAGCTTGTCGAGCGTAACCGGCTCTCCGCTCAGCAAGGCCGAACGGGCAACGCTGTCGGTAAACTCCTCGATCGCGGTCGGCTTTTGCACACGCGAGATATAGGCCGGATTCATCGCATCTTCAGGCCAGCGCTGCCAGCGCAGGTCGGAGGACGATACGCGCTGGCCGACATCAAGATTGTTGACGGCAACGAGAACTTCGGCCGTCGGCTCCTCGACAACTTGCTTCACAGGCTGTTCGGTATCGGACGACATGAGCCCGCGCGCGAGCAACGCTGCGAGACCCGCGGCGACGAGCGCCAGAACCAGAACTCCAATGCGTGCAGCGTTCACTTGTCTAATCCTTTCGTTCCGCATCCCCGGCTTCGTGCCGCAGACGCTCCTTCCAAATCAAACAGCATGTGCCGCTGCCTCAAACCAGACGGTCTGCGGAAAAACCATCAGCCCGCCCATCGCGAGCGCGACACCGTAAGGAATGCCTTCCTTGCGATCGTGAAGTCTTGCAATCCAGTCCTGGCGCAACATGAAGAGCGGCAATGGCAGCGAGCGGAACGCCAGCACGAGAAGCGTGAGGATGCCGCCGAAGACCGACGCGAGGAGGAGATAGACGAGAAGGTCACTCATCCCGACCCAGAGCATCGTCGCCGCGACGAACTTTGCATCGCCTCCGCCGATCCAGCCAAAGGCAAAGAGCCCCATTCCCACGAGAAGCATCAACACGCCCGCCGCCACATGAAGACCCATCGCCTGCCAGGTCAGGCCCACGAACGGCACAAGCGCCACGAATGCCGCCGCCAGCGCGAGCGTCAGCAGGTTCGGGATGGTCATCGTCGTCAGATCCCACAAGGCGCCGAAAATCATGGCGAGCGGGAAGACGGCTAGAAGGAGCATGCTCATCACGGCAGACGCCTAGTTTCCCAAGGGCCGAATTGACCCGCACAGAAAGCCCCATGCCTTCTCGTGCTGTGGGATAGTGGGCGCGGGACCGTAAATTTGGAGTAAATGGAGGTTCAAAATGAGCCGAAACGCTAATCCTGAGCGGGGCTTGGCTGAAATTGCCTCACACAACGAGAAAGCCGCCACGCATGTTGCGTGGCGGCTTCCGAATGCCGAGGCCCGGCATGTAACCAGGCCAAGCACGTCTCTGCGATTACTCGAGAGCTGTGGAGATTTCACCCAACTTTCCGATCAGGTTCGTACCGACGAGGTTCACGGCGGCGATCATCGCGATGGCGATACCAGCGGCGATGAGCGCGTACTCGATCGCGGTTGCGCCGGACTCATTCTTCGCAAAAGACTTCAGAAACTGGCCCATAACAAGCCTCCTTCAATTCATTGACTGTCGACAGCACCTAACCTGACGGACATCAAAGCCGCCGGGCGTCCTTTCGGACTGGAGGCAAGATTAGACGGATACCCTTACTCAATTGCTAATGAATACTCTAGAACCCTTCTTCTCTTTATTCGCACCTTGAGTATATTCGAAGTCTAGTTGGAAATAATACTGTGCCTAAACGATATAAATGCAATATCTCTATTTGGACGCTGAATATCTGACCAAAACCGATTTAGAATAGCGTTAATTGCAGGTTAAGATGCCTTGGAGACTTCCTTCACCGGGCGTTTGCCGCGCCGGCTGGTCGCCCTTCACTTTCCAGCTACTTTTGTGCCTCATTTTGAGCCGGAACAGTTTTATTCAAGCTCATTCACACAAGGCCTTTAGCGCCGCTTCATCAGCGACGATGAGCCCTGGATAATCGCGACTCGCTATGCCCTTGCGCACCAGCTCGGCGATCGCGCGGGCCACGACTTCTTCGGTGGTATCGACGCGGGCGGCAAGTACCCGGTGGCGTGGAAGGCGGTCTATGCGCAAGCACTCGCCTCCCTCGACGTCCCGCTGCGGTTCGGCCAGAGCCAGAAGTTCTTTATAGACCCGCTGGGTGCCGGTCCCTTCGAGCGCATTTCCACTGGCTTCCAATGAGGGCGCGCCGGCCTCTTTGGCCCGCAGCAGCCGCGCGTATTGGCACAAGAGCGCCCGCGAAACCGATTCTTCGCGTGAGAGAAGTTCAAGAAAGCGCTTTTCCGGCAAAGTGGCGATGAGTCCCGCTTCCCGGGCGACCGCTGTGAGGTCTGTTTCGACCACACCAAGGGCAGCCATTTCCCCGAACTGCCCTCCGGCATTGACGTCTGTATAGGCAATACGTCCAGCATTTCCCATGCTGCGTGCGAGACGAACCGAACCTTCGACGACGAATATGACGCCGTCCATGTCGCCGGGCTGTGCAAGGCTGAGGATGATTTCGTTTTCGGCGACGGCGCGCCACTCGCATTCGACCGCAAGGAGAGTGAGCTCGCGAGAAGGAAGCGACGAAAGAACATGGATGCCAGCGAGGGAACCCGTGTGAGCGGACGTGACATTCTGTCCGCTATGCGCCTCGCGTTTCATCTGTTTCGTACTCCTCGACTGCTCTCGCGTAACCTAGTGTGCCGCATTTAATCTCCCGTTAAATTCCCGCTGCGAGGCTTACGGTCAACAGATCCTTTACTCCTGGGGCATAGGCTCCATGGGAACCGGCGCATCATGCGCCAGACCAGCCGCAAGGAAGGCAGCAATACGATGCGTGCTTACCGGACCAAGAAAAAAGCCCTGCGCCGTATACTTATCGGTGCCGGTTGCGCCGCCCTCGTTGCGAGCGCTGCACAAGCCAACGATTTCAAGGTGGCGTTGAACGAGACGAAGGCACTGCATCTCGGAACGCCGGTTTCCACCGTTATCGTCGGGAACCCCGCCATTGCCGACGTTGCCGTCGAAGGTTCGCAGCTCATCTATGTCATGGGACGAAGCTTCGGAACCACGAACCTCGTTGCAACCGACAGTGACGGGAAGGCCGTGCTCAACCTCGACGTCAGCGTCGTTTCACAGAACGCCTCATCGGTAACGCTCACGCGCGGCACGGGCGGCCAGCTTTCCTACAACTGTACACCACGATGCGAGCGCATCGCCGGCGTAGGCGACAACCCGGATTCCTACGATGCCCTGATGAAGCAGGTTGCCGGTGCGCTGGGTGCCGGCGCCAGTGCGACTCAGAACTCTACCGGCGGACAGACAGGCCTGGCCGAATAGAAAGCTTCGATATTTCCGGATGACAAAGGCCGCCCCACGGGGCGGCCTTTCCGTTTACGGCTTCAAACTGCCAACCGCTATCGGCTGATACGCAGGTTCGACAGCGACTGGGCGATGGAGGCGAAGACCGAAGTCAGTTCGCTCGCCGAGCTTACGCTGAAGTACATGCTTGTCTCGGTTGCGCAATTGCGGATGAGCGATGCATTGCCATCGATTACGCGGATTGAATAAACTTGGATACCGGTCGCCTTGATGTTTGCGCAGATCGATGACGTGCGTGCATTGATCGTGCTGGGGTTGTTGCTCCAGCGGTTCCGCTTATTGTCGCCGTCGGTGAGGAACACGATCACCTTGTCGAGATCGTCGGCAGACGCTGCCGCCGTCGACAGGGGATGCCCCGGCGTCAGCATGTTCCATCCCCAGGCAAGGCCGATCGTGGTGTTCGTATTCCCGGCCGGCACCATGTTGTCGATATGCGCCTTCAGTGCCGTCCAATCATAGGAGAGCGGCATGATCGTCTCAAGGTTGCACTCGCTGTTGTCACTGTCACTTTCGCTTGCAGGGTAGCGTGTCGTGTCCGGTCCGCCGCTGGTCGACGGAGGCAACGTGTTCTGTGCATCGTAGCTCTGGTCGCGATCCTTGATGCAGCCGTCCCAGCCTGCATGAGGGTTCGAGTTGCACTTGCCTGTCAAAATCTCCCACCAGCTGCAGCCGCCTCCACTGCTTGTGGGGGTAAACTCATCCCACCTGATCCAGGTGGCACTCTCGTAGGATGTCCCGACATTGACATCGACGTTGAACGGAACGATCGCCACCTTGACGTCACCGGGATTCAGCGCCGCGCCCCCGACCGTGTCGATCAAGTCTTTTGAGGCCGCTTTCAGAACGGTCAGACGGCCGCCGGAATTCATTGAGCCGGTATTGTCGAGAACCAGGGCAACTTCGAGCTTCTTGCCCATTCGCGTAACCTGGGATGAAGCGCCGATATCGAGCGTATTGATGCCGACAACGCCCATGATGGAGGTCGGAAGTTCGGCCGCAGCACTTAGTATCACCTCATTGCCGCTCTGAACGACGCTGACGGAGCCGGGCACACCAAGCTTGTCGGCGGGATAATTTGCATCGAAATAGGCTTGGGCCATTGCCTCGATTTCGCCCTGCGACCTGCCGGTCATGCCGCCAACGGCAAGCGCCGCAGCATCAAGCGCCGCCTTCAGCCGGTTCTCGACTATATAGGCCCGGGAAATATCGACGGCGGCACCCGCAGCAATGAGAATCGGGATCGCGGCGATCGCAAAGATTATCGCGAAATTGCCACGACGGTCCGCCAGGAAGCTAAAAAAGAGAGCTTTCAGGGAGCTCATGGATATCGATCCGCCCTTGGTTGCCGTTGCGCGGCTAAAGCCCGGCGCATGGCAGGTAAATGTGCACCATCTTTTTTAAAGGCCTGCTCGTTAAGAAGAGATGAATCCTGGCGCGTGCCGGCGCGCGGTTACCTTTTGGTAACGGCGAAAGCAGTATCAAGAAAACTGCGCCACACAGATTTTTAGGGCGCGAGGGCAGCCCATGAGCAAGCAGGATCGAGATACGGCCAATAAAACGCGCTTCCCGTTCTTCTTCGGGCGCCGCTTTGCGCGCGCCGAGAGCGGCGCCACCGCTGTGGAATTCGCCCTTCTCGGCATTCCCTTCTTCGCTCTTCTTTTCGCCCTCATCGAAGTCTGTGTAATCTATTTTGCGACAGCCAACCTCGACAGCGTGGTGGCCGAGGCCGGGCGGCTCATCCGTACCGGGCAGGTTCAGTCGACCGGGATGTCCGAAGCGCAGTTCAAAAACTATATCTGCGACGAGTTGACGCTCATCAATGATTGCGAATCGAACCTGCGCGTCGATGTTCGCAACTTCACTTCCTTCAGCAGCCTCACCTATCTGCCGTTGATCGACGAGGACGGAAACATCGTCGACAGCACCGTTTTCCAGCCGGGCACAGCGGGCGATATTGTGCTCGTGAACGTCTACTATTCCTACGGCGTGGTCAGCCCCGGTATGGTCGGACTTTCCAATCTCGATGGTGGCGGGCGCTTGATCGCTGCGGCTGTTGCATTCCGCAACGAGCCGTTCGGCAGCATTCTGCCGACGAGCTGAGGGAGGGCGGCTATGATGGAGATGCCGGAATCGACACGCAGCGCCGGAAACAAAGGCATTCTCGGCCGGATATTCAGCGATCGCCGCGGCGTCTCGGCGGTCGAGTTCGCATTGATCTTTCCACTG
>Ga0114898_1001684_pt1 | contig 12510 bp, 12 predicted proteins | sample Malvired_Geostar_FD_83496 | JGI IMG/M metagenome (GOLD analysis project Ga0114898, IMG submission 83496) | Marine viral communities from the Global Malaspina Expedition - Malaspina viral metaG DeepMed_Geostar | ecosystem: Environmental > Aquatic > Marine > Oceanic | place: Mediterranean Sea... | reverse complement strand
GTATCTGGTCGCCACGCCGATCGGGAATCTGAGGGACATGACCCTGCGGGCGCTCGACGTGCTGGCCGCCGCCGATCTGGTGCTGGCCGAGGATACGCGGGTGACCGGCAAGCTGCTGTCGGCCTACGGGCTGAAGGCGAAGCTGGAACGCTGCGACGACCACGCCTCGGAACGGGCGGCGGCGCTGGCCATCGAGCGGCTGCGGGAGGGGGCGGTGGTGGCGCTGGTCTCCGACGCGGGCACGCCGCTGGTTAGCGACCCCGGCTTCGTGGTGGCGCGGGCCGTGATCGCCGAGGGCCTGCCGGTCCATCCCATTCCGGGCGCATCGAGCCTTCTTGCGGCGCTGTGCATCGCCGGCCTGCCGGCGGACCGCGTGCTGTTCGCCGGCTTCCTGCCGCCCAAGTCGGGCGCGCGGCGGACGGCGCTGGAGGCGCTGCGCACCGGACGCCAGACGCTCGTCTTCTTCGAGAGCGGCCCCCGTCTGGCTGACAGCCTGGCCGACATGGCCGCGGTGCTGGGCGATCGCCCGGCCGCGGTCGCCCGCGAGCTGACCAAGCTCTACGAGGAGTGCATCCGGGGCTCGCTGGCGGAGCTGGCCGCCGACCCGGGCTGCCAGTCGCCCAAGGGCGAGATCGTCGTCGTCGTGGGCCCGGGCGAGGCGGAGGTCGCTTCGGAGGCCGACGCCGACGCGGCCCTGGCCGAGGCCATGACCCGGCTGCCGCCCGGCGAGGCCGCGGCGGAGGTGTCGAAGGCGCTGAACCTGCCGCGCAAGCCGCTCTACAAGCGGGCGCTGGAGCTGCAGGGCCGATGAGCGGCGCGCGGCCCCCGGTTCGCCTCAAGGCGCCGAGGGTCGTGACGGCGAAGCGCGGCTGGCGGGTGGCGCTCGGCGCGGTCTCGCACCGCGAGGGTCATCGCTCGGAGTGGCTGGCCGCGGCCTTGCTGATGTGTCGGGGCTACCAGCTGCTGGGCTTTCGCCTGAAGACTCGGGCCGGAGAGATCGACATCCTCGCCCGGCGCGGCCGCGTGCTGGCGGTGGTCGAGGTCAAGCGCCGCCCGACGATGGAACTCGCGCTCGCCGCCCTTAGTGCGAAGCAGTATGATCGGCTGCTGGCCGCGGGCCGTGCGGTGTTGCGTCAAAGACCCAGCTTGGCCGGACATCTGCTCAGAATCGACATGGTGGCGCTGGCTCCGGGCCGGCTTCCGCGTCATCGTCGGGGCGTTGAGCCGTTCGGAAGGGAGCGGGCATGACGCGTGAGGAAGCCGAGTCCGTACTGACCGAGGCCGGTCTGGCCGAGGACGGGGCGTTTCCGTTGCTCGAGGCGGCGATCGCCTGCGCCATCCACGACTATCCGTTCCGCGATCCGGAGCCGGTGCGCACCCTCGCCAACAACGCTGCCGAGCGGCTGGCCGAACGGGTCGGGGGCGAGAGCCCGGACGACGCCCTGGCCGAGACCATGGCTTCGGACCTGAGGCTGAACGGCGACCTGCTGAACTACGATCACCCCGGCAACACCGACGTGATCGACGTGGCCGAGCGGCGGCGCGGCCTGTCGGCGACCCTGGCGATCTTCTACATCGACGCCGCTCGCCGGGTCGGCGTGCGGGCGCAGGGCGTCGATTTCCCCGGGCATTTCCTGCTGAGGGTCGAGACCCCGGACGGGCCGGTGGCGCTGGATCCGTTCAGTCAGGGCCGGCTGGTGCTGCCGTCCGAATTGACCCGGCGGGCGCTGCGGGCCGGGCTGACGCCGCACGTCGCCGACCGGCTGGACGTGCTGATGGCGCCGGTCAGCGACCGGCAGGCCCTGCTCCGGCTGCAGAACGTGCTGTTCAGCCGCGCCCTCAACGCCAAGGATTACGAGGGGGCGGAGCGGTCCGCCCTGCGCCGGGCCTTGCTCGATCCGGAGGATCACCGCCCGTGGCTGGACGTCGCCGCCGCGCGCGAGAAGCAGGGCGCCCTGACCGGGGCGCTTGAGGCCCTGTCGCGCGCCCGGTCGCTCGACGATCCGACCGAAGTCCATCGGCGAATGTCGGTCGACCGGGTGCGGCTGCAGCTGAACTGATATCCGCCCGCAGCTTTCGGGCTGGTTGAGGCCGGGGGTTGCGCCGTCCGTCTTCGCTGCCCATTAGCCAAGCTCCCACCGCTCGGAAGGACAGGGCATGCTCAGAGTCGCGATCCAGATGGACCCCATCGAGGCGGTCAACATCGAGTCCGACACCACCTTCCTGCAGGCCATGGAGGCCCAGAACCGGGGCTATCCGGTCTGGGTCTATGATTTCCGCACCCTGGCGCTGGAGGATGGCCGGCTCTTCTGCCGGGCCCGGCCGGTGACCCTGCGCCAGACGGTGGGGGATCACGTCTCCTTCGGCGACGAGGTGAAGCTGGACCTGTCGCAGGATGTCGACGTCATCCTGATGCGTCAGGATCCGCCCTTCGACATGGCCTATGTCACGGCCACCTATCTGCTCGAGACGGTGCATCCCAAAACGCTGGTGGTGAACGACCCGGCCGAGGTGCGCTCGGCCCCCGAGAAGCTGCTGGTCACCCGCTTCCCGGGCCTGACGCCGCCGACCCTGATCTCCTCCGATGCTGTCGCCCTCAGCGACTTTCACAGGCGGCACGGCGACGTGGTGCTCAAGCCGCTGCACGGCGCAGGCGGTTCGGGCGTGGTGCGGCTGAAGGCGGACGATCCCAATCTCGACGCCCTGATCGAGATTCATGCCGTCGGCTCGCGCGACCCGCTGGTGATCCAGAAATTCCTGCCGGCGGTGTCGAAGGGCGACAAGCGCATCCTGCTGATCGATGGCGAACCGGTCGGGGCCATCAACCGCGTGCCGGCCGAGGGCGCCGTGCGTTCCAACCTGCACGTCGGCGGCACGGCGGCGGCGGTCGAGCTGACCGCCCGGGACCGGGAAATCTGCGCCGCCATCGGCCCGACGCTGAGGGAGCGCGGCCTGCTCTTCGTGGGCATCGACGTGATCGGCGACTGGCTGACCGAGATCAACGTCACCTCGCCGACCGGGGCGCAGCAGCTGAAGCGGTTCACCGGCGTCGACGCGGCGGCGCTGATGTGGGACGCGATCGAACGCAAGCGCGCCGGATAACGTCGCTCTTGTAAAGCTGGTCTGTTCGTGGTTCGTTCTCTTCGCAACGGGAGAACGGCCCATGCTGGCCAGTGTCGTCACGGTGGCGTTCGAGGGCGTGGACGCGCGGCGCGTGGACGTGCAGGTGTCGCAACTGTCGGCGCAGGAGGGCTCCTTCACCCTCGTCGGCCTGGCCGACAAGGCGGTGGCCGAGAGCCGGGAGCGGGTCCGCGGCGCGTTCGGCGGCATCGGCCTGGCCCTGCCGTCTCGGCGGGTGATCGTCAATCTGGCGCCCGCCGACCTGCCCAAGGAGGGCAGCCATTTCGACCTGCCGATCGCCCTCGCCCTGCTGGCCTCGATGGGGGTGATCCCGCCGGATGCGCTGGCGGGCTGGGCGGCGGTGGGCGAGCTCGGGCTCGACGGCCAGATCGCGCCCGTCGGGGGGACGCTGCCGGCCGCCGTCGCCGCCGACGCCATGGGACTGGGCCTGATCTGCCCCGAGGCCAACGGACCGGAGGCGGCCTGGGCCGGGGAGGTGGCGGTGCTGGCGCCGCGCTCGCTGATCGGACTGGTCAACCATTTCAAGGGCGTTCAGGTGCTGCGCCGGCCCGAGCCGGGGGTGATGCGGTCGGGCGAGCGCGTGCCGGACCTCAACGAGGTCAAGGGGCAGGAGAGCGCCAAGCGGGCGCTGGAGATCGCGGCCGCGGGCGGTCACAACCTGCTGTTCGTCGGCCCGCCGGGATCGGGCAAGTCGATGATGGCGGCGCGCCTGCCCGGTCTGCTGCCGCCGCTGACGCCGAAGGAGCTGCTGGAGACCTCCATGGTCTGGTCGGTGGCCGGGCTGATCGAGCGCGGGGCCCTGACCCGCGACCGGCCGTTCCGCAGCCCGCACCATTCGGCCTCGATGGCGGCGCTGACCGGCGGCGGCGTGCGGGCCAAGCCGGGCGAGGCGTCGCTGGCGCACAACGGAGTCCTGTTTCTTGACGAGCTCCCGGAATATTCCGTTGTTATGGCGCAAACACACCTAGCGATGCAGGACCGATGTAACTGATATTGCTACGTTCTTTATCATGGAGAACGTAGACCATAACGAATACGAGCGTCCGAACACCATCCTCGGCCTGCTGGCGAAACGGAAGCAGTTGACCAAGCTGCTGAAGGACCTGCGCGCCGAAGAACGGAAGGTCGTGAGCGACCTCGACCACATCGACGGGGCCATTCGCCTGTTCGATCCGGAGGCCGATGGCGTTCGCCTCACGCGCTACCCAACCAAGCATCGCGCGAAGAAGGGAGAAGTCGTCCGCCTGGCTGTGCGGATGCTGAAGGACGCAAACCGCCCTCTGACGGCGCTGGACATCGTTCACCAACAAATCCGGGAAAGACGCCTCAAAGCCGACGATTCGACCGTGGTTCTGCTTCGCAAGCGGGTCGGCGCGTGCCTGACCAAGCTGAAGAACGACGGCTATGTCCGGGGTGTGGAACTTCCCGGACTCTACAAGGGGTGGGAGTGGATCGGATGACCCCCCTCTCGTTCTGGCATGGCCGGCGCCTGTGTCAGGTCGCCCCTGCTCCGCACGGTGAAGGCTTCATTGGCCTGTGCAATGGGCGGGTGGTGGCTAAGGCTCCGGATGCCCCTGGCGTTGTTCGGGCGCTGATCCTCACCAGCAGGTGGCGGCAATGACAGTGACTGCCCCTACAGGCGTGCGCGTCCCGACCCACCGGCGAGACGTCAGGTGGGCGGCGGGTCGTCACGCTAAGGCGACCGATCAGAGTTATGGCCTCGGTCGCCTGGGCGTGGTCCACCCCATCGCCAAGTCCCACCTCGTCTCAGAACTGAGCCATGATCTGTCTACGGTCACCGAGGGCAGCGGCGTATACGTGTTCTACGCGCTCCCTGGGACTGACTGGCCAGCATCGCTTCGGCCTTGTGGACGCCAGAGTGAGGCTGTCCCCGTTTACGTTGGCCAGACCATGGACAGCCTTCGTTACCGGCTGAAACAGCACCTTTATGGCGATGTTCGGGTATCTTCTGTTCGAGCCGGTCTGGGGCTTATGGGGCAAGAGTATTTCGACGTCCGGGTGATTACTGTCCCCGGCAGCCGACAGTTTTTCCTAAGCGATGAGGCGCCTATCGGTGCCTGGATGGCGCGGAACCTCTTTGTTGGCTTCATCGAGACGCACACTCCCCGGGAGACCGAAGCCGCCTGGCTGACGATACGCCCTGGCCTTCTCAACGTATCTGGTCGCCCACCTACCGTCATAACTGACGAGATCAGGCGACGCCGCAAACTGGCAGATGGTCGAAATCTGCCCCTGCCGCCGGAGCCCAGAATCGCCCGCTTCATCCCTTCTCGAAAGGCGGGGGTGCCCTAAGGGCAGCTAGTCCTGCTCGCCCTTCCCCGAACCGGCACCTGACGCGCGATGTTGGGAGGAACGACGGGCACCACCCAAGCGGGAGTATCCTCGACATTCAACAGATTGTTTGCCACGACATCAAAGGGGGGTGTTCTGGTGGACTTAAACGAACTCAAATCTGTGCTCCAGCGGCACTTCTCGGACGGCCTCGTTACAGTCGTCGGCTCCGGGCTGTCTTGCGCCGAGGGCCTGCCCAGCATGGGCGACCTGGCGGACCACCTCATAGCAACCGTGGAGGGCGGCCTGACTGCGGCTGACGCTGAACTTTGGGAAAAGATCGCCCCGGCCATCAGAGGTGACGGCCTGGAGGCAGCGCTCTTAAAAATACCACCGTCGCCGGCTTTGGAGACAAGGATCATCGCCCGCAGCGCGGAGTTGGTGGCGTTACGAGAACGAGCGGTGATCGAGGAGGTCTTCAGCGCTGGCCGAAGGCTCAAATTCTCTCGGCTGGTCAGCCATATAATCAAGCCAGACCTAGGCCTGCCGATCATCACCACGAACTACGATCGGCTTTTGGAAGTAGCGATCGAAGAAGCCGGGCTTGGCGTGGATACAATGTTTGTCGGTCAGTTTGCCGGCAAACTGGACCCGACTGAAAGCCGCCAAAGCTTTTGTCGTGAAGTCACTCTTCGGAGCAAACGGCAAGTCCATTTCCGTTACCGCCAGCGGGCAAACGTCTGCAAGCCGCACGGAAGCCTGGATTGGTATCATCGAAACGGTGCTCCCGTCCGATACTCGGGCGATCTTGATTGTCCGAGATTGATCATCACGCCCGGTCTCAACAAGTTCCGGAACGGCTATGAGAGCCCGTTCGATCGACATCGAGAGCGCGCGAACAACGCCATTGACCGGGCAAGCCGCTTCCTCGCGATCGGCTACGGTTTCAACGACGATCACCTAGAAACCCATCTCACCCCTCGCATCAAAGGGGGAGTGCCAACCCTACTTCTGACCTACGCTCTGACGCCAAACGCCCTGAAACTCGCCCAGGAGTGTCCCAATGTCATCGCGATCCAGAGAAGTGAAAGCGGCGGAAACGAGGGGTCGTCCGTCTTCATAAACAAGTCTGAAGTGCGGGTTCCCGACCTCGCATTGTGGGACTTGGACACGTTCGTTTCCGAGGTGCTGGAACCATGACTAACGCCGCTCTCCAATTCGCCACGACGGACAAGATCGGCCGCGTGGCATCCGTCGATACAAGCAGGGTCGCAGTTGATGTCACAGACTCCGTTCTGCTTACGCGGATCGGCATTGGGCAACTGATTGCCATCCGTGGTGCGACCGAGCGCGAGTTTCTGATCGCGATGACCGAGAAGGTCACCCGGAGCACACGCGAAGAGTTGCCCGAACACGACGCAGATGAAGACACCGTCATGGGAAGCCTGTCAGCGGTGCCAACTGACGTGCTTCAGGGCCTGATGATCGGCACCTTCCGCACGGTGGACGGTTCAAAAAACAACACCTTCAAGCGAGGGGCCGATAGCTTCCCTCAAATTGACCGCGAGTGCTTCGTCATCGAGGGAGCCAACCTCCAGCGGTTTATGGGCATCCTCGGGGCCGATTTTTCGGAAGACGAGCGCCTCAAACTCGGGACCTTCGTGGCTGACCGATCCGCCGAGGCGATTGCCAGCGGTGACAAGTTCTTTCAGCGTCACGCGGCAATCTTGGGGAGCACAGGCTCAGGGAAAAGCTGGACCGTCGCCCTTATTCTGGAGCGAGCTGCAAAGCTGAAATTTCCGAACATCATCGTCTTCGATATGCATGGCGAATACGCACCGCTGGCGGACAAAAGTAAGGGGGGCTTTGCCAGCCGCTACAGAATCGCCGGGCCCGGGGATTTGGAAAGCCCTGGCGAAGACGTGTTGTTCCTCCCCTACTGGCTTCTAAATCGCGACGAGATGCTTTCGATGATCTTGGATCGAAGCGACCAGAATGCGCCCAACCAAGCGTCGCGGTTCACGATGCACGTGCGTAACCTCAAGGGTGCCACGCTCGACACTGCCGGAAAATCGGTGGTCAAGAAGACCTTCACGGTAGATTCGCCCATTCCCTATGACGTCAACGAACTTGTCGCGTGCCTGCATACCGACAACACTACCAAGGGTGTCGGGAAGACAGGACCGGTGAAGGGTGAGTGGGAAGACAAGCTGACCCGCTTCCTTTCCCGACTAGAGGCCAAACTCGACGATCGCCGCTATGGCTTCATGTTCGCCCCGCCGGCCGCTGCTGCAAGTTACGATTGGCTGGCGGATCAAGTTCTGAAGTTGCTGTCTTCTGACGGTGATGGCGGCATCAAGATTATCGACTTTTCCGAGGTCCCCTCCGACGTCCTGCCGGTCGTGACAGGGACGCTCGCTCGCCTGCTCTATGACGTGCAGTTTTGGATGGGTAGCAAGGCTCGCACTCCAGTCACGCTGCTGTGCGATGAAGCGCACCTTTACCTGCCGGTTCGGGAAGACGCCGACGCGGTGCAACGACAGGCGCTCGGCTCTTTCGAGCGGATCGCTAAGGAGGGCCGCAAATATGGCTTCTCACTTTTGGTCGTGAGTCAGCGGCCCTCCGATGTGAGTCGCACCATTCTCAGTCAGTGCAACAACTTCCTTGCCCTGCGGCTCACCAACGAAACCGACCAAGGCGTCATCAAGCGATTGATGCCCGACTCATTGGCTGGGCTCACGAGCATACTACCGCTCCTGGATGTGGGAGAGGCGCTGCTTCTTGGCGATGCGGTCCTGCTTCCGAGTCGGATCAAGCTGGACATACCCAAGATCGCGCCTGACAGCGCCACCCGTGATTTTTGGACCGAGTGGGGCACGGTCAAACCGGACGCGGCCGCTATCAAAGGCGCCGTTGAGTGCCTCCGCAGCCAGTCGCGAAGTTCCTAGCGAGGCTCTCTATGGTCTGTCAGTTGATGCCCCGCGTCGCTCCGCTTTTTTACGTCGCCTTCGAGCCTCCGCGTGCCCCTGACGGCGGGCACGTCCAAGGGTTCGGAGGGGCGGCCCAACCAAGCTGTGAGGAGGAACCATGTTCCGGCCATTGGCGCTGATCGGCCTGGCGATTGGTCTGGCGTCCTGCGGGTCGGAGGACGTGGTTGCCGGACAACACGGGCTCGAAAGCCAGATTGAACGACAACGGGTAGGATCAGCCTCCGACCAGTGGATTGAGATGCGCAACCTGATGGGCGAGTGGGAGCGGACTGGCCTCATTTTCGGATACGCTGATGACTACGAGGAGTGCCTAAAGGCGGTTGCCGGGTTGAATGCGGCCAACCAGCAGCGGGATTATCGCTGCGCCCCCGCCAACTAGACATTGCTCGTCAGCTACGGAATCCAGATGGAAAAACCCGGCGTCGATGCTGGGACGCGCCAGCAGCAAGAAGCCGCGGGCTTGTTGGCTTAGAACGAACACGCTTAAGTCGCCGAGAGTTCTTTGGGGGAAGCTATGTCCGACGATTTTGAACAGGTGGCCTTCTCGGGCGCGGAGTTCGCAGATAACCCGGAACAGCGCTGTGCTTGTCTGCTTTTGCTCGACACCTCCGGGTCCATGGCTGGACGCCCCATCGACGAGTTGAATGCCGGCCTGCAGACACTGCAGGCTGAACTGAACGCGGACAGCCTTGCTGCGAAGCGCGTTGAGTTGGCTATTGTAACGTTTGGCCCTGTCCAGGTCGCAACCGAGTTCACGTCGGCCAAGGCCTTTTACCCCCCTCACCTGGAGGCATCGGGTGGGACCCCCATGGGCGAGGCTATCGTGCAAGGCTTAGAACTTCTTCGCGCTCGAAAGAACGACTATCGAGCGAATGGAATCAGCTACTACCGGCCGTGGGTCTTCCTGATCACGGATGGTTCCCCAACTGACTCAACCGCCAGCGCTCGACAACTGATCCATGCGGGCGAAGAGACCAAGCAGTTCATGTTCTATCCGGTCGCGGTGGAAAGCGCAGACATGGTCCGTCTTGCTGAACTGTCGGTCCGGGCCCCTTTGAAGCTGAAAGGCCTGGAGTTCAGCGAACTGTTTAAGTGGTTGTCCGCGTCCCTGAGCGCTGTGTCGGCCTCCAACCCAGGCGATGCCGTCCCATTGCAAAATCCCACAGCACCCGACGGCTGGGCGGTCGCGGGCTAACGATGTCGTGGACTTGGGCCTCCGCTAGCCGTCGGGGGACCTCGCACGTGACAGCGGGAACTCGGTGTCAGGACGCCTCCCGCTGTATTGTCACGGGCCCTGCTGACGCATTGGTCGCCGTGGTGTCGGACGGAGCCGGTAGCGCGAAATTCGGCGCAGAGGGCGCTTGGATCGTGTGCCGGACGGTGCTGGAGGCCTCCAGGGAGCACTTCTCTCGCTCGGCCGAAATGCCGACTGACGAAGAATGTGGTGCGTGGCTCGACTCGATCCGAGATCGGATTGCCAACGCTGCAATCCGTAAAAAAGAAGTCTCTCGCCAATTCGCGGCGACCATGGTTGCTGTAATTGCGTCAGACACGGCAAGCCTTGTCTTACACGTGGGCGACGGTGCTGCCGTTCTCGAAGTGGACGGAGAATGGCAGGCACCAAGTTGGCCCGAGAACGGCGAGTATGCCTCGACGACCTTTTTCGTCACCGACGATCTTCTCCGTCTTAGGGTCACGCGAGCGCCCCGAGCGTCAGCCGTGGTGGTCTTCACCGATGGCATTGAACGGCTTGCGCTGGACTATGCAGCGGGGCGCCCTCACGCACCCTTCTTCGACGGGATTCTTCGTCCGGTCGCACAAGCCGAAGGAGTCGGACGGAAGCGCCCGCTGTCCGTGGCCTTGGCTCGCTATCTTGAGAGTGACGCCGTCAACGAACGCACGGACGACGACAAGTCCTTAATTATCGCCTGTCGCAGATGAAGACACCAAGGCTTTTTTCTCAGGACGGCCAGCCACTGGCTTTAGACCGTCGCGTAGGAAAGGGGGGTGAGGGCGAGGTATATGCGTTGGTCGGGTCAACCGAGACGCTGGTGAAGTTTTACACGCTGACCGACCTCGCCAGCCGAGAGGCGAAGGTCAAGGCCATGATTGCGCGGGGGCTCGCGAAGACCTCCCCCCTGATCGCCTTTCCGGTCCAATTGGTCAAAGACAAGGCTGGGAAGTTCGCCGGCTTCACGATGAGGCGCGTGAATGAGCACCAACCGCTTCATGAACTTTATTCGCCTGGTGCGCGGAAGGCCGCGTTTCCTCGGGCCGACTATCGCTTTCTAGTTCGCGCCGCTGCAAACATCGCGCGTGCCGTGGCAGCGGCTCACCATAATGCGTGTGTGATCGGGGACATCAATCACTCTGGAGTCTTGGTGTCGGACAAGGCGACGGCCGCCCTGATCGACGCGGACTCGTTCCAGGTGTCTGACGGCACAACGCATCACCTCTGCAAAGTCGGCGTCCCCGAATACACCCCTCCAGAACTCCAAGGTAAGCGGCTTGATCGGGTCGCCCGCACTTCCAACCACGACGCCTTCGGGTTGGCAGTCATAATCTTCCAACTGTTGTGGATGGGACGACACCCTTACGCCGGCCGATTTCGGCATGGCGAAATGCCGCTTGAAAAGGCGATAGCTGAGTTCCGGTTCGCCTATTCGAAAACGCGGGACGTGGGCATGGAGGCCCCACCTGCGGTCCCCAGTTTGTCAGATTTTCCCTCCCAAATCGCCGCCGCATTCGAGCAAGCTTTCAGCCCTGCAGGAACGGCCAACCGGCCGACGGCTATGCAATGGGCAGCGCTGCTCGCTGAGTTGGAACAGGCATTGCGGCCCTGCTCAGACAATTCTCTGCACCACTATCCGGCCAATGGAACGGAGTGCCCCTGGTGTAGAATGGAACGACTTCAGGGCGTGCAACTCTTCGTCCCGTTCTCCCGCGCTTTTGCCGCCGATCCGCAGGCAAGCCTCGGGACGGCGTCAGGTGATTTGGCGGCAATCTGGAGGGCAATTGAGGCCGTGCAGCCGCCCACTCGCGGCCCGCATACCCCTGTGGTTCGAACTCCTACCGTAGAGCCTACGGCCGAAGCGAAAGCCGCCAAGGACAACCCTTGGGCCCGCAAGTTGGGCGGACTCGTAGTTCTGGCCGTCGCTGGAGGTGTCCTGATGGAACAGCCCAGCCTATGGCCAGTGTGGTTGGCTGGAGGAGTTTGGGCGCTTGTCCTGCTGTTCGGTGAGGGCGGAAGCGGACGCAAAGCAAAGTTCGTCTCAACGGCCCGAGACATCGAGATCCGCTGGCTACAGGCTGTGCACGACTGGCAAACTCGAACAGACCCCACCGCTTTCGAAACCACAAAATCAAAACTGGCGGCCCTAAAAGCCGAAATCGAAGGCCTCCCTGCGAAGGAACACGAACGGATACAGGCCTACGCGGCCAACCGCCGAGCGGACCACCTTCGAGTGCATTTGGAGCGGTTCCAAATCAGAAGATTCAAGATCGCAGGCATCGGCCCGTCAAAGCTAGCGACCCTGACATCATACGGTGTCGAGACAGCCGCCGACGTTACCCCTGCGGCCCTGCTCCGGGTCCCTGGGTTCGGTCCCGTATCGTCACGGCCTTTGCTGGACTGGCGGCGCAAACATGAGGCGACGTTCAACTACGTCGTTACGCCGACAGCCGCAGACCGAGCGGCTATCACCGCAATCAAAAACGAGTTTGCTAGGAAGGCGAGTGACCTGAAGGCGAAGCTGGCTTTAGGTCCCGGTGAACTTCGAACAGTCGTCGCCGAAGCGCGCCGGCAGTTGTCCGCCGTCGATCCCACCCTGCAGCGCTTGCACGAGCAAAAAACGCAGGCCGCCATCGATCTGAATTTCTTGGGGCTGACCTTGCCGCCAGTCGCCTTCACGCCCCCTCCGGCCGCCCGGCCAACGGTCACACGGCAAAACAATTACACTCCGAATCCCATACCGCCGCCGTTGCGCGCCCCTGGCGGGGCGGGTGTTTCATGTCCGACTTGCGGCGGTAGGATGGTTTTGAGAACCGCTCGTCGCGGAAGGAATCCGGGCCGCCGCTTCTTCGGATG
>Ga0114898_1001680_pt1 | contig 12514 bp, 8 predicted proteins | sample Malvired_Geostar_FD_83496 | JGI IMG/M metagenome (GOLD analysis project Ga0114898, IMG submission 83496) | Marine viral communities from the Global Malaspina Expedition - Malaspina viral metaG DeepMed_Geostar | ecosystem: Environmental > Aquatic > Marine > Oceanic | place: Mediterranean Sea... | reverse complement strand
AGATGCATTAGAATTAGAAATAGTCACAGAATCGCCAGTAGTTAAATTATGTCTCTCAGTAGTGATAACAGTAGGATTAGCAACTGTATTTGACGTTATAGTTAAGCCTGATATCGTTTGCCATGGCTCACTATGGTATAAACCATAATAAGCACTATAAAATTGCCAAACAAACTTTACATTTGAATAATCTGGGCTAATAGGCTGAATTGCATGAAATTCAACACCATTAAATGGATATTCTGATCCAAAATACCAAGTAGTGGCAGCATTAGGTATAAAAGTAGTCTGTTCAGCAGCATTATTCCACAATAACCGTCTAGCTGTACTACTATCATTGTTCATATTTAAAGGTTTCCACGTACCTCCAGGGCCATCACGTCCAGTAGACCAACCACTACCAGCAGTGTCGTGAGTATACTTCCATACTTCAGAAAAATAAGCTGGGTCTTCACATCGAAAATCATGAAATAGATTAGGTTTAGTATACAATTCAACCGTATTAACTTTACCTAAAGTGATACTCCCAGTTCTAACATACACTCGCACCCAATATCGATTAGTATTACGCCTATCATCCCCATGATCTATCCTAGAAATAGCAGCACTATGTACATCTTCATGTAATGTCGTACCAGAACTGGCCCACGGTGCTGCCCACGCTAAAGTAGTATTAGCAGGGTTCGAATTGTAATTAGGCATATCTGGAGTAGAGGCTAAATCACGTTTACCCCAATCCGTAAGATTACTAACAGTCCAATACGTCGTACCATATAACTTACCGGAATCTACACTAAATTTAGCATCTGCCGTTGGTGTAAACCCAGTCCAAGCAGTACCGCTCCAAAACTGCCACTGTAAATTACCAGCATACGTACCTTTTTCAATAGAAGTACCATGACTTAAAAAAGTATAACGCAGCCCATCAAATTTACTGTTTGAGCCAAAATATAAAATATCAGCAGATGCAGGCGTAGTAGTATCTTGAGCAGTCTGAGGAGTCACAAAATGAGTATTACCGTCAACAATAGTACGAGTTAAATCTAACCAATAAGTACGAGGGTACTGTTGCGGATTAGATGTATGATTGGCATTAGAAGGGTTCGTTGGGGTAGGTGTATAGTAAAAAGCCATTAAATCCTGTTGAGGATCTTCTGCTGCTAACTCCCCTATGGCTTCCATACCAGTCTTTACACCACGAAACTGATAATCGGCTCCAGTAACTTCTTCATCAGAACCAGTTATAGTCTGAAAATTACCTTTTTGACTATAATTACGAGAAACAGTCTCATTATAAGTAGACGGAACCATCTGAAGTCTACGTATTAAAGTCCTATCTAAATCTCCACCTATTGTAGGCTTATAAGTATCTTCATCTAAGATTTTCTGTGCTATATAACTCCGAGTAACAGCCGTATGTGTGCCATTAGAATCAGCAGCTTCAACAGTCCGATCTGCTATATCATCTAAAAAGTCTCTACATGTAAGGATAAGTTGTTGATTGGCATAATCAGGCTCATTAGTGACTACCCGTCCTAAAAATGATACAACTCCAAGTTCTTCAAAGAGTCTAACTCGTGTCATTGGAGGATACCAATTACTTCTAGCACTTAAAGGATTAGAAATTACAATTCGCAATACTCTACTACGAGTACCTAGACTATCAATTAAAGAATAAGTGACTAAAAGTGGCTCAGATATCCAACGTTCTTGCTTAGTTCTATCTAATTTAAGAGAATTAGAGAACTGAAAAAGAGCTTTACCTAAAAATGCCATATATTACCTCATTATAACCATTCAAATCTTATTCTCCCCCAGAATACCACTTTCCGCCCGATTCGGGTTTACTCAGATGAATTCGTTGCTGCATTTCATTCTTAATAACAACAAATTCAAAATTAAAAGTCCAAATATCAGGCCGACCACCTTCATTACGAACATTAGCACGTCTTATCAAGCCACGATAACGATTTCTACCTTTATAATTAGGTTGAAAATCCCAAGAAGATACTACAGAGACACCACCACTTCTTATGATAGCATCTGTCTGTTGATGACTCCCCGCTGTTCCTGCACTCTTCCCAGACAATTCTGTACCTCTAATATCATCACCAGGTTGATCACCTGTATACAATGCATCCGCCATGCCTGCAGCAGTACGATCATATATCGGCCCTATAGTTAATGCTGGAAATTTATTGATATTCAACCAAGCAGAATAATCCTTTCGATCAGCTTCACGAAGATAGCCATATTGTGCTCTAACCATATCTAAAAGATGCTGTCTACGTATATGATGACCACTAGTACTATGAGGACTTTCTTTCCTATCTATAAGTATGCCTTGAACACTTATAACCTCTCGCTGCATACCTAAATCAATGGCAAAAGTATTCAGCTGTTCAGTCTCCCGTTGATCTGTATCCTTACTTAATCTAGGCATTCCCGGTAACGGGGCAACAGCGACAAGAGACTGATAAGTATGAGTCAATTGATTAACATCTAATTCAAATTCATTAGCCAGAGTCATTTCACCCGTAGGACGAAGATCACTTGCAGGTGAAGATTCACCTGCATAAGACCCTCCCACCACAGTTTTTTCCATAATATATGTACTAACAGTATCTTGATAATGCTCTGGTAAAGCACCCCAAGCTGTACTCCAAAAATCCCCTGTATAATCTGTCTTGCCAGTAGGAGGATTTTCTAAGACCGTTTGATTCTTATCTGGTCTTCGAGGATCATACGGAAAAGACAATATAATTTTCTGACTTAAATTTCCTGCAGTATTCTCAGCAGTCATTACTCAACACCATTAATAGAAATAGATACCTAGAAGTTAAATTAACCGCTTCCATCGTCTTGATTATCTAAAGTATCCTCAACATCATGACTACCAGCCGATGGATATTGAAAATCAACATATTTTAATTTACTTCCAGCCTTAGAAACACCTACACCGAAATTTGCATACCCAGCAGTACCATTAGTAAATGCAGTCCATACTTGATCCTCAACATTAGGCTCACCAAAACTCCATGGTCCTATAAATTTATCAACATTAGCCCCTGACGTTTGTTTTGTATCATTACCAGGATTATTAATCAAGTTAAAAGTTTTATCTGTAGTATTTACATTATAGATATACCAATTTCCATCAATAGGAGGAACAGAATCACTATTTGTAATTGTCACAGCTTGCCAGTTATCTACTTGTAGTAAATCAATCTCACTAGCCCCTTTTTGTTTAAATAATTCATTATCAACTTGTATCTGTAGCCCTGCCCCATCAGGTCTACCATTTTCACCATCTGTAGGAAAATCAGTAGGAGGAGTAGTAGTAAGTGGTGCTCCAGTTATTAAATTAACTAACCTAATACGAGTAATCTCCATGGCCCCTTCGTTACCAGCGGATGATATAAAACTACCTTGTTCATGTTCATTTGCTACTACTTGGAATTCCATACTCCAAAACCATTGATTAGGACGACCACCTTCTTGTCTAAAAGAAAGATTTTTAATAATTCCTCTATACTGTAAGTCCATCCCAGACGGCTGTAATCCCATAAAATCATAACTTCCTGAGGTACCTAAATCTGAATCATAAATAGTTAAACAAGGATAAGAACGTGGATTAAGAGGGCCACCATTTACCCCACCCCAATTATCATCATTACCACTACGTCCAGATTTTAAATACTGCAAACGGGCAATATTCATTAATACTTGTTTACGAGGATTTGAAGCTGAAATAGGACCCTCATCAACTAACATACCTGTTAATTTAATCACCTCAGAACGCATACCCATCCCAATAACTATATTAACCAATTGTCCAGGTGAGTGTGAAGTCGCTCGTGTCCCAGTCATTGTATTCAGAGCAGGTAGAGGAGAAACGGCAACAGCATCATCTACATCATGAGAGATAGAATCACATTGTAACTGAAAAGCTGTAGTAGTGGGAGGGACATGTCCTTGGGATTTGGTTATAGTGTTAACTACTACCGCATGATCTATATCATTTCCTGTTGCTGTAGTAGAATCGGAAAACCTAATATTACCCGCTGGAAGATTTATCTCATCCCAACGTACTGGTTTACCAGAACCAAGACCTGACAAAGTATTTACAGCAAAATAAAGTTTATCATTCTCCTCCTCCTTACCACTTTCACGTCCAACATATACATTAGGAAGCCCATATGCCTTTCTGAAATCAGAGTCAGCTAATGAAGTCGAACCGTTAGCTAAATGAGGTCTACCATCACTAGTCATTATAGAATCACTAGCTGCCTGTAGCGTAATAGTTATCGGCATAATTAACTCACACTATTAAAGAATGAAGCATCATCCATACTTTCCATATCATTCAAATCCCTAAGAATATCTCTAACACTACTAGCATTATTTATACTTATATTCATAACTCTATTAGATGTATGCCCTTGTCGCCCTCCAGTCATACCAATAGGAGAAACGGTTTCTCCACCATGAGCCATCACTATCTGATGCTCTCCAATATCGCCTGGAACAATACCACCTGCTGCATAACTACCTGTCCCATAACCTTTATCACTCTCAGGAAAGTCTTCTGGGAATCGAGTTTGAAACTCTTGTAAACTATAAGGAAGTCTGTCTTGAACACTTTGATTAATCATTCTAGTATGCGCTTCTTCCGCACGAGAACGATCTCGTCTCAAATCTTCAACTATATCCCCCTGCGCCCGTTCTCTCCTATAATGAGCTTCAGTTGATTCACCAGGCAGCCGATTTGCCACAATGTTCCGTTTTATTGCAGCCGCATCATCAATCTTCTGTTGGAAGGAAGCAATATAATTCAGTTGAGCAGCCATCCTTTTAGCAAGTTCCATAACTTCCTTAGGTGGCCTTACATATTTTTGCTTTTCTTCGTCAAATATGGCTTCAGCTTTAGGTGCTGGAGCTTTTATCGTTGTAGTCCCTACTTGTAGGAAGTCATAAGCCTCAGGCCCAACTGCAGCTAAATCTGCCCTTTGTTGGTCTGTTAGGTCTACTTCATCAAAGGTTTTCAGCCGCATTGCTTCACTATCACTAGTTCGAGCTAATAAACCACCATGTATAAATTCACCTGCTTCATTAATACCCCCTTCAGGCCCGTATATTGCTGCTCTTGCTGCTGTCAGACTATCAGTTAGTCTCTGTGCTTCTATTTCGTTCCGTTTTCGTTCTTCTATAGCAGCCAAACTATTTTTTCTATCGAGTGCTTTTTGTTCCTCTGTCCTGTCTTCACCTGGATCAGTCCGATTAAATCCCCCCTCGGGAATTAACACCCCACTTTTTACAGCTGCAGCAGCTTCTTCAGCAGTGTACTTCTTGACTGTTTTTCCACCCCAAGTTACCGCAGGGCCACTGAAAATCCCAGTTCTTCCTGGCCCATAAATATTAACCCCACCGTTAAGACCTTGAGGGGTAGCATATTGAGCACTAGGGGGGCCAGTATATTCTTTTATAAAATCCTCGACAGTCTTTTCTTTTATCTTATCAACATCTTTATCTTGCTCTTTTTTCTTCTTATCGGTATCTGCAGCAAATACACTAGCCCTACTTACTATACCCCGACCTGCGCCCCAAGTATTATTCTGAACCCTATCAGTCATATCTCCTAATTCATCATAAAAGTCGCCAACATTGTTAAGTGTTTGAGGTAATATCTCTTTTACTGCCAAATTTTTTAATTGATTCGACGCACTTCTAGGATTTAAACGATCGTTTCGCCCTCGTAGTTTTAGCTCATTAACAGCAGACGCTAGTACTTGTAATTCACCTCCTGTACCTACTAAGATATCAATAGCATCGCCTTTAAGTGCTTTTGCTGCTGACATATTATCAGCAGGAATAATTCCTTCACCACCATGTAACATCACATGTCTACCTTGCCCAGGACCCCCAGGAACTTCACCTCCTGGCTGATAAGAGGGAATACGTCCTCCTAATTGATTAGTAGACCATGACGCAATATGCTCTGCTCCCCCTTCCGCAGTAGGTGAAAAAGGTCCCAGACCAGCAGCAACCTTTTTTTTGATTTCTTCCTCGGAGAGTCCCTCCCTTTCCCAATCATCTATGTAACGCTGTTGCTCCTCAGTTAGTCGTTCTCCAGTTGCATCCCACACCTTATATTGACCTTGCTTAGCTCTCATTGGTATTTGCATGTTTCCTGGGAGGACTTTATTATTCCACTTTGCATAGAAATTTGCTACAGGGTTGGCATAAAATTCCGGATTGAGGAAATCCTTGCTTCCTAGCTCATCTCGTATTGGTCCTCCCCCACCTAGGGAACCCGAAGAAGGAGCACCCCTTGGTGCCACATACTTTGTTTCTTTTCCCTTTAATGCATTCAGAAGTGTCTTGCCCATAGCTAATACTGCTTCAGCAATAGCAGGCTTTAAGGTATTGGTAATCCAATCTTTAACATCTACTGATATAAACGTCCATGCCGCTTTAATATAATGAACAATGCCCCCTATCCATCCTTTATCTTGAAAGGTTCTAATAATGTTTTCTACGCCCTGAGCAATTTTTTCGCCCCATCTTCCAAAATCAGGAAGGTATTTCATCAGCATGTTCATCCCTCTCATAGCCAAAGGCAAGAAAGGAAGTAAAAATACATCAGCCATAGCTCCAAAAATCTTAAAGAATGACCCAGCTATACCTTGAAAAACTTTACTACTTTCCATTATTTGCTTAACAAAGCCCATAATACCGGCGACACCTGCCATACCCACACCGACAATACCTCCAGCCTTAAAAGCACCCGCCATCTCTCCCATCATGCCTGCCCCTGGCAATTGTTTAGAAATCTGACCAAGACCTTTACCAATCATCTCGGTACGACTACCGGCTCCACCCATTAAGCCAGCCGCCATCACACCACCAGCCCTTCCAGCCAGTCCTGCCCCTGCGGCTCCCGCTACTCCACCTGCTGCTCCACCTGCGCCAGCACCCGCCATCTTAGCAACTAGATTTATATTTAAATCAACCATCGTAACTCACTTAGGGGATAGATTTACCAGACACTATTAAATAATGAGGCATTATCCAGAGCCTTCAAATTAGCTAAATCTATTAAAATATCTTTAACACTACTTTTCGTCTGAATACTAATATTTAACACCCTATTAGAAGTATTACCGCCGCCCCCATTTTTAGGCATTCCAATCGGAGAAATTTGCTCTCCACCCTGTGCCATAATTAATTGAGGTTCTCCAATATCACCAGGAACAATGCCCCCAGCGTCAAAGTTTAGATTAGACCGCTGATGTTCAGAAATATTCGCTCGATTTTCATATACTCGACCATAAATATTAGAGTAAACAGCTGGAATATTCTTCGTCGCTATCCAATGCTCTACATTCCGTATATCCTGTTTAGTTTGACTTGTCGTTTCACTCATACGTTGGTATGCATCTTGTGCAGGTCTAACCACAGCATCCCAGTATTGTTGCCTACGCCTTTTTTGCAAACCGACAGCCGACCTACCAGAACCCAAAGGACCAACCCACGCTTCCATTACTTCGGGCGATTGTACACGGTCAGAATTTGCTCTAAGACTTGCCTTCGTTGCGTTTTGCTGTACAAGACGGTCTTGTAATGACTTTAACTTATTTTTCATTTTTGCAAATGACTGGAACATTGGACTTGCTATCAGAGTGTTTTCACGAAATTCTTTTTCTTTTCTTGCTTGTTCTGCCGCTGCTTCATCTTTTTTTCTCTGTTCTTCTCTTTGTTGACGCTCTTGTTCTCGTTTTTGACGCTCTTGTTCTTCTCGTTTTTGACGCTCTCGTTCTTCTCGTTTTTGACGCTCTTGTTCTTCTCTTTGACGTTGTTCAACCCCTTTTTGGACAACAATTCGTTCTTGTAGCTGTACATCAATTTTCTGTAAGTCTGCTACAGACAACCCAGCAGTTTCCTCGTCGCCTTTATCCATCCACATAGCAGCCGCTTTTCTAAAATTTATCTGTTTTTCTAATATTGCTGCTTTGACTGTTTCAGACTCTTCCCGTAGTTGGTCTATTTTCCCAACTATCTCTTCAATGTGGGTATTTGATGCCGAAATCACCGCTATTGTGTTAGCTTGAGTAATCTCTATAGTATCAGTCAAATTCCTAGTTACCTTATTAGCTATAGTATTCAATGAACCAATGTTTTCAGACGTAATTGCAAATGATTTATCAACAGTACTTAAGAAACTACTACCAACATCATTAATTTCTTGCTTAGATTTAACAGCAAAACTACCAGTAATTTTATTTACTTCATGAATCCCAGCAGTTATACCCCTTTCAAACTCTAAAATTCCTTCATATATCTCGCTTAATACACCTACCTGATCAGTAGTAGCTCCCCCAAACCCTGAAGGAGCACTTCCACTCATACCAGGAACTAAACCACCTAACGCCATCTCACCAATGTAATCAGGATTTCTATCTCTCTCACTACTCCACTGCCTTCCATATTCTCGTTCCATTGCCTCTCGATATTTCTTTCCCCCTCCTCCATAGTGCGCTCCAGTTGGGGAATACTCAGGTCTTACGTTTCCCTCTTCGTCCAACATCGCCTGCCCATATGGCAGATCAGGGCCAAACCCCAATTTTTCCATTATTATTTTACTAACATCTACCGCTGCTTCATTTAATACAGGGATTACTTTCTCTGTTATAAAGGGAAATGCTACGTTTTTCATCCAATCCCACGCCACCCCTATATACGTTTTAAGTCCTCCCCAAAACCCTGCATCTTGAAATGTTTTAATTATGTTTTCTATACCAGTAGCAGCTTTTTGACCCCATCTACCAAAATTAGGAATATATTTCATTAACGCCTGCATTCCCTTCATCGCTAAAGGTAAGAACGGAAGCAGAAATAAATCCGCCATAGCCCCAAAAATCTTAAAGAAAGAACCTGCTATAGTTTGAAAAACCTTACTACTCTCCATGATTTGCTTTACAAAACTCAGTATCCCGGCAATACCTGCCATTGCAACCCCGATTAGCCCTCCCTTAGTAAAAGCTTTCGCCATATCTCCAAACATACCCGCCCCTGGAAGCTGTTTAGAAATTTGACCTAATCCTTTCCCAATCGTTTCAGTACGACTACCTGCGGGTCCTAATAATCCTGACGCTAATCTGTTTGGAACATTAGCTCCCCCACCACCTCCTGCGGCTCCAGCGGCTCCTATTGCCATACCAGCACCAGACGAAACTAACTTACCTATTTGTGCATGTAAATCGTCCCAATTTATATTTAGTTTTATCTCTGCCATATTGGTACACCTACAACAAAATAAGAAAGAATTAGCCCATATATTATATCAAATATAATATAATTTTTCAGGCTTATGCTGGAAAAGAATAACTATCAGTATTAGGTTTAGGTGTAGGGGGTTGTCGTCTAATAGCTCTACGCCTACCTTGAATCGGAACACGGTTGCCCCCACCTAAATGAGAAGGAGTTTCGGATGATTCTGCACCATCACCTGCAACCATACCACCCCCACTACTAAGTAATTCCCTAATCATGCCTGTAGCAACAAAAAAACGCCGGAATACAGATATTTCATCCATAGCTTGAATCTCTTCAAGCTTGTATCCGGCGAAATGCAGAAGAATCTCTGCTTTAAGTCTAGGAGCTAGAACATCTTTCCCCTCTTCTACGCTTTTTTTACGTCTTCCACAGCAGGTTCAACTGGCTGTGGGACGATAGCAATCAATTGCTCACCAATGTGCCTATCTAATTGATTTAAAGTAGTCTCAGTTATAGGTTTAATAGGAGCCGAAGTGAGCATCTTTGTTAAAGCAGCAGCATAATACTTAGTAACTGAAAACTTAAACCCAGCATCAGTATCCCATTGCTGAGCTTCATCAATACATTCGTTCTTCTGGCCCCAACTCAAGTCTTTATACTTAAAGAGCCAACGTTGTCCAGCATGGACTATCTCTAGAGAATGTTCTTCTCGTCCTGCATATAATACTGCAGGATCATGACCCATAGGAAGTTCTTCTTCTACTACTTCTGGAACTGCTTCAACATTCTCTTCAGGAGCGACTGTATTCTCTTCTACCATTATAACCTCACCATTATTCTTCCTGGGCCTACCTCTACCTCTCTTAGTCTGAACCATCCTTACCTCATTTTAACCTTCAAATATAATAGAACTTATTTTAACTGTATTGTCCTTATTAATACCTGCCAACTCTAAAGCTGAATCATAACTAGGAGCAAGGATCTCTAAAGTTCGCCAATTCTCTTCAGCTGGCTTGGTACTAACAGTATACACTGTTAAATCTGACCTGTCAGTGTCCTCAACAGCAAAATCAAACTTTGGTTTATCCTTAGATTTAGAAGAAGTAGTAATAATTTCTACTTCTTCTTGAATTACTTCTTCCTGTGGCTCCTCAATTGGTGTAACCATATATGCTCCTTAATCGGTTGCTGCGACTCCATCCATAATTTCTATAAACATCGAAGAGGCCATACCATCAATATCCACTGGTACGTGAATGCTAGGCGGTGCGGGAATATTATGCGGAGCAGACCGTAAGACCATGCTTACATCATCTACATTACCTGTACTCTGGTGATTGTTAGTGGCATTTTGAACTGGACCTATATGGAACTTAATCTTATCATAGGTGCTTGCAGAAGCATCAACCAGCTTTCGTAACTCTATTGTAATACCTATACCTTTAAGAGTGTTCATATCTCTAATATCGTTACTAATCATACCTTGATTCAATAAATAACGTAAGAAATTTGCATCCGTAGGAGAAGCATTATTTTGCGGATAATCGTTAGAACCATCATCATCCAAATCTAAGGATCCACCAAAAGATATACCTCTACGCCCTTCAAGAATCTCATGAAGAATCTGGCGATTATCACGAGGAGTCGCAGCATCATTTTGAGTAATGTAGTAACGAGGGTCTAATCCATTATCAATAGTGATAGTAAATCTTCGGAACCGTGCTATGGTTGCACCATGAAACGTAAGTGAAACAGTGCTATAAAAGTATGGTTGTTCAGTAACTCGAATATTCTTCATATAATTAGGTTGAACAGTACTAGTAGATGTCGTACCTATTGGTTTATATTTAAGAGTATCTTCTCTGGCATCAATAATAGCCTGTGCATTAGCCGCATCATGCTCACCAATATTATGAGACATATCTCTAGCTATAAAATCTGCACCAAAGTTAACCGGAGCACCTTCTTCAAAATTGAATACGGCTCGTGATACCTTACACCCACTATAGTTAGTGACAAACGAACTACCATCATCAGCCCTAAACCTTGCACCTAACGTAAAGGAAGGCTGCACTAAAGTAGGACGTATAAAGATATGCTTAGCTACATTAGAATCTCTAGTTATATATTTTACATTATTAGAACTCTGATTTGCTGTAGCAGCCGCAGTAGCACTACTATTCTGTGCAATACCATGAAGGCTAAAATTGCAATCGGCCCCTGTGGGTGGACGCACACCATTCCATCCAGGTTGCAATAATGCTTGATCTTTAAAAACCGAAAAACCAGCAGCTGATCCAGATTCGTTTCCAACATATGCCCAAGTATCTTGAACACGATTAGGAACTTCGTCAAGCACATCCCCAACAATGACGATATGAGTTGGAGCAGCACTACCTGATGTGACCGCATGAGATAAAACGTCAGAGGTTATAGTAAAAGTTGTAGCAGTTACAACAGATGTTCCTGTTGTAGGAGTATACGCATTTACAGTCTCCGCCCCTGATGTGTCAGCATTCTTGGCATTGAAAGCTAACCCTAGCATTTGTTCCAAGAACAAACGACTTGAATCATGGCAAAGAAGGGTCTGAGACACTCTACCCTCTAAACGCTCTCGGCCTTGAATCGGAAACAACATATTCCGGTTCATTACACCAAGACCATAGAATGGTTGCCAATCATAAGTAGGCGTAGGAAGGTCTATACCTCCCGTTACCAACCCCCATTGGCCTCTTAACATTCCAACTTCTGACGTTCCACCTGCTGTTACTAAAGAATCAAGTTCCGTCGATGGCGGCACAACACCATATGTATGTTCTTTACCCCAAGCTACGTCAGCTAAATCTGCTCTGTAACGAGTAGGCATTATCTATCTCCCTTCTTGTCCCGGTTCATTTGAACTGGTAAAATCATCTTCAGTTAACTCATCTTCCAAATATTCATTTAAAACCGGGGCGAATACTTCTTTTAGAATTATATTATTAGGAATAGTATCAGATGTAATGGTTTTTTCACCATCTTTAAAAATTGCTTGATCTTTTAAAGTACGAGTATGCCCTTCTACTTGTTTTCCTTTTCGTCTATAACTTCTAACATGTTGTTTATGCTCACCTTCGATTTTTCCAACATCTGCTTGAATATATCCAACAGATTCCGCATCAGTTATCTCAAAACGAGTATTAAAATCACGAGTAACATCCATTCCGTCTAAATGTTCACCTATATATTGATCCATCGT
>Ga0114898_1001677_pt1 | contig 12535 bp, 8 predicted proteins | sample Malvired_Geostar_FD_83496 | JGI IMG/M metagenome (GOLD analysis project Ga0114898, IMG submission 83496) | Marine viral communities from the Global Malaspina Expedition - Malaspina viral metaG DeepMed_Geostar | ecosystem: Environmental > Aquatic > Marine > Oceanic | place: Mediterranean Sea... | reverse complement strand
TGGCGCAGAGCGGCCCCTGGACCGTCAGCGAGGCGCGCGGACAGGTCCAGATTCGCGAGAATGCAGCCACGCGCGCCGCGCAGCGCGGATCGCAGATCCCCGCCGGTGCGACCGTCACCACCGGTGCAAACGGCAATGCGGTGCTGGTCCGCGGCCGCGAGTTCGTCACCCTGCGCCGCAATTCGCAGATCCGCATTCCCGCCGCCAAGGCCGAGCGGAGCATCGTCCAGGTGGTGCAGGACTGGGGTAGCGCGCTGTTCGAGATCGGCAAGCAGCCCGATCCACACTTCGGCGTGGAGACTCCCTATCTGGCCGCCGTCGTCAAAGGCACCACTTTCACGATCACGGTCGCCCCCGAAGGGGCTTCGATGCAGGTTCTGGAAGGCGCGGTGGAAGTCGCCACCCTCGATGGCGGCGCGCGCGATCTGGTGATGCCGGGCGCCGTCGCCATGATCGCGGCGGACGACCGGCTGCGTCTGGTGGTCGAGAATGGCGAGCGCAAGATCATCGACTCCCCTTCCCGGCCGGTTGCGGGCCCCGCTGCGGGCGGCAATCTCCAGCCCGCGGCGGGAGCTACGGCAGCCGGCGGTTCCTACGGCATGGCCCAGCCTGCTGCGGCGAGCCGGATCGATGCCGTCTTCGCCAGCGGAGCGGCCGATCTCTCCGATCTGTCGGATGGTTTCATCGCCGGTGATACTGCAGATTTCGCCGCAGCGCTGGTGGCGGATCTGGCGACCGGGCAGGAAATGCCCGACCCCGCTCCACCTCCCCCTCCGCCTCCGCCTCCCGAAGTCGTGGTGGCACCGGAGACAGGTGAACCCGGACCCGAACCGAAGCCCGAACCCGGGCCCGGCGCCGGAAATGGCGGCAGTGGCGATCCCGACAACGGTCACGGCAACGACGAGGATGGAGACGACGAGGGCAACCCCGGCGCGGGCGGCAACAATCCCGGCTCGGGACCGCCGGACGGAGAGCCGGGAGACGAGCCCGCCGACGGGGGCGATGGCGATCGCGACAAGGGTCACGGCAACGACGAGGATGGGGACGACGAGGACAATCCCGGCGCGGGCGGCAACAATCCCGGCTCGGGACCGCCGGATGGTGAGCCCGGAGGCGCGCCCGACGACGGGGGCGATGGCGATCCCGACAAGGGTCACGGCAACGACGAGGATGGCGACGACGAGGACAATCCGGGACGTGGCGGCGGGAAGCCCGGTTCCGGACCGCCCGGGCGAGAGCCGGAACCTTGAGATGAGCAGGGTTTCGCTGAAGACCGCACGGCGCGACCCGGCTCGCGAGGTCTGAGGAGGATTCGGTGATCGCCCTGTCAAGCGCCGCCAGCGGCAAACACCCTCGCGCGCGGCGGCGCCTGCAACACGTCGCAGTCGCGCTACTGCTGGCGGCGGTCGTCGGTCTATTGACCGTCGCGGGCGCAGTGCGGCCGTTCGAGAACGCTCTGCAGAACGCAGGCTTCGCCATGCGCGAGCACCCCGCAAGCGGCCAGCTGCACATCGTCGAAATGGACGCGGCGAGCGTGGCGGCAATCCGGCGCTGGCCCTGGCCGCGCGAGCACTATGCCCGCGTCGTCGACCAGTTGCATCGCGCCGGCGCCCGGACGGTGGCGTTCGATGTGGACTTCTCCAGCGCGTCCGACCCCCGGCAGGATGCCCTTTTCGCGCGCGCGCTGGCCCGCTCGGATTCGACCATCGTCCTGCCCGTCTTCGGACAGCGCGAAAGCCACGGCAGCGCACGCCAGCTGGATTCGCTGCCGATCGCGGCGCTCAGGGAACATGCCCTGCTCGGCTCGGTCTCGGTCGCTCCGGATCCCGACGGCCTGGTCCGGCAAATGCCGATCGGGACGCTCAACGCAGGCGCCCCGCGCCCCTCGCTTTCGGCGCAGATCGCTCACCAGTCGGGGGCGGCGGATGCGCTGTTCCCGGTCGATTTCGCGATCGACCCCGACTCCATCCCCCGTCACAGCTTCGTCGCCATCGAACGCGGGGTGTTCGAGAGCGCCGAGCTGCGCGGAAAGGACGTGATCATCGGCGCAACCGCGATCGAGATGGGCGATCGCTACGCCGTCCCCGCTCACGGCGTGTTGCCGGGGGTGGTGGTCCAAGCGCTGGCCGCGGAAACCCTGGCGCGCGGGGTTCCGATCCGGATCGGCTCGCTCTGGTCGCTGACGCTTGCGGCGCTGCTGTCGTGCTGGATCCTGGCTGCTGCGGCACGAGAGGCGGTCGCAGCCCGCGCGATCGCAACGGTCGGCGCGATGCTTGCGCTCTGGCATGTCGGCAGCTTCCTCTTCCCGCTGCGCATCGAGATGGCATCGGGTCTGCTGGTGCTGGCGGGCGCCACCGCGCTTCGCACCGCGGTGCTGCTGCATCGCGAGTTCGAGCGCGGTCGCCTGATCGATGCCGAAAGCGGGATGCCCAACCGCCGCGCGCTCGAGAAACGGATCGGCGGTGGCGCGGGCGCGCATGTGGTCGCGGCCATGATCGACGAATTCGACGCGCTCAGAACGGTCGTCGGTCAGGCGGAGATCGGCAATCTGCTCTCGCGGGTCGAGGATCGCCTGCTGGTAGGGGGATGCCAGGGGCCGATCTACCGCATCGACGACCGGGTGCTGGCATGGGTCTCCTCGCAGGAGCTCTACGAGTTGGAGAACCTGTGCTCGGGCCTGGGCGCGATCATGCGCAGCCCGGTCGAGGTGGCCGGGCGGCGGGTCGATGTCTCGCTGGCCTTCGGCATCGGCGAGGACACCGCGATTTCCGGCGCGGTCCACGCGGCGAGCATGGCGCTGCGCTCCGGCGATATCTGGAGCTATCACGAGGATGCGGGGAAGGCCGCGCTCGAACAGCAGGTCTCGCTGATGGGCGAGCTCGATCTCGCCATCGAACGAGGCGACCTCGAGGTGCTCTATCAGCCCAAGCTCGAGCTTGCGACGAATCGCGTCACCAGCGCCGAGGCGCTGGTGCGCTGGCGCCACCCGACGCGGGGTTATCTCAGTCCCGACACCTTCATCCCGCTTGCGGAGGAGAGCGACCGCATCGGCGAGCTTACGCTGTTCGTGCTCCGGCGCGCGCTCGACGATCTGGCGCAATGGTCCGCACGCGGCACGGTGATCCGGACCGCGATCAATATCTCGGCGCGACTGATCGCATCGGCCCAGTTCGTCGGTCAGGTCGAGCGGATGATCCGTGCCGACGGGATCGCGCCCGACCGGCTGATCTTCGAGATCACCGAATCCGCCACGCTGCGCGATCCCGCGGGCGCGCGTGCGGCGCTGATGCGCTGGTGCGATCTCGGGGTGGCGATCTCGATGGACGATTACGGGACGGGCCAATCGACGCTGTCCTATCTCAAGAACCTGCCGCTGTCGGAGCTCAAGATCGACCGCAGCTTCGTCCAGCATGCCCATCAGGACCGCAGCGACGCCCTGCTCGTCCGCTCGACGGTGGAACTGGCCCATCAGCTCGGGCTGAAGGTCGTGGCCGAGGGGATAGAGGAGGCCGAGTGTCTGGCCTATTTGCGCGCGATCGGGTGCGATTACGCCCAGGGCTATTTCATCGGCAAGCCGATGGCGGGCGACGATCTCCTGGTGGCGATCGAAGAGATCGCACGGGCAGCGGCCTGACACGCCGGCGGACGCGCCGATGCGGCGTTCGTCGCGGCGGTTCGTTGTGGGAGTTCGTCGTGATCTGGCCGATGTGCGCCACGCGTCGTCGAGCGTTGCATCTCGCGGGGAACAATCCGCCGCGGCAGCCCTTTAAGGTGCTTACGCACAAAAGGAGCGCAGTATGAAAATTCGCAATCTGATGTTTGCAGCGGCCGCCGGCTCGCTGATCTCGGCCCCGGTCGCCCTCCAGGCGGCCAATGCCGCGCCGATCGATCGCAGCGCCATGCCGGCGAACGCCGAATCCGATCTCGGCGGCGGCTTCGGTGCCGGAATCGTCATCGCCGCCCTCGCGGCTGCCGGCATGCTGGTCCTCATCCTGACCGACGATGATGACGAAGACGAAGCCGTCAGCCCCTGATCGCGGCAAATCCTAGCGAGAAAGGCGGTCCTGCGGGGCCGCCTTTTTCCTGTCGGGAGAGCTTTTCCCAGCCAGGGACCGTGCGCGATGCCGGTTTTTCCGCCGACGATGCATTCGATCTTGCGACCCGGATTGGACACAGCGGAGGCGGTTCGTTACCGGGCGGGTTGCAATTCCATGACAGATGCTCCCGAACCCGAGGCACCCGTTGCCCCCATCCACCGCATTCAGGAGAACCTGATCGCGCGGCTCGAGCGGCGGGCGCTCAATCACCTGTGCGCAGTGATGCCCGCCTGGGTCACCCCCGACCTGCTGACCTTCACCGGTATCGTCGGCGCGCTGCTGGTGTTCGGGGGCTATCTGGGCAGCAATTTCGACGCCGGCTGGCTGTGGCTGTCGATCGGGGGATATTTCGTCCACTGGTTCGGCGATTCGCTCGATGGCAGTCTGGCGCGGTTCCGCAAGATCGAGCGACCGCGCTACGGCTATTTCCTCGACCACAGCTGCGACGGCTTTGCCACCATGCTGGTGGTGATCGGCATCGGGGTGACGCCCTATGTCCAGCTCGAGGTCGCGCTGATCGCGCTGGCGGGTTACCTGCTGATGTCGATCCACGCCTTCCTCTCGGTGCGCGTGCTGGGCGAATTGCGATTGTCCTATTTCAACGCCGGCCCCACCGAATTGCGGCTGATCCTGATCGGTTTGACGCTGGCGATGCTGATTGCCGGGCTCGAGAGCCCGATCGTCTGGGAATTGAACGGGTTCGACTTCTTCGTGGGCAGCGTGGGCCTGATCCTGATCGCGCTGTTCGCGCTTCAGACCGCCACCACGGCCCGCCGGCTGGCGCGGCAGGAGCCGGCCAGAAAATGGCCCGGCTGAACACGGCGGCCTAACCCGCCGGGAAGCGCACCAATTCGCGAAAGTCGTTGCGATTCTCGCAGCCGATCACACCCCGATCCGTCGCCGTGACCCAGACATGTGCGACGAGCTCGGCGTCCCGTCTCGCCATGCCGTAGTGCAGCGTGGTCGCCACGCCGCGACGCCGCAGCATCCACACGGCCGCCAGCCCCTGTTCAAAGCACTTGGCACGAAACGGCATCCGGCGGGCGCTGCGGATGATGGCGTTGCGGACCATCGCCACCGTCTCCGCGCCGGCGCTTGGTCGGGCCAGTTCGTGCGGGGGCCGCGAGGCAAATCTCGCGAGGGTGCGGAACGGCAGCAGCGCGACGCAGGCAGCGGCCACCATCAGCACCGCCACGGCTTCGATCGTGAGCAAGCGATCGGCCGACGACAGACCGAGATACCGGCGAAATGCTCTCACCGCGTCCGCGCCTTTCGCGCCAGCCGTGCGCCGATCCGCAGCAGCCACGAGGGAATCCGCACCACATGGTAGAGAAACGCCAATTTCTGCGGCAGCGCGAGATGCGTGCGATCGACCGGCGCAGTCCACAGGTTCCGCAACTCGCGCGCCCAATGGCCGGCACCGCGACCCAGAAAGAAATATCCGATCCGGGTCCGCAACCAGACCGGCGTATAGGCGCGGTGTTCGCCCCTGGCGTCGCCATATTCGAGCCCCGCCAACGCGCTGTCCGCCAGCGCCGCGACCACCCTGTCACCGCCAAGCGCTGCCTGCAGATCGCGCGACAGCTGCAATCCAAGCAGATGATGGCACAGCAGCAGAGCCACCGCGGCCGGGCGCTCGGCACCATAGCCGCAGGCGGCGCGGTACAGCCGTTCCACCTCCTCCGCTGGGCGTTTGCCCAGAAAGGCGCCGACATCGGCCAGCCATTTGAGGCGGCTCCAAGAACTACGAGATTATTAATCTCGGCATGCCCGCCGACGGCAGCCTGCCGGCTGGGCGTCTTGACCCGGCGCAAGGGTCGCTGCGCGGCATCGACTACGATCCGGGCACGAATACGATCTGGTTCGTCACCGGGCGACTGGACATCAATGGCACGGCCGGGGTGTTCAAATACAACCTGACTACCGGCGTGTTGACCGAGGTGTGGGAACAACCCTCGAACAACGCCCACAATTCGCCGCAAGCCTTCCCGACCACGCTGCTGCACGACATCGAGGTCGATTCAATCGGCGGGCGCTATTATGTCACCGATCAGGCGAGCACCGATGTCACGGTGGCGCACGACGGTACCGCGACCGACGAGAACGGCGGCAACATCTGGTCCGGCTCGCTGAGCGGGACCGGCGCCCCGACCCTGTTCCAGAAGATCTACGAACCGACCGCCAATGGTTCGGTCAAGGGCATGGAGATCAATTACGCGCCGACGCTGGCTGCAGCGGCCAGCGCCAATGGCGCGGTGACCGAGGCTTCGATCGCGCCAGGTTCGGGCGAGACCACGCGGGTCGCGGTGATCAATTCCATCACCGTCAACGATGTCGATACCACCGCGATCCAGGGCGCCACGATCGCCATTTCGACCGGCTTCATGTCGGGAGCGAACCAGGACCGGCTGACGATCAACGACGCCCCGTCGGGCACGGTCAATGGGATCGCCTACAGTTACAATGCCTCCACCGGGGTGATGACGCTGAGCGGCTCGGCCAGCTTCGCGACCTATCAGACCGTCTTGGCGCTGGTGCGTTTCTCGACCTCGGGCGACAACATCACCAATTTCGGCAATTCCACTACGCGCACGATCAGCTTTTCCGTCCATGACGGCCTGTCGTGGAGCGATCCGGCAGCAGCCAATGTCGCAGTGACCGCGATCAACGACGCACCGGTGAACGCGGTCGGCGCAGCGATGAATTTCGCCGAGGATTCGACGGCCAATGTCATCACCGGCATTTCGGTTTCGGATGTCGACGCCGATCCGGCGACGCAGGCGATCACCGTCTCGTTCAGCGTTGCGAACGGCACTCTGACCATCCGCACCGACGTGGCTGGCGGGATCACCAGCGGCATGATCACCGGCGGGGCCAATGGCACCGGCTCGATCGTCGTCACCGCGACCCAGAACCAGATCAACGCGACGCTCGCCGCCGGCCCCTTCGGGCTCGCCTATAACCCGAATGCCAATTTCAACGGCGCCGACAGCCTGACCGTAGTCACCAATGATGCAGGCTACAACGGCAACGATCCGGGGCTCACCGGGACCGGCACCTCGGAGCAGGATAGCGACGTCAAGACGCTCAACGTCGCCGACGTCAACGACGCGCCGACGGTCGGCGGCGACGGCACCGAGGACTCCCCCGCGATCCTCGAGGACACCCCCTTCACCGAGGCCAACGCTCCGACGGTCGCCACCTTGTTCGGCCCGCAATTCTCCGATGCGCTCGACGATCAGGATCAGGGCGGGCTCAACCCGACCGGTACTTCCGGCGACACGCTGGCGGGCGTGGCCATAACCATGAATCTCTCTTCGTCCGGCACTGGCCAGTGGCAATATTGGGACGGCGCGAGCTGGGTGAATATCGGTTCAGCCACGTTGAACGCCGCCAAGACCTTCAGCGCCGCGACCCAGCTCCGCTTCAATCCCGATCCCGAATACAGCGGCGCTGCACCAACGCTCACGGCTCGGCTGATCGAGAGCGGCGGGCCGGCCATCACCAATGGCGGCACGGTCGATCTCAACCCCGCACCCCCCACCACGGGTGCAGGCTCGGTCTATTCTTCCGGTACCGTCGTACTCAGCCAGGCAGTCACCGCGGTCAACGATGCTCCGGTGGTGGATCTGAACGGTGCCGCGGCCGGCGGCAACAACACCGCGACCTACACCGAACAAGGGCCGACCAAGCTGCTTGCCAGCGGCATTTCGGTCGTCGACATCGACAGTGCTACACTGACCGGTGCCACAGTTCAGATCACGGGCGGGTTCGTCCCGCTGGCGGGTGATGGTGCCGATTATCTGGGCATCAGCGGCTCGGGTGCCGGCACGGTCAACGGCATCACCTACAGTTACAGCGCGCTGACCGGCGTGCTCACGCTGAGCGGTTCCGCGAGCGTTGCGGCCTATGAGTATGCGCTTTCGCTGGTAACCTTCCAGTCCACCACGAACAATCCCGGCACCAGCCGGACGATCACCTGGTCGGTCAACGACGGCGCGGCCACCAGCACGCCGGTCACCACGACAATCGCGGTCACTCCGGTTGACGACCCGGCGACCGCCAGCGGCGACACCGCCACGACCAGCGAGAATACCACGGTCGCCATCGCCGTGCTCGCCAACGATAGCGACCTCGACGGACCGCCTCCCGCGGTCACCCATATCGCGGAGCAGGCGGTCGCGGTCGGCGGCAGCGTCACGCTCGCCTCCGGCGCCACCGCCACGCTCAATGCGAACGGTACGATCACCTACGATCCCAACGGCAAGTTCAACCACCTGGTATCGCCGGCCAAAGCGGCGACGACCGGCGCGTCGAACAGCTCCGCAACCGACAGCTACACCTATACGTTGGTGGGTGGCGCGAGCGCCGGGGTGACGGTGACCGTGAACGGGGTGGACACGCCCAATGACTGGCTGCAGGGCACGGCTGGCAACGACACCATGACCGGGACCTCGCTGGCCGATATCTTCATGCTGCAAGATGGCGGTGAAGACGGCGCATCGGGCGGTCTCGGCAACGACGGCTTCTACTTGGGCGCGGCATTGTCCGCCGGGGACCGGCTCGACGGCGGCACGGGGACCGATCAGGTCGGCCTTCAGGGCGGATATGGCACGGCGGGAACCCCCTACGTCTTCGACGCGGCCAATTTCAGCAATATCGAGATGCTGGTGCTGCTGCCCGGCAACGACGCCCGGTTCGGCGACGGTGCGGGCAACAATTATAACTATTTCCTCAAGACCGTCGACGCCAATGTAGCCAGCGGCGAGCAGCTAGCGGTGAGCTTCAACACGCTACGCGTCGGCGAAAACGTCAGCTTCGACGGATCCGCCGAAACCGACGGCTCTTTCCTCACCTTTGGCGGCCTCGGCAACGACACGCTCATCGGCGGCCAGCAGAACGACGCCTTCTATTTTGGCTTCAACCGCTGGGGCGCCGGAGACAGCGTCGATGGCCAGGGCGGTTCGCTGGACCAGCTCGGCTTGCAGGGGGTCTACACCGGTGCCAACGCGATCGCCTTCGGAGCCAACCAGTTAGCCGGTATCGAGATGCTCGTGCTGTTGAGCGGCGGCGATGCCCGCTTCGGCAGCGGCGGCGCGCCCTATAGCTACAACATCATAACCAACGATGCCAATGTAGCTTCCGGCGCCACCTTCTGGGTCAGCGCCAACACGCTTCGCGCCGACGAGACGCTGATCTTCGACGGCTCGGCCGAGACCGACGGCCGGTTCGTAGCTTATGGCGGACAGGGCGCCGACGTCATCATCGGCGGGGCGGGCGCGGACGAGATCTGGGGCCGGGGCGGTGCCGACACGCTTGGCGGCAACGCCGGCACCGACAGATTCGTTTACACCGCCGTCACCGATTCCACCGCAGTTAGCATGGATCGAATCATCGAATTCGGTGCCGGCGATCTGATCGATCTGAGTGCGATCGATGCCGATGGCGATGCCGGCAATGGCAACACCGCCTTCAGCTATATCGGCAATTCGGCCTTCAGCAATGTCGCCGGCCAATTGCGCGCCTTTCTTGACGGCGGGGTGTGGAAAGTGGAAGGTGACGTCGATGGCGATGGCGTCGCCGATTTGGTGATCGAGGTCTCCACCGCAAGCGGACACGAATTGGTTCAGGCTGATTTCTGGCTGTGAGGGACAACAGCGAAATAGGATGACTATGCGAAACGACGACCGGGCCCCTTGTCACACATCCGCCCGCGGCCAACGCCTTGCTTGGAGCCCTCCCCGGCTCACCCGCTTCCGCGCGGGCGAGGCCGAGGTCGGGGGGAACCCCATCAATCCGGAAGGCGCCTTCGCCACGGGAAGCTGAACTGCGTCGACGCGCAGCGGCGATCGTCCGAATAGCAATGCCTGAAGCCAATCGAACCGGTGCCGGGCGAGCCGATGGACGTCAACTCCGGAACGCGGTGCGCCGACGCCTAGCCTGCAGTTGCATGGTGCTGGCCGCTGCGTTTGCGACCGTCGGCGCCCAAGCGCAGGAGGCCTTGCCGGCTCCTTCCGGCAATCCGATGCAGATAGATTTTCAATCCGATCCGGTGCTGCAACTGCGCTTCCGCGAAGCGGATACGGTCGCGTTCCAGGCGCTGCTGATCGAGGCGCTGGCACGCCATCCGATACGTGCCGAAGCGGCGGCGCTCCAGGACGAGGCCGTGGCCCTGCTCGCCGAGGCGCGCGAGGCCCGGTTGCCCACCGTCGATGCGGCGATCACCTCCTACCGGGTCATCGCCCGCGAGTTCTCGAACGATCCCGACAATCTCCTCGAACGCGCCCGTCCGACCCAGCGGACCGACGCCACGCTCGAGGTCCAGCAGACGGTTGTCGATTTCGGCGCGGGTACGAGCCGGGTCCGCGCCGGTTCCGCCAGGCTGCGCGCCGCCGCACTCGATGTCGAAGCCGCGTCCGATCGCGTGGTGCTCAATGCGATCGCTGCCTGGTACGATGTCTTCGCCTATCGCGCGCTGGTCGGCATTTCCGAAGCCTTCCTGGCCAGCCAGCGCGATTTGCGCAGCTCGGTAGAAATGCGCATTCGCGAGGGCGTTTCGGCGGAGGGAGATCTGGCGCGGATCGACAGCCAGATCGCCCAGACCCAGACCCGGCTCGCCCGCTTCAGGCGCGTGCTCGCCAATGCCGAGGCGCGCTTCACCGAACTTGCGGGTACGCCGCCGCCGCCTCTGCTCAAGCGGGCACCGACGCTCCCGCCGCTGCTCGACGAGCGCGAGGAGGTGATCGAAGCCGCGCTGACTACCGCCGAAGTGCGCAGCGCCGAAGCCCGTGCGGATGCCGCCCGGCTGGATGCGCGCGCCGCCCGCGCCGACCGCCTCCCGAAATTGGGTCTGTCGCTAGACGCCGGCCGCTACGGCGTGTTCGAGACCGATCGCGACTATGACATCCGCGGTCGGCTCACCCTGCGGCACCGCATCTTCGGAGGAGTCGATACCCGCGTTGCGCAGGCCGAAGCCCGCGCCCGCGCCACCGACGCGAGAACCGACCGGATTCGCGAAGAGGCGGCCCGCGATGCCGCGATCGCATGGTCCGACGTCCAGGCGCTCGAGCAGCAGCTCGAGGCGCTCGAGGCGGCCTATGTCGCGAGCCGCCGCTCGCGCGACGTGATCCTCGAGCGCTTTCGCGTGGCCCGCGGCACGCTGTTCGACGTGATGGCCGCCGAAGAAGTCTATTTCGCAAGCGCGACCGCCTATATCGAGGCGCTTACCGAACTCGACGCGGCGCGCTACGTGCTGCTGTCGCGCTCGGGCCGTCTGCTCGATCGGCTGGGTGTCCCGCCCGACCAGTACGGAGTGCAAGGATGAGCACCGAAGATCTGGTCTCCGTTCCCAAGCCGCGCTTTGCCCCGTGGCTGATCGAGCCGATGCGCCGCAACAAGGCGACCTATCTCAAGGTCGCGGTGGCAGCGGTGTTCATCAACCTGTTCGCGCTGGCGTCCGCGCTGTTCACCATGACCGTCTACGACCGGGTAGTGCCGAACAACGCGATCGCATCGCTGATCGCGCTCTCGATCGGATTGGCGATCATCATCCTGTTCGACTTCGTGCTCAAGCTGCTGCGCGCCTATTTCATCGACCATGCCGGGGCGCAGATCGACCGCGAGATGGGCGAAGAGGTGTTCGAGCGCTTGCTCGCGATGCGGCTGGAACTGAAGAAGGGCTCGACCGGGGCGCTCACCGGGCTGATGCGGGAACTCGAGACGCTGCGCGATTTCTTCGCCTCGGCGACCATCGCCGCGATCGTCGATGTTCCGTTCCTGTTCGTTACACTGACCGTGGTGGCGCTGATCGGCGGACCCGTGGTGCTGGTCCCGGCGCTGATGGTGCCGCTCGTCGTCCTGATCGGCTGGTTGACACACCCCGCCCTCGAGCGCCTGTCGGCTCGCTCGATGGGCGAAGGTCTGCTCAAGCAATCGGTGCTGGTCGAGGCGATCGGCAGTCTCGAGACGCTGAAGGCATCGGGCGCCGGACCGCTTTTGGCCGGGCGCTGGTCGCAGGCGGTCGGGCAGCATTCTGACAGTCTGCTGCGCCAGCGGCTGATCGCCTCGATCGGGGTAACCTTCGCCGGCTCGGCCGCGATGCTCGCCTATGCCGGGGTGGTGGTCGTCGGGGTCACCCGCATCGCCGAGAACGCGTTGACGATGGGCGGGCTGATCGCCTGTTCGATCCTCGCCGGACGCGCGATTGCGCCGCTGGGGCAGATCGCGCAATTGCTGTCGCGTCTCACCGCCACCCGCACCGCCTATCGGCAGATCCGCGAGTTGATGGAATTGCCGCCCGAAGGCCCTGCTGAAGAAGCGCTGAGCCTCGCCCGATCGAGCGGCAAGATCGAGGCGCGCAACCTCAGCTTTCGCTATCCGGGCGCAACGGAGAAGGCGCTCGACGGCATCTCCTTCACGATCCAGCCCGGCGAACATGT
>Ga0114898_1001675_pt1 | contig 12541 bp, 11 predicted proteins | sample Malvired_Geostar_FD_83496 | JGI IMG/M metagenome (GOLD analysis project Ga0114898, IMG submission 83496) | Marine viral communities from the Global Malaspina Expedition - Malaspina viral metaG DeepMed_Geostar | ecosystem: Environmental > Aquatic > Marine > Oceanic | place: Mediterranean Sea... | reverse complement strand
CCGGCACGCCCGCCACCGTCACCGGCGATCCGGGCTGGATGCGGTTCAGGCCCGAGGCGACGACGCGGTCGCCGGCGTTCAGCCCGGAGAGGATTTCCACGAAGCCGTCCTCGACCGAACCGGCTTCCACGCTCAGGCGCTGGGCGGTCAGGCCCCGCTCTCCGGGCGCGATCCGGAAGACGAAGGCGCTGTCACCCTCGTACTGGACCGCCGCCTCGGGCACGGCGAGCCCTTGGCGGACGCCCTGTCGCACCGCCACCCGCATCGACATGCCGGGACGAATGCGTCCGCCGGGGTTGGGAATCTCGGCCCGGGCGGTGGCGGAACGCGTCTGCTCGTTAACCCGGGTGTCGATCAGGGCGATACGGCCCGCGAAGGTCTGTTCGCCCAGAGCATCCGCCGTGGCGACGATCGGCACGCCAGGGCTCAGCACCGACAGGTATCGCTCCGGCAGGGGGAAATCGACGCGAACGACGCTGATGTCGTCGAGCGTGGTGATCACCGCTCCGGGACTGATCAGCGTGCCGGGGGTGACGCTCGTCAGCCCCAGAACGCCGGCGAACGGGGCGCGGATCAGGCGGTCGCCGCGGCGCGCCTGGGCGGCGGCCAGACCCGCCTGGGCCGCATCCAGCGCGGTCTCCGCATTCTCGGCCGTGACCCGCGGCGCGATACCGCGGTCTGCCAGTTCGCGGTAGCGGTCGTATTCGCGCTGGGCCTGGCCCACACGCGACCGGGCCTCGATGATGTCAGCGTCCTCTTCGCGCGCCTGCAACTCGACAAGCGGCGCGCCGGCGGCGACGCGCTGGCCGTCCGCGAACAGGACGCGGGTGATCAGTTCGCTGGTCGACGAGGTGATATTGACCGAGCGCCGCCCGCGCGCGACGCCGAGGACGCGGATCTCGTCGGAGAACTCGCGGGGCGCGACGACGGCCTGCGACACCGCCTGGCCCCGTCCGGCTCCAGGGCCGCCGCGTCCGCCGGGCCCGCCGCCCTCTTCCTCGCCGGCGAAGGCGAGACGCAGGATCACTGCCACGACCATCAGGGCGAGCACGACAGCGGCGGCGGCGAGGAAAAAGTGGCGCTTGATCACGCAGACAGGCTCCGGAACGGGACGAGCCGACTTAGCGGCTCCCGCCGTCGACGCAACTGGAGTCTCTGCAACGGCCGGCGTTTCGGAATCCGTCGCTGACAAGACCGGGCCTTCTACGCATCAGAAGCGGCGCCAGATGCCTATCACCGGTCCGCTCGCCTGCGGCGTTTCGCGCCCGGTCACCGTCTGCCGCCAACCGGCCTGAACGCTCCAGTCGCCGAAGTCCCGAACCACCGACGTCTCGACCGAAAGCCAGCGCGCCACGCCGTCCTCGGTCTCACCGCCGAAGGCCTGGGCCAGGACCATCCAGTCGCGCCCGAAATGCGAGCCGAAAGTCGCATCGAGGCGCGTTTCGTCCGGGAGGCCTTGTCGCATCCGCCGCGCCACCTGAATCTCGACGAATGTCCGGGGTGGAACCGGTCCCCAGCCCGTCTGGAACGAGCGACCGACCGAGGCCCTCACCTCCCAGTCATGCTCGCCTTGCCCCGGGGCTGCGTAGCCGGCGTTGCGGCCCTCCCCGCCGGCGGCGTAGCCGGCGTAAAGGCTGACGGCGGTGTTGTCGTCGCGCCAGGCCTGCCAGCGGATGCCCAGTTCGACAGGTCCCCGGCCCTCGAAGTCGACGAAGGCGTCCTCCCCGGACTGCCAGTCGCCCTTGAACTGGAGTGTGAAGCGGTCGGTCAGACCATACTCCACGAACGCCCCGACCGAGGTATCGCGCCGCTGCGCCGGGAGATCGGCCAGTACGCCGTCCGGATCGAAGCCCCGGTCGGCGGTCATGCGCTCGAACTTGAGGATGACCTGGCCCTTGCCCTTCGGCTGGTTCCAGGCGCCGGCGGCCGCGGGTGTCGCGAGGGCCACAACCGTCAATCCGACCAGCAGCCCCCCGGCGCGGCTCACACGTCGTAGCCCGGCGACCTTCGATCGAGCATTCGAAGCGCCCCCGGCCAGGCGAGGGCCGAGACAAAGCCAATGCCCTTGCCCTGTTCCCGCGTTTCGGCCTGGGCTGCCTCTGGCGCCATCAGCACATGCTCGCGGCCCACGGACAGGGCCGCCACCTGCTGGGCGCAGGCCCGCTCAAGGAAGAACATGCCGATCCACGCCTGCGCCGCCGTCTGGCCCACCGCCAGAGTGCCGTGGTTGCGCAGCAGCATCAGCGGCTTGTCGCCGAGGTCCGCGACCAGCCGCTCGCGCTCGTCGTGGTTCAGCGCCAGCCCTTCGTAGCCATGGTAGGCGACCTGTTCCTGCAGCAGGCAGGCGTTCTGGCCGAGCGGCAGCAGGCCTTCCTGCTGCGCCGCCACGCCGACGCCGGCGACGGTGTGCAGATGGATCACGAAATGGGCGTCGTCCCGCGCGGCGTGGATCGCCGAATGGATCGTGAACCCCGCCGGATTGATGAAGCTGGTCGTGTCCTGGACGATATTGCCGTCCAGATCGACCTTGACCAGGCACGAGGCCGTCATCTCCTCGAAATACCAGCCGTAGGGGTTGATCAGGAAATGCTTCTCCGGCCCCGGCACTCGGGCCGAGATATGGGTGAAGATCATGTCATCCCAGCCGTGCAGGGCCACCAGGCGGTAGAGCGCGGCCAGTTCTACCCGGGCGTTCCACTCGGCTTCGGAGACGCGGGACTTCAATGAGGGCGTGGTTCCATCGGCCATGATCGGTCCTTGAGGCTGCGTGCCGCGGCGCACGCTCGCGCCGGGCGGGCCCGCCGTCAAGATTCAGCTTCCGTTAACCCTGCCTTAGCGGCCTGCCGTTACGCTTCGATCAGCCGAATCGTCGGCGCGCCGGAGACGCCCTTGACCGTCGCTCAGCTTCGCCAACCTGCCCTCGCCTCGCCGCCGGCCTATCCGGACCTTCTGGCCCTGGCGCGGAACCCCAGTGCGGACGCCCGGGAGCGGCTGCTGCTCGGGGTCATCGCCCTGTGCGACGCTCGCCCGCCTTCCGGGGAGCTGTCGCCGGTCCTCAGCGAGATTTTCCTGACGCTGGCGCGGCAGGCGGAGCGCGAGGTGCGCAAGGTTCTTTCGCAGCGCCTCGCCCACGCGGACTGGGCCCCGCCCGCCCTGATCAACGTGCTGGCCCTGGACGAGATCGAGATCGCCCGGCCGGTGCTCGCCGCCAGTCCGCTGCTTCAGGACGACGACCTGCTCCGCGTCCTCGTCGAGGCGACGCTGGAACATCAGATCGAGATCGCCCGCAGGCCGCACCTCGGCGGCCGGGTCGCCGACGCCATCATCGATCGCGGCGAGCCCGCCACCCTGACCGCCCTGGCCTTCAACCGCACCGCCGAGATCAGCCTCGACGGCCTTCGCCGGCTGGTCGATCAATCCCGGCGCGTGGCGGCCCTGCGGGGGCCGCTGACGCGTCATCCCCGGATGACCGAGCAACTGGCCGAACAGATGTACCAATGGGTCGGCGGGGCTCTGCGGCAGTCCATCTGCGAGCGCTTCCAGGTCGACGAGGCCAGGCTGGCTCCGCTGATCCAGCAGTCGGTCTACGACGCCCGGTCCGGCACCATGGTGGCGATACCCGCCAACGATCCCGACCGCGACGAGATGGAGCGGCGACTGGTCGCCAAGCTTCAGGCCGCCGGGCAACTTCGCGCGGGCTATCTGGTCCGCGCGATCCGTGAACGCCGCCTCGGTCTGTTCATTCACGCCCTCGCCACGCTCGGCGGATTCTCGGTCGCCCAGGTGCGCGAGGCCCTGGCCGCCCGCAGCCCGGAGGCCCTGTTCTACGCCTGCGCCGCCGCCGGCGTGGACCGCGCGGTCTATCCGGCCCTGCTGACCGAGATCCGCCTGCTCAACGAAGGGCTGCCGGGCGACGCCGGCGAACCGGTCTGGACGCGGGGAGCCATTTCCGCGGCCTCGGCGGGTCGTTCGTTCCGGGCGCTCATCAAGGGCTGACACCGCGCGTTTGACTTCGTGGCCGCGCTCGGCTTGCGTAGTCGCGTGACCCAGCCCGAACTTCGCATCGCCTTCGCCGCCTCGGACCGCCCGGAAGCGGCGGCCGCCCGCGACCGGTTGGCGGCGCGATATGGATCTGCGGAGCCGGCGTCCGCGGACGTCATCGTCGCCCTCGGCGGGGACGGATTCATGCTCGAAACGCTGCACGCCAATCTGCAGCGCCGCACCCCGGTGTTCGGGATGAACCGCGGCTCCGTCGGCTTCCTGATGAACGACTACAATGAAGAGGGCCTGCCCGAGCGGCTGGCTACGGCGGGGCGGGCGGTCATCCACCCTCTGCAGATGGACGCCTCGACCGAAGGCGGCGAGGTGCAGGTCGGGCTGGCGATCAACGAGGTCTCCCTGCTGCGCCAGACCCGGCAGAGCGCCAAGCTGCGCATCACAGTCGACGACAAGGTTCGGCTGGAGGAGCTGTCCTGCGACGGCTGCCTCGTCGCCACGGCCGCCGGCTCGACCGCCTACAACCTGTCGGCCCACGGACCGATCATTCCGCTGGACGCGCGGGTGCTGGCCCTGACGCCGATCAGCGCCTTCCGGCCGCGCCGCTGGCGTGGCGCCTTGCTCCCTCACACAGCCACGGTCTGCTTCGACGTGCTGGAGCCGGAGAAGCGCCCGGTCAGCGCCACGGCGGACAGCTTCGAGGTGCGGCGGGTCACCCGTGTCGAGGTGCGTGAGCGCCGCGACATTGCACTGACCATGCTGTTCGACGCCGGTCGCTCGTTCGAGGAGCGAGTGCTGGCGGAGCAGTTCGCCTCCTGACCGCGTGCACCGGTTCTTAAGTGAGTCCTGTCACGGTGTGGCAGGTTCGTCTTGAGGAGCTCGCCGTGAGCAATTCCGCCCAGGTCATTCGTCCGCCCAACACGCTGCGCCTCAAGGTGGGCGGCGCCTTCGGGGGCATCGACGCCAGCGCGATCGCCAAGGCGGAGGAGGCGCTGAAGGCGATGTCCTCGCAGTTCGGCCAGTGGCTGCAGGACGAAATCGTCAAGCTCGACAAGGCGCAGAGCGACATCCGCGACCAGGGCTATAACGACCAGACCGCCGAGGCGCTGTATTTCCGGGCCCACGATCTGAAGGGTCTCGGCGCCACCTACCAGTATCCGCTGGTGACCCGGCTGGCCGGTTCGCTGTGCAAGATGATGGACGACCCCGCCAAACGGATGGCCGCGCCCCGGGTGCTGATCGACGCCCACATCGACGCCATCAAGGCCGTCGTCCGCGACCAGATCCAGACCGATGACCACCCGACCGGCCGGGCGCTGGCGGAATCGCTCGAAGCGGGCGTCGCCGACCACCTCGGTTGAGATAGAGCGACGATGTTCCGGGACGCCCGCCCTGCCGGCGGGCGTTTCCAATTGTGAATCAGGCCGCGGCGCCCAGCGCCGGGCGAGCCGGGGCCGGCTCCTGGTCGAGCCGCTCCATGAGATAGGCCAGATCCTCGCGCGGCGCGTTCGGACGCTGGGTCAGGAAACGCTGCAGCATCTGCTGGCGGAAGTCGTCGCCCGCAGTGTCCGCGCCCTCGGCCTGAAGCGTTCTCCAGGTGTCGACCCCGGCTCTGAACGCCTGAAACAGCCGGGGCGGCAGTCCGGCCCGGTCATAGATGGCCTTCAGCCCCAGCGGGCCCGCGTCGTGTATCATCAGCCACGCGCGCGGATGCGGCGTGCCTGCCAGCTCCGCCATCCCGTATTCGAACAACGTCATCTGGCCGCGCGCCAGAGCCCTCAGCAACAGCGAACCCGTCAGGGCCTTGCGGGCGTTCAACCCGGCCACGAAAACGGCGAGATCGGCATGGTTCGAGGCCTGGTCGACGAGATCGACGGTGGCCCGCTCGCGGGCGAAGGCGGCCAGGCGAATGGCCGTCTCCGGGGCGACGGCGTGGCGTGTGACCAGATGTTCGCGCACGGCCTCCGAAGCCAGCTCGACGAGCCGCTCGGTCACCGACAGCGGCAGAACCTGACGGTAGGCGATGGCGGCGACAATCTCGGGCGAGTTCCCGAAGCGGTCCACGCAGCGCCCTAGGGCGGCCTCGCCGATGTCGGCGTTATCGTTCGCCGCCAGCGTCCGCACGGCCTGTTCGCAGCCGACGTCGGCCACCGCCGCGGCCACGTCGCGCCCAACCTTCGGTCGACCAGCGATGGCGACCTGACGCAGCGCCGAGCCCGCCTGGACGATCTCGATCAGGTCTTCGTCCGAAAAGGCCGGCGAAAAGCTGATCAGCGGCAAGGCGACGCTGTCGACATCGGCGGCCAGGGCCCGGGCCACATCGCGGGGAATCAGGTCGGACGACTTGAGCGTCACGGCCATCGCCCGACGCACCAGCTCGGCCGCGTCCTGCGCCAGCATACGCAGGATCTTCTGCGCCGCCTCGCGATCCTCGCCGCTCAACTCCGCCTTCTCCATGCTGCGGCACAGCTTGTGAGCGGCGGCGGCGCGATCGTCGTCGTCGGTCGCCTTGATCAGGCGGCGGATGTCGGTTTCAGTAAGGCGGGCGCGGTAGGCGGTCATGTTCGGCGCTCTGGATCAGGCGATGCCGGTCAGCATTGGCCGGTCATCCCTAACGGGCGGTTTACCATCGCCGGATTCGCGCTCAGACGCGCGATCTTCCGTCGGGCGCGAACGCGCCGCCGAACCCGCCGCCCTTGCCTTCACCGTCCTGGCCCAACAGCAGGGCGAGCAGGCTCTGGTCCTGCTTGAGCCGATCCAGACGCGCGGCCAGCATCTGGTCCCGCTCGGACAGCGGCGGCGGGGGGGCTGCGGGGGCAGAACCCGCCGAGGCCGCCGGAGCGCCCTCCCCAGCATGACGCTGGAGGTTGGCGTGGACTTCCGCGACCGTAGCCGCCCGGCCCTCGCGATAGAAGATCGAACGGTTGGCCGAGGCCGCCGCGGGGAAGATCGCGGCCGCGCTGGCTCCCGGTCGCCGCTCCATGGCCTCCATCAACTGGGCCGCGCCGGCGGGGCCCAGGAAGTGGGCCGCATAGAGATCGCCCGCCCCCGGCTCGCGCCCGGTGCGGCCGCGCAGATAGGCGGCGTTGGAGGCGGTCAACTCGGCCGCCATGGTCGAGGCGGCCTGGGGATCGAAGCGCAGGTCGAGCACGACGTTGCGGGCCGAGCCGTCGACGCGCCATCGACCATCCGATCCCCGGTGGATCAGATCGGCGTACTGGCCGTAGCCGTGCTTGGCCCCGTGGGCCTTCACCGTGCCAAGCCAGGTCTGCTCGATGAACTGAAACAGGCCGGCGGCCGAGGATGTCCGGGCCTTGGCGGACGGGTTCATCGCGCTTTCGCGCCGCGCCGTCTTGAGCAGGAATTCAGCGTCCACGCCCGTGGCGTTCGAGGCGCGCCTGATCGCCGCCTCAACCCCGCCAGAGGATGGAATCGCCCCGATGTTCATACCCATGACGCTGCGGCTTCGTGGTTAATCAAACCCTAACATCGCTGAGCCCATCCACAGAGCCTTAACCTTTGCCGCAGAGCGCCGCTCGTGTCGGTTTCAAGGCGAAGCTCGCCCAAAACTTGCCCCAACGTAAGCGCTCAACTTGGCCGTGGGACGCTGCGGGGGCGGCGAACGACAGGGATGAACGGCCATGATGATCACAACCGCGGGCGGCCCCGGACTGGTTAGCCCCTTCGACTACAACGAGCGCAAGACGCCGCGCTTCACCCGGACGACGTGGATCGCGGTGGCGATCGTCGCGGCGGGACACGTGGCGGCAGGAGCGGCCCTCTACTATCAGCGCTTCGAAATGGCGGCGCCCATCCAGGCGGAGCCGAAACCGATCGACATCGAACTGTTTACCCCGCCCAAGCCGAAGCCGCCCGAGCCGCTGCCTGCCCCGGCGCAACCGCCGGCCCCGAACACGCTGATGAATGAGCTGCCGGCTCCGCCCGCGACCAACACTGTGGTCCACATGGTCCAGGGCGAAACGGTCGCCGAGGGATCGACCATCTCGACGTTCGAGAAGGCGCCGACTCCGGTGATGGATGCCCCGAGGGTGACGGTTCCTCCTGCTCCGCCGGCGGTGATCACCAGCCCGAGCTGGATTCGGCAGCCGTCCGCGGATCAGCTGATGCGGGCCTATCCCGACCGCGCCCTGCGAGCCGAGGTCGGCGGTCTGGCGACGGTGAACTGCCTCGTCCAGCCGAACGGACGGGTCGCCGACTGCAACCTGACCAGCGAGACGCCCGGCGGCTACGGCTTCGGACGGGCGGCGGAAGGCCTGACCCGCTACTTCCAGATCAGTCCACGCACGGTCAACGGCGCGGCGGTAGGCTCGCGGGTCAATATCGCCATCCGCTTCAACCCGCCTCCGGCGGACTGATCAGGCGAACCTGAGCGGGTCGAGGGCCGCGGCGTCCGGAACGGGCGGGCGGCCTTCGATCCCGTCGGCGACGATCCGGGCGACCAGCGGCCCGAGCAGCCAGCCGTTTCGGCGCGGGGCCAACGCCAGGAACAGACCCGGCTGCCCGGAGCCACCCGCCAGAGGCCGGCCGTCGGCGACCGCACCCCTGATGCCCACGCGGGTCGCTCCGGCCTCTCCGCCCACGCCGAGCAGCGCAAGGCCCGCCGTCACCCTCGTCCGGGCTTCCTCGGGATCGGGATCGAGATCGCGGCGCCCCGGCTCCATTGTCGCGCCGATGACGACCCCGCCGGCGGCGGGTGAGACGTAGACGCCGGGCGCGCGGATCACCCGGCCGGGCGCCTCGACCGCGACCTGGGTCAACTGACCGCGGATCGGCTGGATCGCCTCGACGATGGACGTGACGAAGGAGGGAAGGCCGTCGATGGCGGCGGCGGCGCCGGTGGCGAGCACGAGCGTCGGGGCGAACCAGGTGCGGCCACCCTCGGCTTCGACGCGCCAGCGGCGGGCGTCGCCGGTGACGCGCGCCACCCGTCCCCTGACCATGCCGATACCCGGCGTCCGACCTAGGGCGGTCATGGCGGCGCCCGGCTCGATACGCCAGTCGTCGGGCGTGAGCAGGCCGGTCCGCGTCGTCCGGGCCTCAAAGCCAAGTTCATGCAGGCGCGTCAGGGCGGCGGGGACGTCAGGTCCCCGCCACTCGGCGCCCTCGCGGTGAAGGGCCAGACCATGAGCCTCGGCGAAGGCGGGCCACAGGTCGCGGGCGCGCTTCAGCAGGCCGGCCTGTTCAGGCGTCAGATCCTCGAGCAGGGATTCCAGAGCCGGAGCCAACATGCCGGCGGCGATCGAGGAGGCGTTCGGCCCGCCCGGGTCGATCACAGTCACCGCATGGCCCCGATCCGCCAGCTCGGCGGCGGTGCAGAGGCCGAGCACGCCGGCGCCGATGACGATCACATCCGGGGAAGAAGTCACGGGCGATCAGATCGACCGCCCGCGACTGTTTTGCAAGCGCAGCGTCTATTCCGCGGCGATGGCGGCGGCGCGGCTCTGCTCGATCCGGGCGGTCAGGGCGGCGTGCTGATCCCACAGGGCCCGGGGCAGGCGGTCGCCGAACTTCTCGTAGAAGGCGGGGATCAGGGCGGCTTCCTCGGCCCAGACCCCGGCGTCGACGTCCAGCAGGGTCGACAGATCGGCCTCGGACAGGCTCAGGCCCGACAGGTCCAGCGCCTCGCGGCTCGGGACGCGGCCCACCGGCGTATCGACGGCCTCGGCCTCGCCGTCGAGGCGTTCGGCGATCCACTTCAGGACGCGGGCGTTGTCGCCGAAGCCCGGCCAGACGAATTTGCCGTTCTCGTTCTTGCGGAACCAGTTGACGAAGTAGAGGCGCGGCAGCTTCGAAGCGTCGGTGCGGTCCTTCATCGACAGCCAGTGCGCGAAATAGTCGCCCATGTTGTAGCCGCAGAAGGGCAGCATGGCGAAGGGATCGCGGCGCAGCTCGCCGACCTTGTTCTCGGCGGCGGCGGTGCCTTCCGAGGCGACCGACGAGCCCATGAACACGCCGTGGTCCCAGTCGTAGGCTTCGGCGACCAGCGGCACGGCCGAGGCGCGGCGGCCGCCGAACAGGATGGCGTCGATCGGCACGCCCTTCGGGTCTTCCCATTCCGGCGCGATGGCCGGGCACTGGCCGGCGGGGGCGGCGAAGCGGGCGTTCGGATGGGCGGCGGGCTCGCCGGAGGACGGGTCGTGCGGTTGACCCTTCCAGGTGGTCAGGCCCTCGGGCGCTTCCTTGGTCAGACCTTCCCACCAGACGTCGCCGTCGGCGGTCAGGGCGGTGTTGGTGAAGACGGTGTTGGTCGCGAGGGTGGCGAGGGCGTTGCCGTTGGTATTGCGGCTGGTACCGGGGGCGACGCCGAAGAAACCGGCTTCCGGGTTCACGGCGTAGAGGCGGCCGTCGTCGCCGATGCGCATCCAGGCGATGTCGTCGCCGACCGTCTCGGCCTTCCAACCCTCAAGCGTCGGCTGGAGCATGGCGAGGTTGGTCTTGCCGCAGGCCGACGGGAAGGCGGCGGCGACGTATTTGGCGCGGCCCTTCGGATCGGTCAGCTTGAGGATCAGCATGTGCTCGGCCAGCCAGCCCTCGTCGCGGGCCATGACCGAGGCGATGCGCAGGGCGTAGCATTTCTTGCCCAGCAGGGCGTTGCCGCCGTAGCCCGAACCGTAGGACCAGATCTCGCGGGTCTCGGGGAAGTGGACGATCCACTTCTCCTCGTTGCAGGGCCAGGGCACGTCGGCCTGGCCCTCGGCCAGCGGGGCGCCGAGAGTGTGGACCGCCGGCACGAAGACGCCGTCATCGCCCAGCACGTCCAGCGCCGGCTTGCCCATCCGGGTCATGATGCCCATCGAGACGGCGACGTAGCCGCTGTCGGTGATCTCGACGCCGAGTGCGGAGATCTTCGAACCCAGCGGGCCCATCGAGAAGGGCACGACGTACATGGTCCGGCCGGCCATGCAGCCGTCGAACAGGCCGCTCAGGCGATCGCGCATCTCGGCGGGATCGGCCCAGTTGTTGGTCGGGCCGGCGTCGGCCTCGTTCTCCGGGCAGATGAAGGTGCGGCTCTCGACCCGGGCCACGTCCTTGGGGTCCGAGGCGGCGTAATAGCAGCCGGGGCGCTTGGTCTGGTCGAGTTCGCGCAGGGTGCCCTTTTCGATCAGGTCGGCGACGATGGCCGACTTCTCGGCCTCGGAGCCGTCGCACCAGTGGACGCGCGCCGGCTTCGTCAGGGCGGCGATCTCTTCAACCCAGGCCACGAGGCGGGCGTGGTTCGTGGGGGCCGGGTGCAGACCCGGGATGGCGGATGCGGTCACTCGAACTCTCCTGAACGTCTGCCCGGCGATCTGACGCCGCCGTGGCGCTCCCTTGCGTGGCTTCACGCAATGTTTCAGGCGCGGAATGGCATTGAAGCGGACGCAAGGTCAACCGCTGCAAATTTCAACCTCCCGCGGGCCGCGCCCGAGGACGCTTCGGCACATTTCCGGTCGCGGCGGGCCGCGCGGCGGAGTATCCGATCGGGATGCAGACACTGGACGCCATCACCACCGCCCCGGACGGGGCCCTCGCCTCGCCCGCCGTGGCGCGGAATACGGGGCCGATTCTCGAGGTGCTGAAGGCCCATCTGCCGGCGCGAGGGCGGGTGCTGGAGATCGCGGCCGGATCGGGGGAACACGCCGTGGCCTTCGCCGCCGCCCTGCCGGGGCTGGAGTGGACGCCGGGCGATCCGTCGGCGGAGGCGCGGGCCAGCATCGCGGCCTGGGCGGGGGCGGCGGGCCTGACCAATCTGCGGCCGGCGCTGGCGCTGGACGTGATGGACGAGACGGGCTGGCCGGAGGGGCCGTTCAACGCCGTGGTCTGCATCAACATGATCCACATCAGCCCATGGGCGGCGACGGAGGGGCTGATGCGGCTGGCCGGGCGGGTGCTGCCGGTCGGGGGGCTGCTGGTCACCTATGGGCCGTACCGGGAGGCGGAGGTTCCGCTGGCCCCGTCCAACGCCGCCTTCGACGAGAGCCTGAGGGCGCGGGATCCGGCGTGGGGGCTGCGCGACCTGGAGGCCGTAGCGGCGACGGGAAAGGCCGAAGGGCTGGCGCTGACGCGGCGGGTGGAGATGCCGGCCAACAATCTGATGCTGCTGTTCCGGCGGGTTCCATGAGCCTGTCGCGGACGTACGACGGGGCCGAACCCGTCAGGCTGAACAAATTCATGGGCCAGTCGGGCATCTGTTCGCGACGGGAGGCGGATGCGCTGATCGCCGAGGGGCTGGTCTCCGTCGAGGGCGAGGTGGTGACGGACGCGGGGCGGAAACTGCAGCCGGGGCAGACGCTGACGCTGAACGAGCGGGCCACGGCGGCGCTGGCCGAGGGCGTCACCATCGTGATGCACAAGCCGGTCGGCTACGTCTCGGGCCAGCCGGAGCCCGACAAGCTGCCGGCGGTGCGGCTGGTCACGGACAACAACCGCGTCGGCGAGGGGGTGACGCCCGCGGACGAGGTCTCCCTGCCTCCGATCGGCCGGCTGGACGAGGATTCGCGGGGGCTGCTGCTGCTGTCGTCCGACGGGGTGGTGGCCAAGGCGG
>Ga0114898_1001670_pt1 | contig 12561 bp, 8 predicted proteins | sample Malvired_Geostar_FD_83496 | JGI IMG/M metagenome (GOLD analysis project Ga0114898, IMG submission 83496) | Marine viral communities from the Global Malaspina Expedition - Malaspina viral metaG DeepMed_Geostar | ecosystem: Environmental > Aquatic > Marine > Oceanic | place: Mediterranean Sea... | reverse complement strand
GTCTGATGATTGCTGGGTCCATGTTTTCGGAAGAATTGGTTCAACAGCCGCGCCTGCAATCCAATAGCATTGTCTTCCATACCACCTCCAGCCTCTTTAGTGGGCAGTAAGGCCGCAATGCTATCTACCACAACAACATCTGTCCCAGCCTTGCACAGGGCCAAAGCACCATCCAGGGCTTGTTCACCTGTTTCTGGTTGAATAATAAATAATTTCTTCTCATCTATGCCTATTGTTTTAGCCCAAATAGGGTCAAAGCTAAATTCTGCGTCTATAAATCCACACTCAAGGCCCTCTGATTGAGCATGGGCTATGGCAGTCATTGCAAGGAAAGTCTTACCCGTAGACTCCTGCCCATAAAAAATAGTAGCTGAACGTCTAGGCAACCCTCCTCCTAGAATCCTGTCAAAGTTAGGCAGGCCCGTTGATATACGTTTTGTTACTAGAGATTCTTCATCGGCCAGGGTAAATTTGGTGGTTAACCCTTTATTTATTTCGTTTAACCTTTTCCCTAAATTGGTTGCCATGGCTCAACATCTCCCCATGATTTATCAGAAACTGATGCGTTCGCTACAATAGGAACCTGTAGATTAAAGTCTTCCATAAGTTTTACCAGATGGGGTATATGGGTATCTGGGTCAAGGTTATCGAAAACTATCTCATCATGAATGGTGTTTCTGATTGACCCCCCATTGGCTTTAGCGTATTTCCAGCAACGGATTAACGCTATTTTTAGTAAATCTCCTGAGCTTCCCTGAATTACATAATTAAAAGCGGAACGTGAGTTACTACCCAGAGTTAACTTCCTGCCAAATATGGTTTGCACAAATCCCTTCTCGTCACCCTCATTTCGTAGCTTCCAAAACAGCCTCTGACTAACAGGACGGGCTTTCCAGTATTCCGCTATGAGATTTCCCGCTTGTTCTGATGAGGTATCAATCTGGTCACTTAAAGCATCCTGACCAATCCCATATAAGATAGCAAAGTTAACAGTTTTACCAACATTTCTCTGTTTCTCGACCACACCGTCAAGGGCTACCTTATATATGTTAGAAGCAATAAGAGCATGTAAATCTGTGCCCTCCTCAATTGCCTCCAACAGCGCAGGTTCTTTAGTTACATGGGCTTGCATTCTTAATTCAATTTGGGACCAATCAATTGCAATGAACTGGGAATCAGGAATAAACATCCTTCTAACATATGCCTCTTTGGGGACGTTTTGACCATTGGGATTACTAGAAGAAAGTCGTCCAGTTACCGTACCAGCGGCATTGTAATGGGAATGTATGCGTCCCTCATGATGAAGTTTCTGATATGGGGCAAAATAGGTGGAATCTACTTTATTGACTTTTCTCCATTCCTGAATTATATCCACCACAGGATGGTCTAAAGTATTTAGGGCCTTCTCATCTGTCTTCGGAGTGCCCTCCGTCCAACCACCCTCATCATTATCCTTGCCTTCATTCCTCTCAGAAATAGTCAGGCCCAACTCCCCATATAAATAGTCGGCCAATTGCTTAGGGCTGGCTGGATTCAGAACCCTGCCAACCAAACTAAAAAGCTGTTTCTCTAATTCCCTTTTCTTGAGACCTAATATACGCCTTTGTTGCTTAATGTAGTCCAGGTCAATCTTCACACCCTCTTTTTCCATGTCATAGATAACTGGAATTAGTTCATGCTCAAGTTCAAAGAGACGATTGCAAGAAACCATTACCTGGGGAACATACCTATAGGCTAATTGTTTTGTTATATAGGCATCATATCCAGCATATGGGTCAAGAATATCAGCAGGTAACATCTCATAATTCGTAATTTTATATTTTTTTCTATATTCGTCTAACAGACCCTCCCAAAACGCCACTTCGTTTCCATACACCCTGGTAGCCCAGCCCTTTAGTGTATGGTCAGCCCCTGTATCCAACAAGTGAGCCACAAGTAAAGTGTCGATTAGTTTATTAGGGTAGCCCTGCACATCATAAGTCTCACGAATCATGTGCATATCAAATAGAGCATTATGCATAAGCACGGTCTTATCTGATTCATAAATTTCAGATATAAGGGCACCTATGTCATCTACCCCAAAATCAGTATTTCTGATAAACGTCTGCTGGTCATCCCAAGCAAACGCAACCCCAAAAGCCCTGTTATCCTGCCATCTAAGGCCATTGGTTTCCGTGTCAATGGCCACATAATCGTCCACAGAATTCAGAATCTGAACCCTAAGGTCATCTATATCTTTAGGACGACATAGGCGCGAAGCAGGTAAAGTTTGTTGTGTTTCCGTTCCTCTTAACACGGATGAGACCATTATTCATCCTCTCTAAATTAAGGTAATCATCATCTTTAAACACCTGTAGACAACGTTTCAAAATACGTGCGTCTAGAGGCAAATAGGCCATTGAGTCATTTTCGATAAACTGACTATCTGCAATCTTTAGTTCTGCCTCCATGCTAATATCAGCCATACCTACAGTAACACCACCCTCGTCATCTGCTCTATTGGCAGGTCGCAAGGCTATATACTCTCCCTTTGACACAGCCTCAACCACCTTAATAATCTCCATCGTATTTTGCCTATTTAATGTCATAATAGGTTGAGGAGTGTCATCTGAGAAAAGGAGATTTATCAGGTCTGGATAGGTCAATCTAATGGGCACCATCTGAAGAATGGCATTCTCCCCCTTTAGGATTATAGAATCATCCTCCATTTTGAACATCTGAAGTCCCTCATTGGAGAACACCGAACCCAGAGTCCTTATTATCCGCTCATTGAACCTTACTGACGACATAGGAGTCTTAAGACTAGTATAGGAGGAAAAGTATGCGGAAAATGAATCAGTAGAATTAACTATCAACCCCCTTTCCGCATCAATTTTAAGTTCCACACAAGCCAATTCCGGTTTATTGCTCATTTTCCCAATAAAGGCTAGGGAGTCTTTTATATCCGATATAAAACCATCGGGCACCATACCCAGATACACACCAACAGGTTCTGACGGAATGTCCAAAGACACCCCGTCATCATAGTAAGGTACGGTAACTGTACTTCCCCCAGACGATAGTACAAGACTATCATTACCCCCCTGAGACAGTAGGAGGGTTTTAGACTTCCAAGCAGTTATTAGCTTCAAAACACTATCTATAGAAACAGAGAAAGCCAACTCATCTGTAGTGTCTTCCTCATTCTTTAGAAACTGCCAGAGATGGCCTTCCATGCTGTCATACCAGAGGGTCAGGAACTTACCACTACTACGGCCCATTACGGCCTTATACTGAATACCCCGACTCGCCTGTTTTATATTACTAAGAACCTTTTGAAGCTCTCTCCGATTCACCACAAAGGCCATATCTACCAACCCTCTTTCGCAACAGCTTTACCTAGCTGGTCACGAATATCCTCGCTATCCTTCTCAATTTTATCCAGACGCTTCACCATGTTCTCAATGGTAGCAGTCTTAATGGAACTCATCTCCAATTCAGTGAGGGCCTCACCGATAGCGGACTCTTCGGCTACCCAAGCCTTATGAATAGCCTTCAAGGCCATCTTAATTTGTTTCTCTACACCCTTTGGCCCCTCAGCAGTATCAACCTCTATATCTGCATCAATCCGCACACTCTGGTAGTCTCCAATATTAACGGTATAACCTAAACTTGCTCGTGCTTTACTCATCACTACTTCCTTTCTCTACTATCTAGTCTTTGCTACCCTCACTACATCAAACTCTGAAATAGCGAAGTCTACATAATGGGGAGTTATACTACCCTTTATTTCATCACCCATTATATATATCTCCCCATCTGCATTGAACAGATGGAGACTGACATGGGGACTGCCAACAGCGGTATACCCTAACTGTTCCACAATTATACCGTGACTATATTCACGGTACGATTCATGTAATTGCACAATATTTCCAAGGGCATATTTTTCGGGCAAAGAACGTTCCTCTTCCGACTTAGCAGAAATTACCCATTCATTGCTAAAAACGTCTAAAGTTCCATTATCGTTATCAGACATCTAAAAGTGGCCCCCAGCCTGCGCAAAGGCATCGGCATCATCTGCACGGTTACCCGTATTAGGCAGGAGTTTAGGAAATTCCCACTCTGTGATAAGTTCCGCACTTACTTTTTCAATGTCAGGCAATTCCGATATTAGAGACTGAATTTCATCTTCCACATCAGGAAGTTCAATAGCCGTTTCATAGCCCGTATATTGAACACTAGGGGGATTCCCTTTCTTCATAAGGTCAAAAGTAGCTTCCTTAAAGCGTTCAATTCCCAAACGTTCCTCGTAACCACCAAGAATATTCATCACCGTTTGAGGGGCTTGAAGTATCTGAGGTTTGAGAACTGATTCCCTGTAGTAGTGGCGTGAACCTACCTTACGCTGTTCCCATTCCTCTGCGTCATCATATTTTCCAAATCGAGGATTCTGGTTAGTATGGTAAATTCCGTAACAGAACGTCCACATATTATATCGAGGACGTGTTGTACTGGTTTTGTCATCTTGGGACTTACACAGGTCGCACTCTCCTGGGACTATCTGATGACTTCTGCCCTCATCATCCTTGTATACATTTTTGGATGAGCAGTATACGTACCTAAATTGCTGTTTACCATTAACCGTAGACATATGACTATGGTAATCAGCCACGTCTATTAACGCACTATCAGTAATTGGGGATAACATCCGTATGGTAGCGAACTCATCACTCGCAAATCGTATGCAATTCCAGGGAATAATGGTATTGGGATTAAACTTACCTCTAGCATTACTCGAAGAATTTATACTTACGTTACCTCTATCTAACCTTGGCATATCAACGTACTCCTAGAAAATCTTGTAAACTTCTTTTTCCGAAATCTAAAACAAAATCAGGTGTCACAGGCAACTCAGTCAATGTCACCGATTCTGCTAAATCCTTAGAGGCACCAGGAGGTCTGGTAAGACCCGTGGGCACTCCATACTTTCTCAATAATCTCAGATTCTTTTCTGCAATTCGCACTCCTTCACTATCCCTATCAGGACAAATAATCACTTCACGGGCATACTCTAGTAATATATTAAGTTGATTTTTCTTTATCTCTCCACCTAATGTGGAAACTACATTAGTAAATCCACTTTGGTGCGCCCTTATAGCATCAAACACACCCTCAACCACAACTACTTGATTATCTATAGTCTGAAACTTATCGAGAGGATACAGTAAGGAACCTACACTCATACCCTTAGAGTTAAGATACTTTGGATTACTAACCAGATTTCTTCGTATGTATCCCACTGACTCCCCATCACGATTATTAACTGGGACTATAAGGGCCTCATAACCCAGATGATAGCGGATACCAAAATGTTTAATTGTCTCCGAAGTGATTTTCCTATGCTGTAAGTAATTATTAACCTTTGCTAAAGGAAGACTGTCAACATTTATATCTATAACAGTTTCTTCTGGTTCCGCCTCTTCCTCCCATATAAGGTCTGGGAAACGCATCATGAACTGTACATCCAGACCTTTACGAACATTTTTAAGAAGCGCAGTGATGCCTTTTGACCCTTTAACGCATCCTGCGAAGCAGTGAAACATACCCTTAACAGGATTTACATATAGACTAGCGTTCGTATCCTCATGGAAGGGACAATAAATACTAAACTCACCCTTGCTATAACGGCCCACTCGTAGACCAGCCTTATTAAAGAACTCTTCCATCTCATGCTGCTGCATCAGACTGCATCCTTATAGTGATAGATAGAACCAAATATCCAAAAATTAGGCTAATCAGAGAAGCAAAAGCTACTCCTGACCAGATGCCCATATGGAAACCCAACTCTTGTCTAACGTACCCACTAAGTATCACGGCCAGATATAGAAAACTAAGATATAGCAGTATTGATGACAGGACTATCAGCCGTTGACCAAATTGCAGTACCGATTTCCCCAAAATCAACGTCGAAAGAAATTGGAAGGGTGCCAGTAATAGGTGGCCCATTCCTGACTTTATCGACGTTAATGTTACGCCCCGTAACCCTGTCTTCCATAGGAGAAACCCTAATAAGTAGGTCAACGTAGCGGGGGAATTCACGACTATACGCCGAATCTCCGCTAGCGTTCGTTTGGTTTGTTGCCACGATAATCTTCTCATAAGTTCTTGCCACAGCCTTCAATGCACTGCACACTTTACCAATTTGCATCCACCCTTCCCTCACACCACTAGTATCTTGAATAAATTGAATGGAATCCACGAAAACAATATCGGGTTGATGTTTCTGAATCAACGCCGCGATGTACTCAACAGTGAGGTTATTTTCCAATCCCGTATCGTATACGGTGATTGCGGCATTGGACTCCTGCCTGTTCTCAAGTTCTTTCAGAAATTTTAAATAATCAGTTTTTTGGGTTGGAAGTCCCCAAAGAAGAGCCGTAGAGCTAAAACTGTATCCCCACTGTCGTCCCAGAATAGTATGGAATCTAATCATAAGTTCTGAACGACTTAGTTCAGGAGATATAAATAAAATCTTTTTACCTTGTTGATAGAAGGTGGTAGCCATCTTTACTGCCACATAACTCTTCCCCACGCCCCAATCCGCCAGTATACCTATATATTGACCAGGAGTTAGGAATAACTTCTCATCCAGAGCATCTATCCCTAATGATAAAAAGCCTTCCTCATCTCGCTGGGCTACTCGTTGCATGTACTCGTCATACCACTGCATAGGATTAGATGTAAGCTCTACAGCCTCTTTATCAGTGGGAACGGTCAAACCCTCTAGGGACTGTATAAGATATGATGCCGCCTCAAGGGGCTTTTCATCCATAAAGTTTCGGGCATTACCATAAGCCACCGTGATTATTCGGGACACATAAGACTTTTTGAACTCGTCTGCCAATACCTCAAAATTCTCAGCAGGCGCATAGTCAAACTCAGGAAACTGGGCTTCAATAATCACGCTGGGAGGAGCTTCATTATATTCCCGCGTGTACTTAAAAATGTACTGGGCTTCCTCTGGAAAAAACACGAAACTAGTCTCATTTAGGTTGTGTTCTGTCTGGAGGTACAGGAGGTGGGAAGTATCCTTAATAGATGAAAGAAGAATACGTTCAATTTGAGAGGGATTCACAGTAAACCGCCTTTTTAAAACTTAATAACGAGAGATTAGAGAAGCAACTAGAGGAACTTCTATAGTCATCATATCAGGTAAATACTAGAAGTCAATCCCTTCAATAACTCGAAGATTATGAGAAATCATAGTTGTTTAATTTAATATCTTTATTTAAAGAAATACTAAATTGGGCATCCTTAACTAGAGCAATCTGGTCGTTTAGGTTGAATTCTTTCAACTTAGCTTCATAGGCAACTTCCCATTCGGGAGTATCTTTGTTAAAGGCACGAGACGCCAACATCTTGGCCTTGGACTCATTGGTCTGCCGTCGAATGCGATGACGCACTCGTTGTGCCCTATTATGGAATCTAGACATACCTATATCACTATTATTATTCGGGAAGTGGAGTTTTTGAACGAGGAATAATCGTATAAGCTACAGCAATACCAGAACTTCCACTATAATTTTCGGCAGTGTCCACTCTAGTAGCAGCAGAATCGGAAGTATAGGGCACCCCACTTGCACTTACAAGTAAGGAATCTGTAGAAGCGGCGGCTGCAGGCAGAAGATGTAGTCGTGGAACACACACCTGAATCTCTATTCTCTGTATATCTCCATATACAATATATTTATCACCAGTTTTCCAACCACTAAAACCATCAGCAAAAGTAGTCGTCAATTGAGAGGAAGATACAAGTGTCGTTACCAAACCTGACTCTTCTTGTCCATTTAAAGCATTGAGCCTTAGAACAATACTACCTACATGAGAAGAATTGAATGTGGAGACACTATTATTGTTAGCCTGAGCATGTAATCTATGACTTCCGGACACAATACCGCTATTACTTCCAGCAGTTCCCCATTGAGCGGCAGATGACGTGCCTCCAGCATCTGTAAAACGTTTAACTACTGCATACGCCCTTTGGTCGTAAGCATTTGCATTCGTATCCCCTGTCCCAGTGGTGGAGTCAACCGTCGCCATCACTAAAGGTTTATGAAAAAATCCTCCACTATATCCATGGTCCACAGACAGATTAACAACTAATAGGCCACTATTATTGGTGTAGCCCACCCCATGAAATCCTGACAAAATAGTAGCCCATAAGGGGTCCTCTATCTCATTAGGATTGGGTACTTGACTAGTATTTAGTATTTTATTAGTGTTTGAAGTTATATCGTGATATACGGAATATGTAAAGGCAGGACTTAGGGAAGTGTCAGGGTTAGCATTAAACCTTCGCGTTCCTGAACTAAGTCTACGAACAGTAAATGTATCATTAGCAGCCCAAGTCTTATTTCCAGTAGTGTGTATTATATTTACACTTTCTACTGAGCTAATCTTAAACGTATCACCAGCGGCATCTACAATAGTACGATTTAACCAATATGTTCTATTGGGATGAGTAAACCCCTTAGCCTGAAGGATAAAACTAGTGTCTTGAGCGACGACCACCTTATTTAGACCACTGTCTGACGTAGCAGTAAGGGATATATCTGGAATTTCCCCCTTCATATTGAAAATACCATTATTAACAAACTCAAATACAACATTAGTCTGAGCATCTGTGGACTGTTCAGTAGGCCCCTGTCCTTCGGTAGGAGGTGCTACAACATTGGAAAACTGGGTAGCAGCCGTTGACTCATCACCATCTCCATCCTCGGCCCCTACTATGTTATTCTCCCTTTCATTGAACTCCAGGGGTACCGTCGCATTACTTCTGTTAGCAGCGGCAGCAGTGTTTCTGGCTTCCACAACTGCTGCATAAATCTGGGCCTGAGGAGTAAGGGTTCCAGTAGTAGTAGGAAACATGCCTTGAGTACAGGTTATTTTAGCCAGAGACTTTTGGTCATCATATGTAATACTTTGAACAAGAAACGGTTCATCAAAAAATCTATAGTTACCATCATTAATAGTTAGGGTGATAACATCGCCTGCCCGTACAACATGCGGAATGGCCCTGTCAGTAGTGGAAGTAGTAGCGGAGTTATAAGAATAGACGGGATAGTCATAAATCTCCAGAACGGCTCTCAGACCAGCATGTTCCTTTGCAGGTTTGAGACTAGCCAATATACTTTCAGCAGAGGCTTCGGCCTCTCCTACTGAGGAAATCGTATCATCAAATACTACTTTATCTTGGCGCATCCCATAGAGAGCCTCTAAACCAGTATCAATTGCTGTAGCCGAGATTGTTTCCCTCCCATTTACAGTAACCCTAGTAACGGTCTCAGTCGGCATATCCTGGGTGCTATATCTATAAAGATTAGTGCCTTGAGGTCTTCTAAAATCCCTATACTTTATATTTAATCCATGCCAATTAGCTGTACTACTTGTATCTCCACCATAGGTCTCATAATTTTTTAGTCCTGGTCTCTTATCCTGATATAGAAGATAGTTGCTTCCAGCCCTTCCTTGATAATTAGTTGGAGCAAATCCATGAAGAAATAAACCAGCCGAAAGATAAGCTCTGGTAGTTAGTTCCGAAGTACGTTTTAACAGGTATACAGGAACACCCCAAGCATGGGCAGCGCCACTTGTGCCAAGAACAGACCTTTCTATCTCTAACAGTATTACTCCATTTACATCAGGCTTCCCTATACTAAGTATCCTCATCTTCTCCGAGCCAACTAGAAGATACTGGTCCACTTTAAGTTCATTGGCTTTATTCGTAGGAGAGGGTCCCGCAATAGGAAGACGAGAACCATCAACATTATCAATACCACTGTAAGTCACAGAAGATATTTTATAAGTGGTATCAGAACCTACTCCACCTCTAGAAAGGGCTGGTTGAAGACCTAATTTAGAAGCACTTACATAAGTAGCATTAGCCTGATTATAATCAGCAGCAGAAGTATTCTTTAGCCACACGTTTCCTGAAGCAGGGGAAGCAAGAAACTGCCCCGCAGCATCACTAAACTCATGCTTACCATAATCCGCAGAGTCTACATCCTCTGTGCCCGTAACATTAAAATTCCAGGGTTCCGTGCCTCGCTCAAAATACTTAAACGCTGCCCTACTAAACATACGAATAGTGGTAATTTTAGCGGGAGTCGTTATAGTGGCACTGGACGGACGACTCATCCTTATCCAATAGAGATGATGATGGGGAGCATTAAGAGCGTTTAATGCATCAGTTCCTCCTGGGTAATCAGCACCACTAGCGTCTCCATTCTGAACAACCCCTGAGGAATTTGGAGGTTTATAGGGATTAGCAGTAGCACTAGTACTATTGTAGTTGTAGGCTCCCCAAGCACCAGAGGTTGCCCTCAAATCCCGTTTTACCCACTTTGTCTGAGAAAAATAGGATGGATAATTTGAACCCTGAGATTCCAAAGAATCTATAGCATCCATATCCCAACGAGTAGCACCAGAAACCGAGAAATCGTACTCATGTAAATCCTGAATACCTACCCAAATCTTGCCATTCCAATACTCAAATAGAGGACTTTCACTTCCAGATATAGCACTTCCTACAGTAGACAGATTAAACTCAATACCAGAAAACTTATAATCTGCCCCAAAGTAATAGTACCTACCAGCACCGTTAAAGGTATCAGAAAACCCATCCATATGAGCGGTGCCAGTACGAGTTGTCATGTTTTTAGTATAGTCCGTCCATATATCAGTGGACGAAGAGCTATCTACTTTCCCAATAGCGGTAAAAAATCCTGGGTCCTCCATACGAAAATCCCACTGAGCCTGTGGAAAATTTCTCTTAGTAGTATCATAAATATTACCGAGATTGCCTGGGGGGTTAGGAGTTCCAGTTGTGTTAAAAGCACTCTCTCTGCCATCCAGAATTTTAATGTTTTTAATAAAACCTGGATTCACTGAAGAATCTACTGCTGAACCAAACTCATTACTTGGAACAGATAGCCGCACCCAGTAAAGATTTTCAAGTTCTGGGTCAGCTAAATCGGTAGCCTTAATTCCCCCCTCTAAAGAATGGTTATGTTTATCTGTAGAAAATGTATCAATGGCATCTCCATAAAAAGGCTCACTTCCTACAAGACTGTCTTTAGACCAATGATTCCAATCGAAATTAGGAGTAGATTGAGATAGAAAGTTACTTGGCCTTAAGGAGAGGTCATACCACTTAATAGTACCCGACCTATTGAAGTTATCTATGCCCCTATCCCCAGGAGGTTCCCAGAAGGCTTGATACATTCCAGTACCTTGGGTATCTTCAATAGAGTAATCATCTATCCGATACCAACCAAAAACACCATCTGAATTTTTCCGACCCCAAAATTCCACATCCATAGAGGAATAAACATCCGTGGATGACTCCATCTCAAACTTGATACCGTTAAAAATTGTGGAGCTTCCTATATATAATCGTGAGTCATAGGCAGCTTCTCTAAGAGAAACACTATCAAATCTAGCTTGGTCTCCATCGGCATCACTCACCCCTAGATTTATATAAGCAGTAGTCTGAGTTGCCTTAAACTCATAAGAGTACTGTGTCCATGCAAGACGATTATTATCACTAAAGGTATTATTATTACTTAGAGCGTTGTCTACATCTACATAATCATCATAACCGTTGTCACTCCACCCAGAAGAATATGACGCCGCTGCCGTACCAACTTTGATACGTCTTTTTGCAGCATCAGTGCCACCAGCATATCTGGCTACTTCAACACTGAATATATACTGTTTTCCAATAGTAAGACCCGTTACGGTCTTAGAACAATAAGATTCTAAACCAGTGACGGTACTATCAGTCGTAAGTAACAAATAACCATCGGAACTATCAAGAGTGCAAGAAGAATTAGCTGCCACCCATCCGTCCGCTGTTGTCCCTACTGAGAACGTTCCATTTGCTACCATCTCAGGATTACCAGTAGATGCGGGTTGGCCTTGATTGGAGACAGTTCTATCCCATCGAGGGCTTCCAACATGGGGACCTATACCTACCACAACATCATCACTAGCGGTATAAGCATGAGTAAATGGTTTATCCACGTGAACATAGGAATTTGACCCACTCGCTGCCACGAAAGTAATCCGACGCTCCTCACTACCAATCTGGATACGATTCCTAGTGGGGTCTGCAGCATCATAAAACATCCCAGAGCCACTCTGGATAGAACCAGTGGATGTAGTGCCTCCAGCTTGATTAGTTAGTGTTACAAGACGACTATCACTTACATGGGCAGGGTTGGTCACAGCCCTTGCATGGTAATCATAACTCCCACTTCGATACAACAACCTTTTTTGCAGAGGTAGGGGAGCCGTTGTAGGTTTATAAAGAACATCAATACCTGTACTGGCTTCGGCAGTCATTAACATCCATTCGTTTGGGGCAACCCCCAACGAAGAATCTAGATGGCCCCCAAAAAACAATACTTGAGGAACTTTCCAAACCTCGTCTCGTGCAAGACGCTTAATACTCTCCCTAACACCTTCTGCACTTCCTTGGCCCTTACTATAAGACCTCTTCACTAATTCCATATATGG
>Ga0114898_1001668_pt1 | contig 12574 bp, 17 predicted proteins | sample Malvired_Geostar_FD_83496 | JGI IMG/M metagenome (GOLD analysis project Ga0114898, IMG submission 83496) | Marine viral communities from the Global Malaspina Expedition - Malaspina viral metaG DeepMed_Geostar | ecosystem: Environmental > Aquatic > Marine > Oceanic | place: Mediterranean Sea... | reverse complement strand
GCCGGCGCCGCCGGTGATCAGGATGCGACTCATGCCACGAGACCCCGCATCTCGAGTTCACGTCGGGCCTCGACCACGCGGTCCTCGGCCTCCTGACGGGCGACCCATTCGGCCAGTTCCTCGAGCCCTGCGGCGAAGTCCGCCCGCGCCTCGTAGCCGAGCAGATCCCGCGCTTTCGTGAGGTCCGGGATGTTGTGGCGAATGTCGCCGGCCCGGGCCTGCCGGGTGATCTGCGGCTCGAGCTCCGGGCGGTCCATCGAGGCCGCCTGCAACCGCGCCACCTCCTCGACGGTGCGGTCCTCGCCCGAGCCGATGTTGAACACCTCGCCGTCGGCCTCCGGCTTCTCCAGCGCCAGCAGGAAGGCGCGGGCGACGTCGGAGACATGCACGAAGTCCCGCCGCTGCTGCCCGTCCTCGAACACCATCGGGGCCTGGCCGTTGGCGATCCGCGAGGCGAAGATGGCCAGCACGCCAGTATACGGGTTCGAGAGCGCCTGCCCGGGACCGTAGATATTCCACAGCCGCAGGGCGCAGCTCTCCATCCCGTACTGCGATGTCAGGGTCAGGGTCAGCCGCTCCTGGACGTATTTGTTGATGGCGTAGACGCTCTTCAGCGCCGGCTGTTTGGTCTCCGGCGTCGGAACCGGGATCAGTGGGCGGCCCTGTGAGTCCAGCGGGTCCCAACTGCCGTCGGCGTTGCGCGGACCGCGCACGACGTCCTGCATCAGCTCGCCGTCGGCGGTGCGGTAGAGGCCCTCGCCGTAGATGCTCATCGACGAGGCCACCACCACCCGCTCGACCGGCTTGTCGATCAACTGTTGGAACAGCACGGCCGTGCCGTAGTCATTGACCGAGGTGTAGCGGTCGATGGCGTACATGCTCTGGCCGACGCCGACCTCGGCCGCCAGATGGATCACCTTGTCGACGCCAGACAGGGCGGCCAGAACCGCGGTTTCGTCGCGGATGTCGCCGACCATCAGCTCGATATCGGGGTCCAGTTCGGCCGGGCGGCCGCAGGTCGGGTGGACCTGCTCGATCAGGCTGTCGAGCGCCCGCACCTGGTGGCCCTGTTCGAGCAGGGCCCGCGCCACATGGCGTCCGACGAAGCCGGCGCCGCCGGTTATCAGAATCTGCTCGGCCATCAGACTGCGCCCCGCAGCGGCTGGCGAAGATGACGGCGCAGAGCGTGATGGGCTGTCGTGGGCATGGCGACTCTCCGGTCCAGGTTCGAGTCGCCAACAGCTTCTTCTACTGATCAGTTCCAATTTCCACTATGTCGGATACTCGACATTGTGGCTGCCGTGCTGTTCAAGTGTCCAGAACTCTGGCGAAACGGGGAGCGTAGCAGTAATCGGGATGTAGCGTTGCTGTCGTCCGATGGAACCGACCGGGATTGTAGATGCTTCTCCTACGGTCCGGCTTGCATGGAGCGGCTGGATCCGGGAGGAGCCCATGGGTCGGAAAAAGGTGCGCATCGGCGTCGTCGGCGTCGGCAACTGCGCCTCCTCGTTCGTGCAGGGTCTCAGCCACTACGCGGAGGCGGCGGGCAACGAGCCGCCGCCCGGGCTGATGAATGTCGAACTGGGCGGCTATCACGTCGGCGACATGGAGATCGCTTCAGCTTTCGACGTGCACGCCGGCAAGGTCGGCCGCGATGTCGCGCGGGCGATCTTCAGCGATCCGAACAACACCATCCGCTTCGCCCTGCCGGCGGAGACCGGGGTGCAGGTGATGCGCGGTCCCACGCTGGACGGCATCGGCCAGTACATGACCGGCGACATCGAGGAGTCGGAGGCGGAGCCCGTCGATGTCGCGAAGGCGCTGCGCGACAGCGGAACGGACGTACTGGTCTCCTGGCTTCCTGTGGGTTCGCAGAAGGCCACGGAGTTCTACGCCGAGGCCGCGCTGAAGGCCGGCTGCGCCTTCGTTAATTGCATCCCCGTCTTCATCGCCTCGGACCCTGATTGGGCGAAGCGATTCCGCCAGCGCGGCCTGCCAATCGTCGGCGACGACATCAAGAGCCAGGTCGGCGCCACCATCGTGCACCGGGTGCTGGCCAATCTGATGCGCGAGCGCGGCGTCCGCATCGACCGGATGTACCAGCTCAATTTCGGCGGCAATTCCGACTTCAAGAACATGCTTGAGCGCGAACGGCTGTCCTCGAAGAAGATCTCCAAGACGCAGTCGGTGACCAGTCAGCTGGACGTGCCCCTGCCGGCCGGCGACGTGCATGTGGGCCCCAGCGATTTCGTGCCGTGGCTGACCGACCGGAAATGGGCGCACATCCGGGTCGAGGGCACGACCTTCGGCGATGTGCCGCTGAACATCGAGCTGAAGCTCGAGGTCTGGGACAGTCCCAACAGCGCTGGCGTCGTCATCGACGCGGTGCGCTGCGCCAAGGTCGCCATGGATCGCGGCGTCTCCGGGCCGCTGATCGGGCCGTCGAGTTGGTTCATGAAGTCTCCGCCGGAACAGTTCACCGATGAGGAGGCGCGGCTGCGGACGCTCGACTTCATCGAGGGCCGGGATCAGCCCGCACCCAGACTGGCCTCGTGACGACGACCGTCTTTCTGGTGCGGCACGGGGTTCACGATCAGCTGCGGCGGCGACTGTGCGGCCGCGCCCCGGGCGTCCGGCTCGGCGAGGCCGGCCTGGCCCAGGCCGAGGCTGCCGGCCGAAGGCTCGCCCGCGAAGGCGTCGAGATCGTGCTGACCAGTCCGCTCGAGCGGACCCGGCAGACCGCTGAGCCGATCGCCCGCGCCTGCGGGGCGCCGCTGCGGCTCGAGGAGGCCCTGATGGAAATCGATTTCGGCGACTGGAACGGCCGGACCTTCGACAGCCTCGAGGCCGATCCGCTCTGGCGGATCTGGAACCGCGAGCGCGACACCGCGCGGCCGCCGTCGGGGGAATCGATGGCCGAGGTGCAGGCGCGGCTGACCGATTGGCTGGACCGCCTCGCCCGAACCGGGGCGCGAGCCGTCGCCGCCGTCAGCCATGCCGATGTCATCAAGGCCGCTGTCGGTCTGGCGAGCGGCCTTTCGATGCGTTTCCACGACCGGTTCGAGGTCAGCCCCGGCTCGATCACCAGCCTCGCTGTGGGCGAGGACTTCCTGAAACTCCACGCGCTGAACGAGGTCCCTCATGTCTGAGATGAACCCGGAACAGATCCGCGCCCGCGTCGCCGAACTGGGCGACTGGTTTCACAACATGGATCTGAAGGGGGTGCGAACCGCGCCCGACCACTTCCTCTACGACTATCCGGCCAACAAATTCGCCCGCTTCGAGCATGCCATTCCCGCCGACCTTACCGGCAAGAGCGTGCTCGACATCGGCTGCAACGCGGGCTTCTACAGCCTTGAGATGAAGCGTCGCGGCGCCGATCGCGTGCTCGGCGTCGATTCCGACGACCGCTACCTGGAGCAGGCCCGTTTCGCCGCCGAGGTCGAGCAGGCCGATATCGAGTTCCGTAAGCTGTCGGTCTACGACCTGGCGGCGCTGAAGGAGCGGTTCGACCTCGTGATCTTCATGGGGGTGCTCTACCACCTGCGCCATCCGCTGCTGGCGCTCGACCTGATCCACGAGCACGTCGCCGACGACCTGCTGCTGTTCCAGTCGATGCAGCGCGGCTCGGACGAGGTCTTCGCGGTCGCCGCCGACTACGACTTCGACGACCAGGCCCATTTCGACGCGCCGGGCTATCCGAAGCTGCACTTCATCGAGCATCGCTACGCCCACGATCCCACCAACTGGTGGGCGCCGAACGCCGCCTGCAGCGCGGCCATGCTGCGCAGTGCAGGCTTCGAGATCATCGACCAGCCCGAGAGCGAGGTCTTCCTGTGCCGGCGCGGACCGCCGCCCGGCTTCGGCGCAGCCTACCCGGCGCGCCCCTCGACGAACGGCCACGGCAGGAATGGAGGCAAGGCGTGATCGAAGCGGTGAAGATCTGGAACGAGCCGAACAACAAGTCCCACTGGGACCCGTTTCTGGACCCCGAGTGGGACCTGTTCGCGAACATGACCCGACTGGCCGGCCAAGCTATCGCCGCTGAAAATCCCGACCTCACCCGCGTGCTGGGCGGCATGTCGCCGATCGATGGCTCGTTCCTGCGTCGGCTGGAAGGGAAAGGCGCGCTCGACCACGTCGACGCCGTCGCGGTGCACGGCTTCCCGCTCGACTGGAACCTGTGGCCGATCGACGCCTGGCCGCAGAAGGTCGCCGAGATCCGTGCGGCCACCGACAAGCCGGTCTGGGTCACCGAGGCCGGCGTTTCCTCGTTCGGCTCCGAAGAAGTCCAGGCCTGGGGCGTCAGGAAGACCGCCGACCTGCTGATCGGCCAGGCGCCGCGCATCCACTGGTACAGCCTCTACGACCTGCCGCAGGCGTGGGAGGCGACGACCCGGCACAAGGAGGCCGAGGGCTCGTCCTATTACCGGCATTTCCACATGGGTCTGCTGCGCGAGGACGGTTCGCCCAAGCCGGCGCTTGAAGTCTACGCGCCCTACGCGGACCGGATGGGCCTGTGCCAATGGTTCCACTTCGGCGACCACAGGCTCGACGACGCGGCAGCCTGGTTCCGCCGGCTCGGCGTCCGCCACGTCCGCACCGGCCTGTCGTGGGCGGACCGCTATCGCGACGGCGCGCTGGACTGGTTCGACCGGCAGATGGAGGCGCTGGCCGAGTTCGAAACCACCGTCACCTTCTGCTTCACGCCCGAGCATCGGGGCGTCGAACCGCACCACACAAGTCCGCCGCAGGTCGCGGAGGAGTTCGCGGAGTTCTGCGCCGAGATGGTCGCGCGCTACGCCCCGCGCCGGACCGCGGCCGATCAGGATCGTACCGTTTCAAGGGAGTTGGCATGAAGATCGGCGTCATCGGCACGGGCTACGTCGGCCTCGTCACAGGAACCTGTCTGGCGGAACTGGGCCACGAGGTGGTTTGCGTCGACGCCGTCCCGTCCAAGATCGACCTGCTGAACAACGGCGGCTGCCCGATCTACGAGCCGGGCCTGATCGATCTGATCCGCGAGCAGCGGCAGGCGGGCCGGCTGACCTTCTCCACTGACGTCGCCGCCACCGCCCCTGACCGCGACGCGATCTTCCTCGCCGTCGGCACCCCGCCGGGACCGGACGGAGAGGCGGATCTCGGCTTCATCCACGCCGCGGTCCGGGATCTGGCCCCGCACCTCGCCGGCTTCACCGTCGTGGTGACCAAGTCGACGGTGCCGGTCGGGACCGGCGACCGCATCGAGGCGATGCTGGCCGACCTGCGCCCCGACGCCGACGTGGCCGTGGTCTCCAATCCGGAGTTCCTGCGCGAGGGCTCCGCCATCGGCGACTTCATGAAGCCGGACCGGATCGTGGTCGGCACGGACGATGTGCGCGCCGGAGAGACGATGCGGACAGTTTACGCGCCTCTGACCGACGGCGGCGCGCCGCTGCTGCTGACCGACCGGCGCACCTCGGAGCTGATCAAATACGCCGCCAACGCCTTCCTTGCGGTCAAGATCAGCTACATCAACGAGATCGCCGACCTGTGCGAGGAACTGGGCGCCGACGCGGTGCGGGTGGCCGAGGGCATGGGGCTGGACGCCCGCATCGGCGCGCGGTTTCTCGATCCGGGCCCCGGCTTCGGCGGCTCCTGTTTCCCCAAGGACACCGACGCCCTGCTCAGCACCGGCCGCGCCGCCGCCGTGCCGCTGCGGGTGGTGACGGCCGCGTCCGAGGCCAACCGCGAGCGCAAGCGGCTGCTGGCCGCGCGGGTGGCGGCCGTAGCGGGCGAGCTGCAGGACCAGACCGTCGCGGTGCTGGGCCTGACCTTCAAGGCCGGCACCGACGATATGCGCGAGGCCGCCTCGCTGGAACTGATTCCCGAGCTGCAGCGGCGCGGGGCCCGGGTGCGGGCCTTCGACCCCAAGGGGATGGACGCCGCCCGCGAGCTGCTGCCGGGCGTCATCTTCTGCCGCGACGCCTATGAGGCCGCCCGGGGCGCTTCGGCGGTGGTCATCCTGACCGAGTGGGAGGCGTTCCGGACATTGGACCTCCAGCGCCTCGCGGAGGCGACGGAGACGCCGTTGCTGATCGACCTGCGCAACCTGTTCGACCCGGCCGCGGTGACCCGCGCGGGACTGGACTATGTCTCGATCGGCCGGCCCGCCGCGGCGGCGCGGGAGGGACGCGGCGAGCGTTCCTCCGGCTCGGCGCGCTCAGCCCGCGCGGCCGCCTGAAGCAGTCTCAGTGCCGACGGTTGGCGTCGCCGCCGGTCGTCTGGCGCAGCATGGCCCTGGCGTCGACATCGGGATTGGAGGTCTTGTCACCGCCGGGGGCGAAGCTGGAGTCCTCCGGATCGTGCGTCCCCGGCTCCGCCACGGCCGCCCGAAGCGAGGGATCGGTGCGGCCGGAGAGGTCGGTCGGCGGCGTCGCGTCCGGATCGACGTCTTCCGTCACGCCCTCGCCTCCGGCGCTGGTAGTCGGGGTTCCGGAGGCATTGACCGGACCCTCGCCGGCGATCTTGTTGCGCTCGTGGTGACCGGTCTTGCCGGTCTCGTTGATTCCGCCCTGTTCAGCCATGATCGGTCTCCTCAGCGGGCTTCGCGCAGGTGGTCGGACAGGATCTCGTTCATCTCGAACATCGAGACCCGGTCCTTGTGGAAGACGGCCTTCAGCTTGTCGTCGGCCCGGATTTCCTGACCGTCCTGCAGGTCGTTGCGCTTGATGTAGTCCCACAGGCCGCTGACCACGTCGGCGCGGCCCATCGGACCATCTCCCACAACGTTCGACAGTTCGTTCGAGAGGGTCAGCGGGCGATGCAGGCCATCGTTCTCCTCGCCGGCGCCAGGTCCTTCATTCTCTGCCATTTTGGGGGCTCTCCAATGAGTTGACGAGATCAGTGGCGCGCATGTCAGCGCGCCCGGCGGGCTTTGGCGCGGATGCGACGACCGCCCGCGGCGTCAACCGGCGGCCGCCTTGAAAGTTCGCGCGCCCACCGCATCGAACCGGGCCATCGACTGGCCGGTCGAGGTCAGCTCCGTTCGAACACCCCGCAGGCGATGCGGTCGCCGCTGTCGCCGGACGGATCGGTGCGCTGGTCGTCGGCCCCGGCATGGACCACGAAGGCCGAACCATCGGCGTCGAACAGGCCGTCGAAGCTGCCGCCTTCAAGCCGGTATTCCAGAGTGCCGCGCCCGTCCTGACCCACCGTCAGGTTTGGCATGTCGCCGGCGTGCTGGCCTTGCGGATCCTCCAGACCATGTTGCTGGTTGGCCGGGTTCCAGTGACCCCCGGCGCTTTCGAAGGTCGGGGCGTCGCAGCGTCCGGTCGTATGGACGTGGACGCCGTGCTGGCCGGACGGCAGGCCTTCCGCGGTCAGCGAGATGACGACCTGGCCGCCCGCGTCGGTCGCCGTGGCGCTGCCGGCCGGGGTCCCGTCCGCCGTCCGCAACATGGCGACGGCCCGCATGGCGTCCGATGCGGCCATGGGCGTCGGCGTGGGGGAGGGCGCTTCCGCCGGTTCCGTCGTCTCGGGCGATCCGCAGCCCGCGAGGGCGAATGTCAGGACCGTCGCGGTCCATGTCAGTCGGTTCATATAAGCCTCCTCTTGTCGCTCGGAGGTTCAAGGTCCCGGCGGCCGATCCGTTCCCTCAGTGGCCCGGGGTACAGGATGGTTGGACGAGAACGGCTCGCCTTGCGACTCGCGGCGCCTCTGGGCAGACAGGCCGTATGACCCCGACCCTCTACGGCATCCCGAACTGCGACACGGTCAAAAAGGCCCGGACCTGGCTGGATCAGCACGGCGTCGCCTACGTCTTCCACGATTACAAGAAGGCCGGGATCGACCGCGCCCGACTGGAGGGCTGGGTGGCCGAGCATGGTTGGCAGACCGTGCTGAACCGCGCCGGCACGACCTTCCGCGCCCTGCCGGACGCCGAAAAGGCCGATCTCGACGCCGGGAAGGCCGTCGCTCTGATGCTGGACCAGCCGTCGATGATCAAACGGCCGGTGCTCAATCTCGGGGACCGGACGCTGGTCGGATTCAAGCCTGAACTCTACGAGGCGGCGTTCGCCTGACGCTCAGGGCTGTCGCCGCAGCCAGGCGATCACCGCCGTTCGCTCCGCGGCGCTGCCGCCCTGATACGGCATGTTCGTGCCGGGGACGAAGGCCTCGGGGTCGGCGAGATAGCGCTCCAGCGCGGCCTCATCCCACACCAGGCCCCGGCGGCCCGCCGCCCTCATGGCGTCGGAATAGGCGAAGCCTTCCACGGCGCCGGCCCGGCGGCCGAACACGCCCCTCAGGCTCGGGGCCGGGCTGCGCGGATCGTGCGCCTGCATCGAATGGCAGGCCGCGCAGCGCTGGAAGGCGCGCGCCCCGGGGTCCGGGGCCGCCTGCGGAGGCGGCGCCGCGAACGCCAGAAGCATCAGCCAGATCACCGGCGGTGGCTCAGTCGCCGTAGCGAATGACGACCAGCCGGTCCGTGCCCGACTCCGCGCCCCAGACCTCGCCCGGCCGGCCCAGCATCTGCCGGACGTTGGCGCCGGGCCGGTCGCTGGCGAAGCTCTCGAAGGTCTCGGTCTCCGGATCGAAGCGGACGATGGCGTTGGCGGCGAAGTCGGTCAGCCAGACCTTGTCGGCCTCGTCGACATAGACGGAATAGGTCTTCGGGGCTTCTCCGGGCAGCTTCCAGGTGCGCCAGCTGCCGTCGCGGGGATCGTGAACGCTGACGTTGCCGCTGTTCCATTCGCTGACCCAGATGCGGCCCTCGCTGTCCGACCAGACCCGGCGCGCGCCCTGGTTCGGGGTCGGCGGCTCGACGATGGTCGCCTCGCCGGTGTCAAGGTCGATCCTGGCGATATGGCTCCCGGCCAGCGAGGCGTACCAGACGTCGCCCGACGGGGTGGTGGTGATGCCGTACGGCCCCCGCCCGCGCGGCGCGGCCCAGACCTTCATGTCGTCGTTGGCTGGATCGAGCCGGCCGTAGAAGCCGGTCTGGCCGGTGAACCAGATGCGCCCGCGGTGGTCGAAGGTGGCGGTGTTCATGTTGATCGGACCGGTGTCCTCGGGCAGCGGCCAGACCCGGACCTCGCGGGTCTCGCGGTCGACGCGGACGATGGCGTTCTGGCCGCCGTCGGTGATCCAGGCGTCGCCGTCCGGGCCGACGATGACCCCGTGCGGGGCCGAGCCCTCGCCGAGCGGCACGACTACGGTCTCGCCGGTCTCGGGGTTCAGGATGCCGTGGCCGCCGCCGCGCTGGACGGTCCACCACACCTCCTTGCCGTCGGCCGTGACGGCGACGTCGTGGGCGCGGCCGCCCGGCGGCACGTCATAGTACTGAACCTCCTGCGCCGAGGCCGGAAGGGACAGGGTGCAGGCCGCCAGCGGGGCGGCGAGGGCGATCCAGACGCGGTTCATGGCGAAACCTCCCAATTTCGTTGGCCCACCATACCGCATTGTCGCCGCGAAGAATGCGGCGGAAGCGCGCGGCTCAGCCCTCGACCTCGGTCTGCGGCCGGTCGTGGCCGTCGGCCCGTTCGGTGATCCAGCGTCCCGACGCATCGGCGTATTCGATCAGGGCGTTCTCGTCAGGGACCTTCTGCTCGCGCGCCGCCGCCACGGCCGCTGCCCGGGCCGAGGCGTGGTCCGGATAGGTCTCCGAATAGGTGTCGCCCAGCTGGTACGCCCAGCCCCCGTCGTGTTCGACGATGCGATAGGTGATCTGGACCATGGGCGTGTATCCGACGATGAGCGCTCGACACAGGGCGAACGCGGCCCGGGCAGGGCAGTTGCAGGCCTTCCGCCCCCGCCGCGCCGCCTTACGAAAGTTTCACCCGCCGCTTCGCATCCGTACGGCGCATCCGCCGCCTCTTGTCGTCAGAAGGCCGAAGCATCACGCTCCGGTTTCGAGAAAGAGGGGATACCCACATGGATATGACGCCCATTCTGGTCCTGCTGATCATCTTCGGCTCGATCACCGCCATCATCTTCGGCCCGAGCTATCTGAAATCCCGCGAGAAGCGCGAGATGCAGACCACGATCCGTCACGCCATCGACAAGGGCCAGGACCTGCCGCCCGAACTGATCGACGCCATGACGAAGGACGTCGCCAGCAAACTGCCGTCGCGGACCCGCGACCTGCGCCGCGGCGTGATCTGGCTGGCGGTCGGCATCGGTTTCGCCGCCTTCAGCTACCTGAGCAACCTCGGCTGGGGCGATCACGATATCCAGGAGGCTACGAGCGCCATGTTCGGCCTGGCCGCCATCCCGGCGACCATCGGCCTCGCCTTCATCGTCCTCAGCTTCTTCAACCCGAACAAGGAATAGGGCCGGGACGACAGGGGGAAATCTCATGACCCAGGCCTTGGTCGATCGACACGACGTCGAGCTCGCCGCCCTCGCGGCGGCGGGCGGACGGCGAGAGTTCGGAGAGCTCGTGCGCCGCCACGGTTCGGCGGTGCGCGCCCTTCTCCGGCGCATGGGGGCCCAGCCCTCGCTCGCCGACGACATCGCCCAGGACGCCTTCATCCAGGCGTTCCAGCGCTGCGGCGAGTTTCGCGGCGAAGGGACGTTCGCGGCCTGGGTCAAGCGGATCGCGGCCCGCCTCTACATCAAGCGGGTCGCCAAGGAATCCCGCTACACCGCTGAACTTGAACAGGAAGATGTCGCGCCCGCCACCGATCAGGCAGGCCTGATGGACCTGGACGAGGCCCTCAAGGCGCTCAGCGAACCTGAACGGCTCTGCGTTTCCCTTTGTCACGGAGCGGGCATGGCGCATCCCGAAATCGCCTCCGCCCTCAATTTGCCACTCGGCACGGTGAAGTCTCATGTCAAACGTGGTCTGGATAAACTCCGCGCGCGGCTCCAGCCGGAACCCGCTCAAACCCTGGGGAGAACGCAGCATGTCGGCTGACGAGTTCGATCCCTTCGTCGAACGTCTGTTCGCGCGAACCCCCACCATGCCGGACGCTCCCCTGTTCACCGCCCGGGTCGAGCAGCGGCTGCAGAAGGGCTCCCGTGTCCGCTTCCTCGCCCTCTCGCTGGCGGGTCTGGCCGGCGGTGCGGTCGCCGTGCGCGAGACCATGCAGGTCGATATCGATCTCGGGGCCCGCGAGGGCGTGGTCGCCGGCGACGCTCTCGGCCAGGGCATCCAGTCCGCCTCCCTGAACGTCCAGGGTGCGGTCCAGGCCGCGCTCGACCAGGCCGGACTCGCCAATCTGGAGCTCGGCTCCATGGGCGGCATGCAGCTGTTCTGGATCGCCGCCGCGGCCCTGATCGCCGTCGCCGCCGCCGGGGTCATGAAGCTGTCCCAGGAAGTCTGATCCCGTCCCGTCGTCCCCGCCCGGGGATGACGGGACGGGCGCGGCCCCTTATCTAGACCTCCGAACAGGAGGCCCGACCATGTCCAGCCACAAGCAGGAAGCCGTCCGCCGTATCGCCGCCCCCGACATCCGGGCGCGCAAGGGCGGCGAGCCGCTGGTTTGTCTGACCGCCTACGACGCCCCCACCGCCGCCCTGCTCGACGACCACTGCGACCTGCTGCTGGTCGGGGACAGCGTCGGCATGGTCGTGCACGGCATGCCCAACACCGTCGGCGTGACCCTGGAGATGATGATCCTGCACGGCCAGGCCGTCATGCGCGGTTCGAAACGGGCCATGGTGGTCATCGACATGCCGTTCGGCTCCTACGAGGGCGGCAAGGAGCAGGCCTACGAGAACTGCGCCCGCGTCATGAAGGAGACCGGCGCCCAGGGCGTGAAGCTGGAAAGCGGCCCCACCGTCGCCGAAACCATCGCCTATCTGGTCCAGCGCGGCATCCCGGTCATGGGCCATGTCGGCCTGCGTCCCCAGGCCGTACTCACCGACGGGGCCTTCAAGGCCAAGGGCCGCACCGACGAAGAGCGCCTGCGGGTCATGTCCGAGGCCGAGGCCACCGCCGACGCCGGGGCCTTCGCCATCGTCATCGAGGGCGTCGCCGAAGGGCTGGCGCGCGAGATCACCGAGGCGGTCGACAAACCAACTATCGGCATCGGCGCCTCGGCCGCCTGCGACGGCCAGATTCTCGTCACCCCGGACATGCTGGGCCTGTTCGACTGGACGCCGAAATTCGTCCGCCGCTACGCCGATCTGCGTTCCGAGATCGGCCGCGCGGTCGCCGGCTACGCCGACGATGTCCGCGCCCGCCGTTTTCCTGCCGAAGTCGAGACCTACTTCTCGAAAAAGCCGGTTTCGCCGTAACGCCCGCGTTGCGGCGGATGATGCGAGCCTCTAGGGTCCGGCCGGTTGGATTTTCTGCGACTTTTGGGGCGACGTATCCGTGGTTGATGTCTTCGATCAGGTCGAGGAGGAGCTTCGCTCCGATCGATACAAGCGGCTGGCCCGCACCTGGCTGCCGGTCGCCGGCGGCGTGCTTCTGGTCGCCCTGATCGCCGCCCTGGCGTGGTGGGGCTGGCAGAAGATGGAGACCGCCAAGGCCGCCGAGGCCTCGATCGCCTACCAGCGCGGTCTCGAATCGCTCGAGTCGAACAACCTGGTGGGGGCCGACGCCGCCTTCGTCCAGGCCGCCGACGAGGGCAATGCGGCCTACAAG
>Ga0114898_1001665_pt1 | contig 12590 bp, 15 predicted proteins | sample Malvired_Geostar_FD_83496 | JGI IMG/M metagenome (GOLD analysis project Ga0114898, IMG submission 83496) | Marine viral communities from the Global Malaspina Expedition - Malaspina viral metaG DeepMed_Geostar | ecosystem: Environmental > Aquatic > Marine > Oceanic | place: Mediterranean Sea... | reverse complement strand
TCACCAGGATCGCCCGGCCCGCCGATCCGAGCCCCATCGCGATCGAGCGCCACAGCCCCACGTCGCGGGCGGTGCGCAGCTGGTCGGGATAGTGGCGTGCCTCGACCGCCTGAACCACTTCGTCGGCGAAGATGCCGACCACGGCGATCGCGATCGCGCGCCACAACAGCCAGAAAGCGAGCAGGAACAGGATCAGCGTGAGCGCATTGGCGACCGCGCTGTCCTCTCCGCTCGCCTGGAGCAGGCGGCCGATCCAGGCGAGCGCGGCTTCGAGCGCGCCTGCGTCCGCCGCCTCGCCGCCCAGCCCGCGCAGCCAGCGGCCGAATGCGGGCAGCCCTTCGTGCATGCCGAAATAGAGTCCGGTGCCTGCGGCGATCAGCACGATCACCGTCACCGCCAGCGATTTCAGGAACACGCGTACCACCGGGCCGTCGTCGAGCTGGCGCAGCGAAAGATAGAAGCTCCGGAACATGCGCGAGCGAAATAGCGCAAGGGCGGCTCGGTTGCACTCCCGATTGCGCACCCCTAGGGAGCCGCAAACCGCCAAGGAGACCCGTGTGACCAGCCCTGCCTATGACGTGGTGGCGATCGGCAATGCCATCGTTGACGTGATTGCCCGAGTGAGCGACGAATTCCTCGAGGCCGAAGGGCTGCCGTCGGGCTCGATGCGGCTGATCGACGCCGATCGCGCGGTCGAGCTTTATGGCAAGATGGGGCCGGGGCAGGAGGTTTCGGGCGGTGCGGCGGCGAACACGCTGGCCGGAATGACGATGCTCGGCTCGCGCACCGCGTTCGTCGGCCAGGTCGCCGACGATCAGCTCGGTGCGATCTATCGCCACGATCTCACCTCGCTCGGCGTGAAGTTTGACGTGCCCGCGCGCGAAGGCGAGCCGCCGACGGGCCGCTGCCTCATCCTCGTCGCGCCCGATGGCGAGCGCACGATGAACACCTTCCTCGGCGCGTCGCACTATCTGCCCGCGGACGCCATCGACGAGGATCTGATCCGCAGCGCGGGCGTGCTCTTCCTCGAAGGCTATATGTGGGATCCGCCCGAGCCGCGCGCGGCGATGCGCCGGGCGATTGCGGTGGCGCGCGAAGCAGGGGTGAAGGTCGCGTTGGCGACCTGCGCCGATTTCTGCGTCCACATGCATCGCGGCGATTTCCGCGCGCTGATCGACGAGAAGCTGATCGACATCCTCTTCGTCAACGAGGAAGAGGCGGGCATCCTCGAACAGTCGGACGCCGATGCGGCGCTCGAGACGCTGGCGAAGGACGTCCCGCTGGTGGTGATGACTCGCGGGCCGAAGGGTGCCGTCGCGGTGCGCGGTGACGAGCGCGCGAGCGTCGCGGCCGAGCCGGTCGATCAGGTCAAGGACACGACCGGCGCAGGCGACCTGTTCGCCGCCGGCTTCCTCCATGGCCACGCGAAGGGCGAGGGGCTGGAGGAGTGTCTCCGCCTCGGCGCGATCTGCGCGGGCGAAGTCATCAGCCATTATGGCGCGCGCCCCGAAGCCGATCTCAAGGCGCTCGCCGCGTCGAAGCTCTGAGTTCCGTCGTCCCTGCGCAGGCAGGGACCCATGGCTCTCTCCACGAGCGCTACCCTCTGCGGCGCCAGCGATAGGCCCCTGCCTCCGCAGGAGCGACGGGAAAGGAAACCGGCCGTCGCTCGCCGCGTCGAAGCTGGGATAACGTCGTCCCTGCGAAGGCAGGGACCCATGGCTCTCTCCACGAGCGCCACCCTCTGCGGCACCAGCGATAGGTCCCTGCCTCCGCAAGGGCGACGGGAAAGGAAACGGGCCGCCGCTCGCTGCGTCGAAGCTGGGATAACGTCGTCCCTGCGCAGGCAGGGACCCATGGCTCTCTCCACGAGCGCCACCCTCTGCGGCACCAGCGATAGGCCCCTGCCTCCGCAGGGGCGACGGGAAAGGAAACGGGCCGCCGCTCGCCGCGTCAAAGCTGTGACAACGTCGTCCCTGCGCAGGCACTCTCCACGCGCGCCACCCTCTGCGGCACCAGCGATAGGTCCCTGCCTCCGCAAGGGCGACGGGAAAGGAAAAGGGCCGGGAATCGATCCCCGGCCCTTTCTTGTTGTCCGCCCTTCCTTGGTGGATCGGCGCGCCGGTCAGTCGCGGGGCGCGGGCGCCTCGTCGAGCAGCTCGGCGGGAGTCTCGCGGCCGTGATCGCGCCCGGCGTTCCGCACTCCGCGTGCCAGCGCGAACACCACGCCCGAAAGCGCCGCCAGCGCGACAAGGTTCGGCAGCGCCATTGCCGCGTTCGAGATGTCGCCCATCCGCCAGATCAGTTCGAGCGGGATCGTCGCCCCGATGAAGATCATCACGCACCACAGCACGCGCCACACGACGTGCAGAACGCGCTCGCCGCGCGGCGTAGCGCCCGGAAGCAGGTCATAGAGGAAGGTGATCGCCCGCTCACCATAATAGCTCCAGGTGAGCAAGGTGGTGAACACGAACAGGATCAGCGCCACCGAAGCGATCAGCGTGCCGATCGGAATGCCGGCGATCGCGAAGGGGAAAGCCGCCGCGAACGCACCCGAGGTCATCGCAAAGCCGTTGAGATCCGACTGCCAGGCGTGGAGCACCGTGGTCGTCGCTCCGGTCACTGCGTCGGTGTGGACGAAGCTGCCCTCCACCGTCAGCAGCACCAGCGCGGTCATGGTGCAGATGATGATCGTGTCGATGAACGTGCCCATCATCGCGAACCGGCCCTGCATCGCCGGATCGGTCGTCTGCGCCACCGCGTGCGCGACCGGAGTCGAGCCCTGGCCCGCCTCGTTCGAGAAGAGGCCGCGCGCCACGCCGGCGCGGATCGCGAGGATCACCGCCGCGCCCAGAAAGCCGCCGCTCGCCGCCTGTGCATTGAATGCGCCATAGAAGATGCGGCCGAACGTCTCGGGCAGCGATCCGAAGTTCAGGATCAGCGCGACGATCGCCATGATGATATAGGCCACCGCCATCACCGGCACGACCTTCTCGGCCACCGCGCCGATCGACTTGATGCCGCCGATGATGACGACGAACACCGCGATCGCGGCGATCAGCCCGCCGATCCATTCGGGCAGGCCGGTCAGTTCGTTCACCGAATCGGCGAAGCTGTTCGCCTGAATGCCGTTGCCGGTCACCAGTGCCGAGGCGAGCGTGCCGATGCAGAAGAGGATCGCCAGCCACTTCCACTTCGGGCCCAGGCCGAAGGTGATGTAGCTCATCGGCCCGCCGCGATAAGTGCCCTCGGGCGTGACTTCGCGGAAGCGGATCGCCAGTGCGCCTTCGGCAAAGGCGAGCGCCATGCCGATCAGCGCCGTGATCCACATCCAGAAGATCGCGCCCGGACCGCCCAGCGTGATCGCGGTCGCGACGCCGGCGAGATTGCCGGTGCCGACCTGGCCGGAGAGCGCGGTGGAAAGCGCAGCGAACGGCGAAATCTCGCCCGCGCCGCGCTCGCCGGATTTGCGGAACAGCCCGGCGAACGCCGTGCCGAGATGCGTGATCGGATAGAAGCGCAGCCCGATCATGATGTACATGCCGATGCCGAACAGGATCACGACCATCGGCGGGATCGGCAGCACCTCGGCGCCGTTCCACGTGCCGCCCCAGATGAAGTCGGACACGTTGGTGACGTGATCGATCAGTCCGACCGTCGCATTCTGATCGGCTTGTGCTGCTGCCACGCTGTTCCCCCCTTTGGCCGTCGCGCAAAGCGGCACGCTAGCCGAAGGGGCGGAGCGGGGGAAGCCGCTGCGGCCACTCCGGGTGGAGGGCTTGCGCTTGACTGCGGGGGGCGAATCGTAACAATGGAAGTTGCATGAAACGCGACAGTCGCCTTTCGGGCGTGCTCCACGTGCTGCTGCACATGGCGGAGCATGACGGCCCGGTTCCCTCCGAGGTGCTCGCCCGGGCGATGCAGACCAATCCCGTGGTGATCCGCCGGGTGCTCGCGGGGCTGCGCGAGCAGGGCTATGTCCGCTCGGAAAAGGGGCATGGCGGCGGCTGGACGATCGCCTGCGATCTGGAAGCGGTCACGCTGCGCGACATCTATGAAGCGCTTGGCCGTCCCGCCCTGTTCGCGCTCGGCAACCGCAGCGACTCCCCCGATTGCCTGGTTGAACAGGCAGTCAATGCGGCGCTCGATACCGCGCTGGAAGATGCGCAGGCGCTGCTGCTCGCTTCGTTCGAGCGCGTGACTCTCGCTGCGCTCAGCGCTGACTTCCACCGTGGGATGGAGCGCGTTTCCGGCGGCGCCTCTCCAGGAGAAGCCGAATGACCGATGCCGTCCACGAGGACAGCCAGCGCATCTTCCTGCGCAATTTCGAGGATGATGCGGCGATCGCAAACTATGCCGATGGCCCGCGTCGCTTCACGCCGGGGCTCGACGCGCTGCATCGGATGACGAGCATCCTTTTGGCGGAGCGGGCGCCCGCCGACGCGCGGGTGCTGGTGCTCGGCGCCGGGGGCGGGCTGGAGCTGAAGGCGCTGGCCGACGCGCATCCCGGGTGGCGCTTCGTCGGCGTTGACCCGGCGGGAGCGATGCTGCGGCTCGCGACGCGCACCGTCGGCGCCGCGATGGACCGGGTCGAGTTGATCGAAGGACTGATCGATGCCGCACCACCGGGCCCTTTCGATGCGGCGACCTGCCTGCTGACGCTGCACTTTCTGCCGTTCCAGGCGCGGGTGGAAACAGTGCGCGCGATCCACGCCCGGCTGCGGCCCGATGCGCCGTTCGTCGCCGCGCACGGCAGCTTCCCGCGCGCCGATGGCGCGGCGGAGCGCTGGGTCGACCGGTACATGCACTATGCAGTCGCCTCGGGCGCCGATCCCGAACAGGCGCGCACCGCGCGCGACGCGGTGCTGGCGAGCGGCAACATGCTTGAACCCGAAGCCGATCTGGCGGCCCTGCGCGAGGGCGGCTTCATCGACGCCGAGCTTTTCTACGCGGCCTTCACCTGGCGCGGCTGGATCGGTCACGCCTGAGCGCACGAAAAAGGGCCGGCATCGCTGCCGGCCCTTCTCATTTGGTCACCATGATTCGGCCGCGTCAGATGCGATCGGCATCGTCCACGCCGGGAATCGCGGGATCGATGTCCTGGATCTCGGATTCATGCACTTCGACGATGCCCTGGCCGAGATGGCTCTTCCGATAGCCATAGGCGAAGTAGATCACGAAGCCGATCACGCCCCAGATCGGCAGCACCAGCATCGCTTCGATCGGCAGGTTGAAGAACAGGAACAGGCATCCGAACACCGTCGCCGGGCCGATCAGCATCAGGAACGGCGTGCGGAACGGGCGATGCCGGGTCGGTTCCTTCCGGCGCAGCAACATCACTGCGATCGCCACCATCATGAAGGCATAGAGCGTGCCCGCATTGGCGATGTCGGCCAGCTTGCCCACCGGCAGGAACGCGGCGGCGAACGCCACCACCACGCCGGTGATCGCAGTGACGACATAGGGCGTCTTCCACTTCGGATGGATCTTCGACAGCCCCTCGGGCAGCAGCCCGTCGCGCGACATGACGAAGAAGATGCGGGTCTGCGCGAACAGCAGCACCAGGATCACCGACGGCAGCGCGACGAAGGCGGCGATGCCCAGGAAGTTGCCGATCGTCGAATAGCCGATCTGACGCAGCACATGCGCCAGCGCCTCGTCCGAACAGACCAGCCAGCCGGCATATTGCGGCAGCGCGCACTGGCGAGCGAGCTCTTCCGAGCCGGCGGGGAAGGGGATGCCGTTCGGGCCCAGGATCGGCTGGCCGCCGATCGTGCCGATCGCGCCCGCGGCGACGAGGATGTAGAAGATCGTGCAGATCAGCAGCGATCCGATCAGTCCGATCGGCACGTTCTTCTGCGGATTGCGCGTCTCTTCCGCGGCGGTCGAGACGGCGTCGAAACCGACATAGGCGAAGAAGATCGTCGCCGCCGCGCCGACCGCGCCGACACCCGATCCGAAGCCGCCGAACAGGCCGGCGGGCAGGAAGGGATTGAACTGGCCGGTTGAGAATTCCTCGGCCGGCAGCGTCAGGATGATGAAGGCAGTGAGCGCGGTGACCTTGATCGCCACCAGCACCGCGTTCACTCGGGCGCTTTCGTTCGTGCCGATCATCAGCAGCCAGGTGACGAGCAGCGCGATCACGATCGCGGGCAGGTTCACGAAGCCGCCGGGGATTCCGCCCAGCGCCAGCGGCGCGCCGGCGAGGTAGCTGGGTAGCTCAACCCCCATGAATTCGTTGAGGATCGTCCCGGTGAAATAGCCTGACCAGCCGACCGAAACCGCGCTTGCCGCGACCGCATATTCGAGCACCAGCGCCCAGCCGACCGACCAGGCGAGGAACTCGCCCATCACCGAATAGGTGTAGGTATAGGCCGAACCGGCCACCGGGATCATCGCCGCGATCTCGGCATAGCAGAGCGCCGCGACGATGCAGATCGCCCCGGCGATGGCGAAGGCGAGCATCAGGCCGGGCCCAGCCTTTTGCGCGCCTGCGGCGGTGAGCACGAAGATGCCCGTGCCGATGATGCAGCCGACGCCGAACAGCATCAGCTGAACCGCGCCGAGCGAACGATGGAGGGATTTTTTCTCCGCGGTCGCAAGGATCGCGTCGAGAGGCTTGATGCGCCCGAAGATCATGCAGGATCACTTTCCACTCTGACCGTGGAGGACCCACGGCGCCAGGCTGAGAATGCGCGGAGCCTAGCGACGAAAAACGCCGCCGCAAGTGACAATTTCGAGACGGTTCAGCCGATCAGTCCCGGGAAGATTCCGAGCACCAGAATTGCCGTGAGAACGATCGGGCACAGCCATGCCACCAGAAAGCGCCACAGCAGCTGCGTGCCGCCCGAAAGTCCGTTTTCGGCGTCGATCAGCCGCCGGTCGGCGATCCAGCCGATGAAGATCGCGGTCAGCAGGCCGGAAAGCGGCAGCAGGATCTTGCCGGTTACCGTGTCGATCGAATCGAGGATGTCGAGCTGGGCGAAGCTCGGCCACCAGGCGAGCGGGCGCACATCGGCAAGGAGGTTATAGCCCAGCGCCGAGAAAATTCCGGCAACGAACGCCGCCCCGGCGACGAGGATCGCCGCACGCCCGCGCGAGACCCGGAAGCGGTGCATCAGCCACGACGACGGCGCCTCGAGCAGCGCCACCGACGAAGTGAGCGCTGCGAAGCCGACCATCAGGAAGAACAGCAGGCCGATCAGCGATCCGAACGGCATCGCCTGAAACGCGACCGGCAGCGAGACGAACATCAGCGCCGGCCCCGCCGCCGCGTCAAGCCCGGCGGCGAACACGATCGGAAAGATGCAGAGCCCCGCCAGGATCGCCACCGCCGTGTCGGCACCGCCGATGATCAGCGAGGATTGCGCGAGATTGGTGTCGCGCCCGGCATAGGCGCCATAGGTGATCATCAGCGCCGATCCGAGCGACAGCGAGAAAAAGGCCTGCCCCAGCGCCGAGAGCATCACATCGGGGTGCAGCAGCCGCTCGGGATTGAAGGCGAAGAGGAAGTCCACGGCCTCCGCGAACGCGCCGGTGAACGCGCCATAGACGGTGATGCCGAGGAACAGCGCGAAGAAGGTCGGCATCAGCCATACCGCCACCACTTCGATGCCGCTCGAAACGCCGCGCGCGACGAAGAACAGAGTCACTGCCATGAACAGCGCATGGAGCGAGACGAGCATCACCGGGTCGGCGAACAGCGCGGGCAGCAGCGCCTCGATCGCCGCCTGATCCTGCCCGGCGAAGGCGCCGCCGGCGAGATTGCCGCCCAGCGCTCCGACCAGGTCACCCGCGAACACGCCGACGTAATAGAGCACCCAGCCGGCGACGACGCTGTAGAAGCTGAGAATGAAGAACGCGCCGAGCACGCCGACACCTGCGAGCGCCGACCAGCCGGTCGACACGCCCGAATCGCGCGCCACCGTCTTGGCGCTCTCGACCGCCGAGCTGCCGCCGTGGCGCCCGATCAGCGTTTCGGAGAGCAGCAGCGGCAGCCCGATCAGCACGACGCAGAAGATGTAGAAGATGACGAAGGCGCCGCCGCCGTTGGCGCCGGCTTCCGCGGGGAAGCGCCAGAGGTTGCCGAGGCCGACGGCCGATCCGATGGCGGCCATGACGAAAGCGAAGCGCGACGACCAGTGCGGCTGTGCCGCTTCCGTCTGGTCCGATACCGTGCTGCCGCCTGCCACTGCCATTTCCGCCCCTGTTCGCTGTTGTCGTTGGGGCCGAGCCTAACGCCTAGCGCGGGGCGAGCATAGGCCCGAGCTGCCGCCCGGCGAAGATGTGGACGTGAAGATGCGGCACTTCCTGGTGCGCGTTCATGCCGATGTTGGCGAGCAGCCGGTATCCCGCACCTACCAGCCCCGCCTCGCGCGCGACATGGCCCACGGCGCGGACGAAGCCGGCGATCTCGGCATCGGGCGCGCTGGCGGAAAAATCGTCCCACGAGACATAGCGCCCCTTGGGGATCACCAGCACATGGTGCGGCGCCTGCGGATTGATGTCGTGAAAGGCGAGGGCGAATTCGTCCTCATACACCTTCTTGCACGGGATCTCCTCGCGCAGGATCTTCGCGAAGATGTTGCTGTCGTCATAGGGTTTGGTGGCGTCGATCGGCATCGGATCCTCCCTTGGTTCGCGCTTGGCCTAGCGCAGTTCGCGCGGCGCTTGAACCGTTGCGGGCTGGCGGAAGGAGCGGAAATGGCGGCGGTCAATGCCCTGCGGCCGTGGCGCGGCGGAGCCGCAGGGCATTGGCGTCGCGGGTGTGCGACGAGCCACGCCGTCGCTCAGTCCTTGGCGGACTGCGCCACGAGGTCGGCGACGAACGCACGATAGGAATGCAGCGGACGACCCAGCATCGCGGTCAGCCGCTCGACGTCGCCGGGCCGGGGTACCATGCCGTCGCTCACATAGCGCTCGGCCATCAGCCGCATCTCATAGGCCGTCCATTTCGGCAGGAAACGCGCCATGCTCTGCTCGAAACCGCTCGGATCGTCGCCGCCATAGACGATCGGCCGCCCCAGAACATCCGACCAGATCGCCGCCGCATCCGCGCCGGTCAACGTGTCGGGGCCCACCAGGTTGATCGTCTCGATCGGCAGCTTGCCCGGTGCGCGGTCGCGCCGGAGGAGCTCGATCGCGGCGACCTCGGCGATGTCGCGCGTGTCGACCATGGCGAGCCCCTTGTCGCCGATCGGCATCGGATAGACGCCATGGTCGAGGATGACGTCCTTGATCCTATGCTCGTTGTCGATGAAGTAGGTCGGCCGCAGGATCGTCGCGCCGAAGCCCATCTGCTCCAGCATCCGCTCGGCGCCATGTTTCACTGCGAAGTGCGGCACGTTGACCGCACGATCGGCTTCGAACACCGAAAGATAGACCACCCGTTCGACGTCGGCTTCCCGCGGGGGCGACTCGCCGCGCCGATCCACGTGGTGCGTATGCAGATCAAGATGGTCGGTATGTCCCGCAAGGAGCGGGAGGAGTATGCGGACCGCACCTCACCGCGGGCGGTAGGGCACGCTACGCTCATCTACGCCGCGTCGGCGGGCCTTCGCGGCGACGTTATCGACGTTGGCGGCGGGTTTGCCGTGGGCTTCGGCGCGGTCGATCCGATACGGTGTCCTTCATCGGAGCACGCGGGCAAGGGCGGGGCCAGATGATCGGCGGTGTCGTCGCACCGGGCGCCGGGCTGGTCGAGGACCTGTGGGACGGCGCGCCCGGAGACGGGGAAAAGCTGCTCAAGGCAATGCCGGGAGCGAACCTCCCCTACGTCGCACCGTTCATCGCTGGCTTGACTGCCGACTAACCGCCCGGCGCGCCGCGTCAGCCGCGTCGATTTGCGCGTACATCGCAGCCTCTACTGCGGCCTCTTCCGACGCAACTGTCAGCAGATTGCGGATGAAGCGCGTTCGCTCGTTCAGGCAAAGGGCCAGCGCGACGCTAGGCGCTTCCTCCGGGATAACGCCGAGCTGGGTAGCCCTCACCGCCGCGGACACTACACACGCCTGCCAATCGCCCTGGGGGCCTGATGGCGCGGGCCGGGGAAGAGGTCGAGGAAGGGCGGTAAGGGCCCGTCTTCGCGCCTCCCTCCGCGCCTGCTCTGCTTCGGCGCACCTAACAACCTCGCCAGGGCTCGTCCGCAGCATCTCCTCGGCTGAGTACGGCAACTGGTCAAACGGGCTCCGCTCCGGGGCATACTCGGGGCACGCGAGGCTCAGCAGGGCGAATGCGATCATGCTGCGCACGTAGCGCGCTCAAATACTTAATCGCAACCCTCACGCACGCGCGCACGCGCAAAGAAACTAAGGAGAGTAATTGATCGACTATAGCGAAGCCCTCAGCGTTAGCGAATACGAGGGCGACGGCCACACGACCGTATGGACGTTCAGCTTCGTCGGGGCCTTTCTCAGCCGGGATCACGTTATCGTGGACATCATCACAGGCGAGCGGGCGTACCAGCCTATCGCGTTTGCGTGGATTGACGACAGCACCATCAAGATTGAGCCCGCGATCCAAGCGCACCAGAAGTTCCGCATCCGCCCGAGCACGCCGCGCGGGGCGCCCCTGCTCGACTTCACGGACGGTGTCGCTAGGCTCCATGGCGATGGTGCATGACGCGGTCCGGGCAGGTGCGGGGGTGGGATGCCTGCCGCTTTCGCTGGTCAGCCGCGACATCGCTGCCGGGCTGCTCGTGCAGTGGGGCGAGCGCGCCGGCCCCGAGACGATCTTGTGGACGCTCTATCCGTCGCGGCTGCTGAGTGCCCGAGTGGCGGCGTTCCTGGGCTTGCTGAAAAAGACGTTCCCACACGGGACGCCCGAGGAGCTGGCGGCATTCATCGCCGCCGCCGAGCGCGGCGCGGACCATTGCGGCTATTGATAGCGCGCCGCTTTCTCGTCGAGGCCCGAGCGGCCGCGGCGGCGGGCGAGCTCGGCGCGGACGTCGTCGAGCGACAGGCCCGCGTCGGCGAGCAGGATCAGCAAGTGGAAGACGAGGTCGGCCGCTTCGCCGGTCAGCGCCTGGGCGTCGTCCTGCATCGCCGCGATCGCGGTCTCGACGGCTTCCTCGCCGACCTTCTGCGCGAGCTTGGCGCGGCCGCGCGATGTGATCCGCGCGACATAGGAGCTGTCGGGGTCGCCGGTGCGGCGTTCGCGGATGGTGGCTTCGAGTTCGGCGATCGGATCGGTTTCGGTCATGCCCCACGCCTCGCGCGCGCCGGGCGCGACTGTCAATCCCGCCGCTGCGCTTTCGCCCGGAAGCGGCGGCGCAGCGCACGCCGCGCGAGGAAGACGCCGAACGCCGCCAGCACGAACAGCACGAGATCCGAGAGCTCGGGCATCGAGCGGGTGGCGATCTCGCCCGAATGGGGCGCCACGGCAAGCGCGGGCGCGGGAAGCAGCAGGAGGAGCAGCGCGACGATCATGGTGTCCGCCCTAGCGCGTCCGCCCATTCCAAAGCGTTAAGCGCGCACCGGGATACCCGCCGCGGCGAGCGCGGCATGCGCTTCGCCGAGGCTGGCCTCGCCGAAATGGAAGATCGAGGCCGCGAGCACGGCCGAGGCATGGCCGTCGCGGATGCCCTGAACCAGATGGTCGAGCGTGCCGACGCCGCCCGATGCGACCACCGGCACCGAAACCTGGTCGGCGATCGTGCGGATCAGCGCGAGGTCATAGCCGTCGCGCGTGCCGTCGCGATCCATCGACGTGACGAGCAACTCGCCCGCGCCCAGCTCGGCCAGCCGCAGCGCGTGCGCGACCGCGTCGATCCCGGTCGGCTTGCGGCCGCCATGGGTGAAGACTTCCCAGCGCCCGTCGTCCACCCGCCGCGCATCGACCGAGGCGACGACGCACTGGCTTCCCATCCGCTCGGCGATCTCGGATACCAGCTCGGGCCGCGCCACTGCGGCGGAATTCACGGCCACCTTGTCGGCCCCGGCGAGCAGCAGCGCGCGCGCGTCCTCCACGCCGCGCACGCCGCCGCCGACGGTGAGCGGCATGAAGCAGACTTCGGCGGTGCGGCGCACCACGTCGATCATCGTGCCGCGTGCCTCGTGGCTGGCGGTGATGTCGAGGAAGCACAGCTCGTCGGCGCCCGCCGCGTCATAGGCGCGTGCCTGTTCGACCGGATCGCCCGCGTCCTTCAGGTCGACGAAGTTCACGCCCTTCACGACGCGGCCGTTGGCGACGTCGAGACAGGGGATGACGCGTGCGCGAACGCTCATCCGCGCGCCACCCGCAGCGCTTCGGCCAGATCGAGCCGCCCGTCGTAGAGCGCACGGCCGGTGATCACGCCGTCGATCCCTTCATCGGCATGCTCGGCCAGCGTGCGGATGTCGGCGATGTCGGCCACGCCTCCGCTGGCGATCACCGGAATGTCGGACGAGCGCGCCAGCGCCACGGTCGCCGCGACGTTGCAGCCTTTGAGCAGCCCGTCGCGCCCCACGTCGGTGAAGAGCAGCGCGGCCACGCCCGCGTCGCGGAAACGCCCGGCGAGCTCCTCGACTCGCACGCTCGATACATCGGCCCAGCCGCGCGTCGCCACCAGCCCGTCGCGCGCATCGACGGCCACCACGATCCGGCCGGGATGGACC
>Ga0114898_1001663_pt1 | contig 12615 bp, 9 predicted proteins | sample Malvired_Geostar_FD_83496 | JGI IMG/M metagenome (GOLD analysis project Ga0114898, IMG submission 83496) | Marine viral communities from the Global Malaspina Expedition - Malaspina viral metaG DeepMed_Geostar | ecosystem: Environmental > Aquatic > Marine > Oceanic | place: Mediterranean Sea... | reverse complement strand
GAGCGTGTCCATGACCATGAACGGCGCGGTCCTGCCGATCCTGGCGCTCTATATCGTGGCGGCCGAGGAACAGGGCGTGCCGCCGGCCAAGCTGTCGGGCACCATCCAGAACGACATCCTCAAGGAGTTCCTGGTCCGGAACACCTACATCTATCCGCCCGCGCCTTCGATGCGGATCATTTCCGACATCTTTTCATACACTTCGACAGAGATGCCGAGGTTCAACTCGATCTCGATTTCCGGCTATCATATCCAGGAAGCCGGCGCGACTTTGGACCTGGAGCTGGCCTACACCCTGGCTGACGGCATCGAATATGTCCGCGCGGGCGTCGCCGCCGGCATGAGCGTCGACACGTTCGCCCCGCGCCTCTCCTTCTTCTGGAACGCCGGCATGAACGCCTTCATGGAGATCGCCAAGCAGCGGGCCGGCCGCCTGCTCTGGGCCGAGCTCATGCAGGCCGAGTTCGCGCCCAAGGACGCCCGCTCGCTCTCCCTGCGGGCCCACACCCAGACCAGCGGCTGGAGCCTGGCGGCCCAGGACGTCTACAATAATGTCGCCCGCACCTGCGTCGAGGCCATGGCCGCCACCGGCGGCCAGACCCAGAGCCTGCACACCAATTCCCTGGACGAGGCGCTGGCCCTGCCGACGGACTTCTCCGCCCGCATCGCGCGCAACACCCAGCTCTTCCTGCAGCTCGAAAGCGGCCAGACCCGGGTCATCGACCCCTGGGGCGGATCCTATTATGTCGAGCGCCTGACCGCCGACCTCGCCGCCCGCGCCCGCGAACATATCGCCGAGGTCGAGGCCCTGGGCGGCATGGCCAAGGCCATCGAGGACGGCCTGCCCAAGCGCCGCATCGAAGAGGCCAGCGCCCGAACCCAGGCCCGCATCGATTCCGGCCGCCAGAGCGTGGTCGGCGTCAACCGCTACCGCTCCGCCGACCTGGACGAGATCCCGGTGCTCAAGGTCGACAATTCCGCCGTCCGCCAGCGCCAGCTGGAAAAGCTGGCCCGCCTGAAGGCCGAGCGCGATCCCGCAGCCGTCCAGGCCGCCCTCGACGCCCTGACCGCCGGCGCGGCCGCGACCGGCAACCTGCTGGCCCTGTCGGTCGACGCCGCCCGCGCCAAGGCCACGGTGGGCGAGATCAGCTACGCCCTGGAAAAGGTGTTCGACCGTCACAAGGCCAAGGCCGACGCGGTCAAGGGCGTCTATCTGCGCGAGGCCGGCGAGACCCCGGCGGCTCAGAAGGCCAAGGCCATGGTCGGCGCCTTCGCCGCCGCCGATGGCCGCAAGCCCCGGGTGCTGATCGCCAAGATGGGCCAGGACGGCCACGACCGCGGCCAGAAGGTGATCGCCTCAGGCTTCGCCGATCTCGGCTTCGAGGTGGAGATCGGCGACCTCTTCCAGACCCCCGCCGAGGCCGCGGCCCTGGCCGTCGAGCGCCAGGTCCATGTGGTCGGCGCCAGCTCCCTGGCCGCCGGCCATCTGACCCTGGTGCCCGAACTCAAGGCCGAACTCGCCCGCCTGGGCCGCCCCGACATCCTGGTGGTGGTGGGCGGCGTCATCCCGCCGGAGGACTTCGCCGCCCTGACCGACATGGGCGTCGCCGCCATCTTCCCCCCCGGCACGGTGGTCCCCGAATGCGCCATCGAAGTCCTGGACCGGCTGAACGAAGAACTCGGCTACGCCCAGCTGGACCCCGTTCGCGGCTGACGCGTCACAGCCCCGGCAGGCGGCCGGCGACACCCAGCCCCAGCGCGAATCGAAGGTCACCAACGCCAGGACCATAGATCTGGATCAGCGGGCGCCCTCGAACGCCGGGCTCACCCGATAGCCGTCGGGAAATGGCGAAACCTCATAGCCATTGCCGAAGATGTTGGGCGCCCAGGGATAGTCGGTCGAGACGATCTGGGCGCCGCTGGCCAGCGCGGCGTCGCGGCGCGTCACGTCGTTGTTCCGCGCCTCGGCCGTGTCGATGTCCGAGCGGGTGCGCACGAGGTAGCCGTCGGCCACCCGGGCCTTGATCTCCTCAGCCCGGGTGAGCGCATTGTCGAGCATAACGAAGGCCGTGTGGCCCATGCCGGGCTCCCCCTGCACGAAGGCCGCCCGGCCTTCCAGATTGGGCCGCCCCTCCAGATAGGGGGCGAAGGCGCCCAGGTTCATGCCCGGGACCAGCATCAGGAACACGAACCGTCCCCGCGCCGCTTCCAGGGTCGGCCAGTCGCCGGCCTTCACCGCCGCCTCCAGGGTCGGATGATCGCCCCGCACCGCGTCGGGGGTGATCACCCGATCGCGCCCCAGCACCTGGAAGATGTCCCGGTCGATCTCTTCGAAGGCCGCCGCGTCGAAGGGCTCCATCTGCGTGCCCCCGACATAGCCGGTGACGCTCTGGAACTTGGGCTCCAGCAGGATGAAGACGGGCGAATGCCCGGGCTCGCTTTCGGACCAGGCCCGCAACTCCTGCAGGCAGAGCCGGAAGGTCGGGCAGGAGCTGCGGAAGTCGATGTCGGCCATGTGCAGCACCTTGAGCCCCGGCTGGCTCAGCGCCTCGGTGTAGAGCGGCGCCAGATCGGTCTCGCCCTGCGCCTTCAGCAGCCTGTAGGCCCAGGGCTCCAGAAACTTGCCGCCCTGCTTGTCCACGTTCAGGTCGAACTCCAGGCTTCGCAGGCCGGCGCGCAGTTGGCCGGTGATCGGCAGGTGGATGTATTCCAGCCCGCCCTGCAGGTTGGTGGCGATCGGATTGGGATGTTCGTCGGCGAAGGTGGCCGCCATCTCCGGCGGCATCATCTTCATCATCCCGTCCATCATCGGCTGGATCCGCGGGTTCATCACCGCAAACACCCGCGGGTCGGCCGGCTGGCTGTAGCTGTTGTGGGTGCCGATCACCTGGATCTGGTTCAGCCGCAGGGCCTCGGCCCGGGCGGCGCCGCTCCCAGCCAGGGCCAGGACCGCCATCGTCGTCGTCAGTAATCTCATCTGCGCCCCCTTTAGCGTTCGATGCGCAGGCGCAGGCCCACCATGCGCGGATTGGCGCGGATGGCGGTGGGCACGCCGAAGGACTTGCCGCCATTGCCGATGTCGCGAGCCCATTCCTCGTCCAACAGGTTCTCGGCATAGGCCTCGATCAGCACGCCGCCCGCGCTCTGGGCGCCGATCCGCAGGTCCAGCAGCCCAAAGGCGTCCTGCATCTCGGTCTCGAGGTTGTCGTTGTTCAGGAAGTATTCCGAGCGCCAGGCGTAGCTGGCGTTGACGAAGCCGTCCCAGGCGCCGGTGACCGGACGGCGATAGTCCGCCGTGATGGTGGCGGTGTGCTCTGGCGCCATGCGGAAGACGTTCCCGGCCCGGTCGGTCAGCACCCCGCCGACCACCTCGCGGAATTCCTCGTACTCGGTATGGAGATAGGCGTAGGCGCCCGACAGGGTGAACTCCGGCGTCGCCTGCCAGGCGCCGCTGGTCTCGATCCCCCAGGCGCTGGCCTTGCCGGCGTTCACGACGCCGACGGTGATGTCCACCGCCCGCGTCTGGAAATCGTTATAGTCGTAGGTGAAGGCCGTCAGCTCGCCATAGAGGCCCGGCGCCACCACGCCCTTGGCCCCGATCTCGTAGTTCACCACCTCCTCGGTCTTCACCTCGCCATAGACCGGCTGGGCCACGCCGTTCACGGGCGCTGAGAAGCTGGTCTGCGGATAGCCGGACTTCAGGCCCCGCGAGACGCCGGCATAGAGATTGATGTCATCCGACAGCCGCCAGGTGAGCGCCAGACGCGGCTGGACGAGGTCGTAGTCGCCGCTGTTGGCGAAGCTCTGGCCCAGGGAATTGCCCAGGCCGTTGGCCAGGGCGATGGGCCGGACGCCGTCGATGGTCCAGACGCGGTTGGCCTGGGTGACCGTCGCCTCGTCATGGGTGAAGCGGACGCCGGCGTCCAGGGTGAGGCGGTCGGTCACATCCAGGCCGCCGTTCAGATAGGCCGACCAGCTCTCGCGATTGTTGCGGGTCGAGATCTGGGTCACGTTGCCGGCGGTGACCGGCAGGACGAGGCCCGGCGCCGCGGTAAACTGCGTCACCGGCGTGGTTCGGCGCGGAAAGCCCGCCAGCAGCAGCTGTTCGTTCAGCGTGATCTCGGCGAGATTGAAGGTCTTGTCCTTGTAGAAGCTGGCGCCGCCCACGGCGCGGAACCGGCCGCCCTCGTCATAGGACAGGCGCAGCTCCTGGCTCAGGATCGACTGGTCGTCGACCAGGTTGCGGCCGATGGCGAACTCGTAGGTCGTGCCGTCCAGGTCCCAGGATTCGGCGAAGTCCACCTCCCGCCAGGCGCTGATCGAGCGCAGCGACCAGGCCGGGGCGACGTCCCAGTCGGCCAGCAGGGTCACGCCGGACTGCCGACGACGCTGGGGCGGGCCATAGCGGTTCTGCGCCGCGTCTGAATAGGGGCTGGCGTCCCCGCCGGGCGAGGCGATGTTGATCGCCTTAGTCATGACGGCCGCGTCGTTGTCGGCCTGGTGGTCGACGATCAGGTCGACCATGACATCGTCCCGCGGCGCCCAGCGCAGGGAGGCCCGCGCCGCCCAGAGGTCGTCGTCATTGAACGGCTTGCCGCCGTTCAGGTCGTCCACATAGCCTTCGCGTTCGCGGCGGCGGACCGCCAGGCGCAGGCCCAGCTCGTTCTGCACGATCGGGACGTTCAGCATGCCGCTCAGGCTGTAGAGGTCGTAGGATCCCACCTGCCCCTCGGCCGACCAGCCCAGGGCCGCCAGATCGGGCCGCCGCGTATAGACGGCCACCGCGCCGATCTGCGAGCCGCGGCCATAGAGCGTGCCCTGCGGCCCCTTGGCCACCTCCACTCGCTCGATGTCGAACAGCTCCTTCAGCATGCCGCGCGAGCGGCTGGTGTCCACGTCGTTGAGGAAGAAGGAGATGCTGGGTTCGGAGACCGCCCCGGCGTTGCCCGCCTCGATCCCGCGCATGACGAAGCTCGCCGAGGAGTCGGTCTGCTGCTGCACGAAAAAGCCCGCCGTGCGGGTGGCGAGGCGCTCGAAGTCGGTGAAGTTCTGCTGTTCGATCCCCTCGCCGCCGAAGGCCGCGATCGAAAGCGGCACATCCTTCAGGCGCTGTTCGCGCTTCTGGGCGGTGACGATCAGCTCCTGGACGGCCACGCCAGGCTCAGAGGTCTGCGCAAACACTTGTTCAGTCGCCAGCCCGCTGACGCCGGTCAGCAGCAGGGCCGCAAGGCCCAGGCGGGCCATGCGACGGTTCGAGACGTGATGGATCATCTGGTAGCCCCCAAGTCATAGGATTTGTGGGCTTGTAGGCAGGTCTTTGCGACCTCGACACAACGGTTGTGCGAAGTTTTAGAGACAGATTCGACCGAAAAAACCGCAGCTCGACGCCGGCGAACAGAACAATAGTTCAGTTTCCGGACAGATCCCCGACCAGCCAGGAGAACAGGCTATCATCCGTCTCCCGACGACCCTGGGCATAGGTCAGCAGGGTTGCGCCCAGGGTGGCGACGGAGAGGGCCTGGGCGCCGCACAGATCGAACCGCCGCCCCTCGGCCCCCAGAATCTGCAGCCGGTTGTGAAGGTTGACGCCGCGCTGGCGGCGCAGGTCGATGGCGAAAGGGGTCAGCGCCCGGTCGCGACTGGCCAGCAGCGCCACCGACGCGGTGCCCACGGCGACGGCGATCCGAGGGTCGAGGCCGTCGGCCAGGCTGACCCGATCCTGGGCCACCAGATAGATGGTCGCCAGCCCGGCCCGCAGCAGGTCCAGCTGGGTCTGAAAATGATAGGCCACGGTGGAGGCCGCAGCCCCGGCCCGCAGGCCCACGGCCCGATGGGTCACCGCATCGGCGCCGTCGAGCATGATGGTGACCGCCGCCGCCCGGGCGATGTGCCCCCCCCGTCCCTTGGGCAGTTCCGCCGGCGCGCCGGGGTCCGGCAGCGCCAGGGCCGGATCCAGGCGGGCGACCGCCGCCTCGAACATGGCCGGCTGGGCCAGGCCCGGCGGAACGACGGGGAAGCCGCCGGCCAGGCGCTCGGCCGCCATGCGCCTCAGGAGGCGGTAGTCGGCGAGGTTCCCTTGGGCGAGGCTGTGGATGGTCTCGTCGGTCAGGAAGCCCAGCACCGCCAGGCCCCACGCTTCCGGCGCCTCCCGCCGGCCAGCGAAGAAGGCGCGCCAGAAGGCCTGGCGCTCCTCGATCCAGGGGACCACGGCCGCCTGAGCCTCCGGATCGGCCCCGGCGCGGAGCAGCAACTCGGCGAATATGCGGCTGGTGATGGCCCAGGGCCCCGCCGCCTCCTCGAGCCAGGCCTCCAGGATGCTGCTCAGCGCCTCCGGCTCAAGCCGCTCCAACGGCGCGTAGCGGGCGGCGAAACGCGCGTGAGCGGCCAGGTCGATGGCGCGCTCAGCGGCGACCAGATCCTCCACCAGCCGCGCCTTGACCCCGAAGTGGTAGGTGAGCACGGCCACCGTGACGCCGCAGTCCTGGGCCAGGGGTCGAAAGGTCAGCGCCCGGAATCCGCCTTCGGCGAGCCGCACCCGCGCCGCCGCCACGATGTGGTCGACAATCTCCGAAGACGGATTCGCAAGGGGGGCCATCCTCCGTAACTGCCCGCTGCCCGCCAGGAGCGCAACAGACCCCGGCGCCCACATGCCGCCCCGGCTCAGCGCAGGCGTCGCCGGAGCGCGATCCCCATCGCCACCACGCAGCCGGCGGCGATGCCGGCGATCAGGTCGTGGGCCAGGGTCAGGGCGAGGGTCGTGGCCATCACCGCCGCGCCCCCGCGGTTCTCCCGCACCAGATGGGCGATCTCGGCCTTCTCCACCATGTTCCAGGCCACCACCACCAGGAGGCCGGCCAGGGCGGCCAGCGGCACATAGGCCGCCAGCGGCGCGGCGACCAGCATGAAGGCCAGCAGGTAGAGGCTGTGCAACATGCCCGACACCGGCGAGCGGGCGCCGGCCCGGACATTGGTGGCGGTCCGGGCGATCGTGCCGGTGACCGGCATGCCGCCGAACAGGGCCGCCCCGGAATTGGCGATCCCCTGGGCCACCAGCTCCATGTTCGAGCGATGGCGCCGGCCGCTCATGCCGTCGGCCACCACCGCCGACAGCAGGCTCTCGATGGCGCCCAGCAGGGTGAAGGCGGCCGCCGCCGGCAGCACGGCGAGCACCTTGGCCAGGGACAGGTCCGGCAGCTGCGGCAGGGGCAGATGGTTGGGGACGCCGCCGAACTTCGAGCCGATGGTCTCCACCGGCAGGTTGAGCAGCACCGCCGCGCCAGAGGCCAGGCCTACGGCGATCAGCAGGGCCGGCCAGGCTGGCCGCCAGCGCCGCACCGCCAGGATGATTCCGACCACACTGAAGGCCACTGCGGCGGCCGGCGGGCTGAGGCTCGGCAGGGCCAGAACGAGCGCCGCCACCTTCGGCCCAAACTCGGCGGGTTCGCCGCCGGCCAGGGTCAGGCCCAGCAGGTCGCGCACCTGGCTCGCCAGGATGATCACCGCGATGCCGGCGGTGAAGCCCACCGTCACCGGCCCTGGAATCAGCCGGATCAGATTGCCCAGGCGCAGCAGGCCGCCGGCCGCCAGCATCAGGCCGGACAGGAAGGTCGCCAGGACCAACCCCTCGATCCCGTGCAGATGCACTGTGCCGGCCACCAGCACGATGAAGGCGCCGGCCGGCCCGCCGATCTGGAACCGGCTGCCCCCCAGCATGGAGACCAGGAAGCCGCCGACGATGGCGGTATAGAGCCCGCGCTCAGGTCCCACGCCCGAGGCGATCGCAATGGCCATGGAGAGCGGCAGGGCGACGATGGCCACGGTCAGGCCGGCCACCGCGTCGGCCCGCAGGTCGCCCAGCCCGTAGCCCGCCCGCAACAGGGTGGCGAGCTTGGGCACATAGAGGTTTGAAGCCTTGGCGGCGTCGGTCATGGGGGTCTGCCGGCCGATGGAGCCGCCATGATCATCCGGGAGGCCGCCCCTGTCGATGACCTGCCGCAAAACCGCCGATCAGACTTGATGTCAGATCTTTACGCCCCGCCGGCCGGCGCGGGCCTTGCGCTTGCGGTCCCAACTCTCAGGCAGGGCCGAGGGGCCGTGACGGGCCTCGATATCCTTCTGCAGCGCCTTGGCCGCCATCAGGTGGCCCGGGAACAGGGTGTCCACGGTCCAGCCGACCACAGGCACGGTGGACGATGCGGAGTCCACCGCCAGATAGGTCAGCATCTTGCCCAGGGTCATGATCGAGGCCCCGCCGCGGAATCCGGCCACCACCAGCATCGCGCCGGCGCCGACGCTGTAGACCGTGCCGGCCACGGGCACCCAGGCGAGGATGCCGTCAAGACCAAGCCCTATGGGGCCGACCCCCACCAGTCGATCGGACAGCCGCTTGATCCGCTCTGCCGCCCGCCAGGCGTGGTGGGCCTTTTCCTGGGTCGTCGCCATGGGCTCCTAACGCTCAAGGTTGGCGGAAAGCTCCGCCCGTCGCACGAAAGCCTGAGCGCGCCTCTAGCCCAGAAAGACCACGCGCCGCCGCTCCTTGCCATCCTTGATGCGAGCCAGGATCTCCCGGTACTCGGGCGTATTGACCACATCCTTGCGGGCGCCCTCGAAATAGATGGTCTCTTCCATGTGCTTGAGCATCAGGTCGGCCGCCCATTTGTGGCCCGAGAACAGCACGTCGGCCAGCTTCCCCAGCCCTCCCGGCACCGGGGCGATGCCGATGGCCAGATCGGCCAGCAGCACCATGGTCGCCTCGAGCAGAACCATCGGCGCGCAGCGGCCGCGCACCCCGTCACTCAGCAGCACGACGCCCGCCCCGAAGCTGTAGAGCCCGCCGGCCCAGGGGATCCAGGTGAGCAGGCCATCCAGACCCACCCCCACGGGACCGATCTTGATAACGTTGTCCGACAGCCGTTTGGTGCGCTCAATGCTGGCGCGGACATTATGCAGATCGATGTGCGATCGGGCGAAGAACATGCGCGCGCCTCCGGCAAGCGTCACCAGTCTGGACCAAACGCGCGTTACCTTGAAGACAATGACCGGCTTTTCACCCAATCATCGACCTGTGTTCGTCAACGGCTCGCCCGCTGCGCGATTCCATATCGCAAGCGGCGCCCCCTGGCCCTAGAAAGTGAGACATGGCGCGCGCTCCAGACATCCTCATCGTCACCACCGACTTCATCGAAGGCCGCCCGGCGCGCCAGCACATGGGCATGGTCTCGGCCCAGGCGATCCTCGGGGCCAATGTGGTGCTGGACCTGATGTCCGCCATTCGGGACTTCTTCGGCGGCCGCTCCAAGGGCTATGAGCGGGTGCTGGCCCGGGCCCGCGAAGACGCCCTGGCCGCCCTGGCCAAGGAGGCCGAGGCCCTGGGCGCCAACGCGGTGCTGGGGGTCGACCTCGACTACCACGCCATCGGCCCCAACGGTCAGATGCTGATGGTGGCGGTCAACGGCTCGGCGGTGGTGATCTAGGTCGCGAAGCCCGCCCGACGAAACGCGCCCAAGATTTGGAGTTCAGGACCGGCGAAGGGGCTTTCCCGAACCGGCGCCAGCGTCCTTTACAGGGTGAGCGGGGCCACCTATGTATCGTGGATGTAGATACAAGAGGCTGGCCATGCGTGTTCACGTCAAGAAGTGGGGCAATAGCGCGTCGGTTCGCATCCCGGCCTCTGTCATGGCGGCCGCATCCCTCCGCATCGATCAGGCCGTCGATGTGCGGGAGGAGGATGGCCGGGTAATCATAGAGCCCGTGGCCGCGCCCAGCTACGATCTGGACGATCTCTTGGCGAAGATGACGCCTGACACCTTTCCCGAGGAAATCGACTTCGGCCGCCCTGTGGGGGACGAGGCGTGGTGAGCCACTATGTTCCCGATCGCGGGGACATAGTCTGGCTCCAGTTCGATCCGCAGGCTGGGCATGAGCAGGCCGGTCATCGCCCGGCGCTCGTGCTGTCACCCGCCCGCTACAACCAGACCAGAGGCATGATGGTCTGCTGCCCACTAACCTCACGGATCAAAGGCTATCCCTTCGAAGTGCTGATAAGCGAGCAGCCGCCGAGCGCAGTGCTGGCCGACCAGATCAAGAGCCTTGACTGGCGAGCGCGAAAGGCCACCCACAAGGGAAAGGCGTCCCCGGCTGTTCTGGCCGATGTCCAGGCCAAGATCGGCGCCTTGATCGGGCGATGACGCAACAGGGGCGAAGGCTTGTCCCTCGCCCCCTACATCATGTCGCCGGCGGCCGCATCCAGCAGCAGGAAGACCCGTCCGGCGTCCGAGGCCAGCAGGGTGGCGACCATGAAGCCCTCGTGGTCGCGGGCCACCGCCTCCTCCAGCATGCCGCGATAGCGCCGCACATAGTCGCTGGCCTCGCCCTTCAGGGCGTCGTCGGTGAACAGGCGTCGCGTCAGGCGTCGCGTGGCCGCCGGCGCCAGGCGCCGGACCACCTGGCGGGCGCCCTCGGCGTCGCCGGTCTGGACGGCGGCGCCGATCTCCTCGATCCGAGTCCGCGGCAGCAGGGCTGCGGGATCAATGCCCATGTCGACGATATCGGCCAGCAGCTGGGCTTCGCGGCGCTCGTCCGAGGGCCTGGGCGGCGGCGCGTCGATCGCCGCCAGGAGGTCCTTCCAGCTCAGACCGTCGCCATCGTCGCCTTCGGGCTGCGAGGGGGGCGGCCCGCCGGCGGACTCGAACAGGTTCGAGAACTCCTCGTCCGTCGCCGTCGGCGTCAGACGCAGACGCGGCCGCAGGCCGGCCTCCTCGGCGGTCTGGCGGCGGGGCTCGCGCTCAGGGCCGCGCGAGGGCCGCGGCGCCGGCTCATTGAGCTCAAGGGGGTCTTCGCCACGCGGGGGCGGAGCCTCGGCGGCGGGCGGGCGCGGACGGGGCTCGCGGAGCGGCGGGCGGCGTTCGCGCATCGGCGACAGGCCAGAGCCCAGCCCTGATCCCGGCCCCGCATTCAGGCCGGCGCTGGCGCTGCTGGCCACCGAGCCCATGAGACGAACGGCCTCGCTCAGCATTTCGTAGTTGCGGCTGACCCGCTCCTGGAAGGCCGCATCGATGGCCTGGGTCTCCTCGGCGGTCCGCCGGGCCTGGTCCATCAGGTCCTCGATGCTCTCGCCCACGGCCTGGCGGACATCCTGCGCCTGACGGCGGGCGCTTGCCGGGATCTCGGCCGCCCGGGCGTCGAGATCGGCCATCAGGGCTTGTAGCTCGTTGAGGGTCTGGCGGGCGGCGGCCGCGCCGGCCTCCAGCTTGCGCGCGGTCTGGGCGCCGGCCTCTTCCACCAGGCTGGCCGACTGCTCGATCAGGGCGCGGGCCTCTTCCAGCCGCCCTTCGAACACCTGGTCGGCCTTCTGGCCGGCGGCGAAGGCGGCCTCGGATAGCTGGTCCACCTGCTGGCGGGCCGCCTCGGCGTGGCGGGCGGCGGCCAGGCGAGTCTCTTCGGCCGCATCGGACAGGGCCGCGATCGCCTGGCGGGTCTGGGCCTCCAGCTGCGCCCGCTCGCCCGACGCCGTCTCCGAAAGGCTTCTCCAGGACTGGCGGATGCTCTCGCCGAAGGCGTCGCGCTCGCCCTGGGCGGCGTCGGCCAGGTCGCCGAACTGATCGGCCGCCTGGGCCACCAGTTCGCGCAGCATCTGGGCGCCCTTGATGGCCCGATCCCCCATCTCCACGGCCGACAGCCGGGCTTCGGACAGATATTCGGCCAGCTTGGCGGTGTGGGTCTCGGCCTCGGCGGCGAAGGATTCCTGATCGGCGCGAAGGCCATGGGCCACGGCCACCAGGGCGGCGCGCTGCTCCGAAAGACCGACCTCGGCCGCCCCCACCTGATCGGCCACCCCGGCGCCGGCGCTTTCCAGGCGGGCGATATGGCGGGTCAGGTCTTCGCCGACCACGCGGGCGACATCGCTGGTCTCCCCCGCCGCCGCGGCCAGGTCGGCGGCCCGGGCGGCCAGGGAGGCTTCGGCTTCGCGCAGCTGGGTCTCGGCCAAGTCGGAGGCCTCGGCGACCATGCGCGCCTGGCTGGTGATGGCGTCCATCACCGCGGTGGACTGGGCGTCGAGCCGACCGGCCAGGAGGGTCATCTCCGACCGCTCATGGGACAGGGCCCGCGTCAGGTTTTCCGCGGTGCGGGCCGAGGCCTGGGCCGCATTGACCAGTTGTTCGGTCTCGGCCGCCAGGGCCGCGCGCAGGGCCGAAAGCGTCTCGCGGGCGTCATGGGCCGCCTCACCGGCGCGGACGATCTCCTCACGGACATTCTGCACGACCTCGCCGGCCCGACCGGCCGCGATCATCGCCGGCGACACCAGCTCGTCGGCCAGGCGCTGGGTGCGGCGGGCCTCCAGGGCCAGCTTCTGACCCTGGCGCAGGGCGTAGGCGACCACCCAGACCAGCACAGCCGGCGCCAGGGCGAGCAGGGCGAAGACCGCCAGGGCGAAGGCGTCGTTCTCGAAGGGCACCACATCGCCGCGATAGCCCCAGGCATAGGCGATCGGCGCCAGCGACCAGAGGGCGGAGATCGCGGCGGCCCCGGCATAGATCGGCCAGGCGGGCGGCATCTCGCCCGAGCCGGCTTCAGGGTTCCTGGGGGCCGTCAGGGCGCCGCCGCCCGCGCGGGCGG